>Ga0209777_10005617_pt1 | contig 14364 bp, 16 predicted proteins | sample FrelakmetHBP12HB_FD_187147 | JGI IMG/M metagenome (GOLD analysis project Ga0209777, IMG submission 187147) | Freshwater lake sediment microbial communities from the University of Notre Dame, USA, for methane emissions studies -HBP12 HB (SPAdes)... | ecosystem: Environmental > Aquatic >...
TCCACGATCAGGCCGGCCAGCGCGAATTTTGCCTGGTGCAGGGCGCCGGCGGTCAGCACAAAACTCTCGGGGATCGCCATCCATTCGGCATGCCACGGACCGGTGGCGCGTTCGAAATCCTGCACCATGGCATCCAGCATCAGGCCGGCGTGTCCGCCGCGCACGGTCCGCTCAACGGTTTTCCCCGGTCCCAGGCCCACGTCAGTTGAGCGATGCACCGGCTCAAGCACAATCTTGGCCGATGCGCCCGCAGGCAACTCAAGCCGGACCAGAGCGCCGGCCAGCAGCGTGCCACCAGTGGACGTGGTCGTGGCACTGGCATCTTGCCCCTGGTCCGCCACGGCCTGCGAAGCTGTGAGGCTCTCGATGCGGTACCTGAGCACAGGTGCGCCGGGCTTGATTTTGCCGTAAATCGGGCAGACGCTCGTCCCCAGATAGACCAGGCAGTCGCGCTCGAAGATCTCCTGCGCGGCGTCGGCCTGCACGCTGCTCAGCACTCCCAGGTGCGGCATCATGAAGATGGAATCCACGCACAACTCGGTGACGCCCTGCGGCTCGAACGAGTCCAGAAGCATCAGCGCGGCGGCCTTGCGGTCCGGCGCGTGGCTCAGCACCCCGCCCGAGCCGATGATCATGCCCACGTCCATCATTCTGATCAGGCTCTCGCCGGTGGCGGTTTGCGCAAAGGCATCGGAGATCGTGCGCTCTTGCTGGATGCCCTTCAGTCCCACGGCCAGGCTGCGGTGATGCTGGAACGCCAGCCGCAGGGCCTCGCGGGCGACGGCCTGTTCGACGATCAGATCGGAGAGGACCTGCGGGATCGTAGTGGGCCGGATCATCTTGTTGCGCAGGCAGCCCTGAATCTGGTCGGGGTCGGCCGCGAAAGGCAGCCAGCGGCAGATGTTCCCAATGCCCGCCTCCAGGAGCACATTTGAGACTGAGTAACTCATCCCCAGGTTGGCCGAGACCGTGCGGTTGAAGACGCCCTTGCAGACCGAAAAAACGTCGGTGGTCGCGCCGCCGATGTCCACCGCCAGCAGATCAATGCCGCGTTTCCGCGCCGCCTCCTCAGCCATCACGCCGACTGCGTGGGGAGTGGCCAGGATGGGCACGGGGCTGGCGGCGATCAGCTTGTCGTAGCCCGGCGCGTGGCTCATGACATGGGTCAGAAAGACCTCATGGATCGCCGCGCGGGCGGGCCCCAGGTTCTCGCGTTCCAGGACCGGCCGGATGTTGGGAACGGTCTGGAATCCGAAACGTTCCTTCAGGAGCGTCTCCACGGCGGCGGCGGCGTCCTTGTTGCCGGCATAAACCACGGGCAGACGCAAGGTGCGGCCAAAACGCGGTTTGGGATCGGCGGCCAGCAGCGTCTCAGCCAGTTCCACGACGTGCTCGCGTGTGCCGCCGTCCACGCCACCGGAGAGGAGCACGATGTCCGGACGCAGATGGCGGATGCGCGCAATGCGCTCATGCGGCTTGCGGCGGTCGTCCACCGAGAGCACGTCCATGACGATGGCCCCGGCCCCCAGCGCCGCGCGTTCCGCGGACTCGGCCGTCATGTTGCGGACCACGCCGGCCACGGTCATCTGCAAGCCGCCGCCGGCGGAAGAAGTCGAAACGTAGAGATCAATGCCGTCCTTCTCGCCGGCCGGCGAGATGAACTTGAGCGCGTCCGAGCCGTCCGGGCTGAGAATCCTGCGCCCGGAGAGTTCCTCGACCTCGGTGATGGCATTGCGCGCGCCGATGGTCACGTCCTCGAAGGGCGCCTCGACGGTGGTGGGCGCCTCGCCGCGAAAGGTCTGGCGCCAGCCTTCGGGTTTCTTCTCAAACAGGATGGCCTTGGTGGTCGTGGAGCCACAATCGGTGGCCAGGACCACGCGCAGGTCTTCAGGCTTGACTGCCATCACTCGAACTCCAGACTCCCGAACCGCCAAAACGGAAAGGACGAAGGATAGATTGTGCAGGGCGAATTGCGAATGGAGAACAGCAGGGATGAAGGATGAAGGATGAAGGATGGACTGACTTCCATTCGCGCACAATGTGGCGTGAAGTGAGCGGGTTGCACAGCACAGGCGGTCTTGTCACGCGAACTTTTTTTCCACCAGTTCTCACATAAGTCCTTAGGAACATGGCAAAACTGTGGAAAACTGGCAACTTTCTGGTCCAGAACTGGCAACTTTCTGTCCCAGAACTGGCAACTTTCTGTCCCAGAACTGGCAACTTTCTGGTCCGGAACTGGTAACTTTCTGTTGCATGGATGGCAAGTGACATAACGACAAGTGGAGAGTGACGGGTGGCGCGTGGAGCGTAACGAGTGACATATTTTGTCAGCTTCGTGTAGCCGCCTCGGCCCCGAGTTGCGTTGCGTTTGTTGCGTTTGCCTAACATTAACCTAACTGCATGGGCCACGGAGCACACAGGGGGCGCAGAGAACAGAGAAGAATTGGGTCTGCGCAAAGCTGGAATCACTTAATCACTCCGTGCACTTTGTGCCCTCCGTGGCAAGAAGTTCAGGCCGGGTGTTCGGCTTTCAAAAGGCAGTGCCACACAAAGCCGTTGCATCTTCTACTTATTTTTCCCAATCCGGGGCATAGTCTCCTTGCGGTCATGGGCTTGTAACGACCAGCGCCTTACAACAACTATGCGAGCCGCGACCGCCAGGGAGCGGACCGCTTGCTAACGCGCGCGGCTCAGGCGCCACGGGCGAGACGCCCGTGCTACGCCCCTCAGTGCTCTCTTGTTCCCTTTGGGGCCCTCCAAGTGCCCTGCGAGATACTCATACTATATAGTACGTACCACAGTCGCGTTTGTCAAATGAAAAATCGGATTTTTCTCGGATGAGGCGGCCGCCACTGTTCGCGGCTGTTAGAGAGCGATGCCGCAGCTCTCTTCGAGCGGCTCGCCCTGCTTGCGGCGCGTGTGGAAACGGGACCACGCGAAAGGCAAGTGTAGGCAAGATGCCTGCATCGGTCTGAAAGGGCCGGGCCCGGTGGCACGCGCCTATGAGCATGGAGGAACAGACGTGGCACGGAAGGCGGGCGAGACGCCCGCGGTACGCTCGGCAGCCGCAGCTACGGTCATGCGCCCTGCCTAAAAGTGGTGGCTGGGTCCGGCTGTTGCGGCAGCCACAAGCATCGCATAAACTCGTTCAGTTGAGTGGTGTGGAGGCGGTAAGATGAAGACTAAACAGCTTGAGACAAGTGGAGTAGCGGGACTACGGCCCACGGTGCGACGGAGGCGCCACCGTGCGAAAAGTAAGCGCACCGGGGCGCTCACAGGCTGGGATGCCATCGAGGCCCTGGCCGGAACGGTGCAAGGCCCCGAGGACTTGATGATGGAACACGACCATTACGCCCGCGGCTCGCCTAAAAGGAACAGTATGAGTCGCGGCACGACAAGACCTGGGGAATGACGGATTGCATCAGTTTCCTGGTGATGGAGGAGCAGGGCCTTCATGACGCATTGACGGCGGACGAGCATTTTGTCCAAGCGGGGTTCAAAGCGGTGATGAGGTAGGCAAGGCGGGGCGGGCGTAGATGGGTTTCGCGCACGTCCCCGAAACCGCCCGATGGTCGCCGCGCACTTGACACGACGGGCTGCTGTCCCGACAATTGGACGCGAATCGGCCCCGCAATCGCGGGCGTGTTGTGCGGCACTCCAAACCGTTTCTGGGGTGTTGGGCGGATCGGTCTAGACATTGTCAGGAGCATTGAAGCTATGAAAAAGGACAAAGTCATCATCGGACTGGTTCTCTTGAACCTTGGTGTCTTTTTCGCAGTCGCGGCGTTCTTGCCGCGGGCCAGTAGCTACGGGTATTCTGGCATCGTGGAGGAGTGGATCAACGCCAGGGTGCGTTGGGATATTGCCTGGCTGGCAGCGTTGGGCAGTTCGTTGCTGTCAACCGGTTTAGTGTTTCTTCTATCGTCTATGCGGTCGCAAAAGGATGAAGGAAGGGGCTGACAGGATCACTGCGCTGGACGGCTGGTGGCCTGGATAGGCGGCTGGACCCGAAGCGCGCCGTGAAGTTTTGCCTTTTTACTTTTTACTTTTGCCTTCCTCCAGAAAGATGCGGTGACCACCACTTGGTCCCTGAACGCCGGTGACCTGCATGGAACTGTTCCGCCTTTGCCCGCCTTGGGCTACTCACTCAGCCCGCCCCCCTGGGGCCGATCTGCCTCCCGCGGGATTACCCCCGGCAGTTCACCCCCGGCTGTCGAAAGCGATCTCATCCACGAACAGGCTGAAGTTGACCTCATCTTGCGACCAGGTGCCGAAGTGGATCTCCCACAGCTTGGTCTTGGTCAGCTCATTCTTGGTGTCCAGGTCTTTGATCGGGACCACCACTTCGTGCCACTTGCATTCCAGCGGATCGAAGGTGCGGCAAACGAGGCCGGCATTGGACCTCCGGTGCGGGATGGTATATAAGGTCCCCCGAAAGCACGAGGCGCCTTATGAACGAACAGAATGGGCCAGTTGCCCCTCTCGCCGATGGCGCCGCGCCGGGAGGCGGCGGGCTGCAATTCGAGCGGGCGGAGTTCGCGGCACAAGAGGCGAGGAAATGTTTCTCCTGCCGGAGCGAAATCCGCGGCGATTACTTCACGATCAATGGCAACGTGGCTTGCGCGGCCTGCCACGGGCGGGTTGCGGAGCACCGCGAAGGCGGCCCGGATGTCCGGCGGTTCATCAGAGCTGCGATCTTCGGCGGGATTGCCGCGGCGCTGGGTTGCGCCATTTACTGCGCGATGCTGGCACTGACCGATTCCCAGTGGGGGATTATTGCAATCCTCGTCGGCTGGATGGTGGGAAAGGCAGTCAGCAACGGATCAAGACGGCGTGGGGGCTGGCTCTACCAATTGCTGGCTGTGTGCCTGACCTACACGGCGGTTGTTTCTTCCTATGTGCCGTTGATCATCAGCAGCGTGGAGAAGAAGCGCAGCCTGAGGGCCGCCTCGGTGGCGAAGAGCGATGCTACGAAGACCCCCGTAGCCAAGACGACCGAGGCTAAGGCTGCCGCCTCAGACGTTGCCGCGGGCAAGGCGGCGGCGGAGGCCGGCCCTGCAGGTGAAGAGAAAGGCCCCAAGGAAGCCGCACCCATGTCCACCGGGCGCGGACTGCTCCTTGCTCTCATCCTCTTTATCCCATTCCTGTTTATCTTGCCCATCCTGGCCGGTTTCAAGAGCCCCCTCCTGCTGGTCATCATCGGCATTGGTTTGTACGAGGCGTGGAAGCTGAACAAGCGCGTCGTGCCGGACATCAAAGGCCCATTCCACGTGGCGTCACCCAGCCCTGAGGAGGCCAGCCCCAGCGGTGCCTGAAGCGATCGAGTCCGAAGCCCCGGCCAACTGCCCGGAGTGCCACACGGCCCTGGCACCCGGGTTGCTGAGTTGCCCCGGTTGCCAGCGGCTCGTACATGCGGAGACACTGAAGGCCCTGGCCGCGAAGGCCGAGAATGCTGTCCGAGATGGGGACCTGACCGCCGCTCTGACGTGCTGGCGCCGGGCGCTGGAGTTGCTCCCACCGGACTCACGGCAACATGCAGCGGTGACAGCCCAGGTCGCCGAACTCAGCCGCCGGCTTGACGCCGGCGCGGCGGCAGACTCAAAGGCGGACAAACAGCCCCTCCGGCGGAAGGGGCCTTGGAGCATCTTCCTGGGACTAGGCGCGGCACTGGCCTTCCTTCTGGCAAAGGTCAAGTGGCTCATGCTGGGCCTCTCCAAGGCCGGCACGCTGTGGACGATGCTGCTCTCCTTCGGCGTCTACTGGACGGCCTGGGGCTGGCAGTTCGCGCTAGGCTTGGTGCTCTCCATCTACGTCCATGAGATGGGCCACGTGGCGGCGCTGCACCGCTATGGCATTCCGGCCACGGCGCCGATGTTCATCCCGGGTTTCGGCGCGCTGGTGCGCTTGAAGCAGAACCCGGCCACGCCGGATGAAGACGCCACTGTGGGCCTCGCCGGACCGCTCTGGGGCCTGGGCGCGGCGTGCGCCACCTACGCGCTCTTCCTGCTCACGGGCAATCCATTCTTTGCAGCGCTGACGGACGTGGGCGCATTCATCAATCTGTTCAACCTGATGCCGCTCGGCCCCCTTGATGGCGGCCGCGGCTTCCGTGCGCTGGCGAGGCCGCAACGCTGGCTGGTCTTCCTGGTTCTGCTTGCGGCATGGTTGGTTACGTCGCATGGGCTGCTGATTGTGTTGGGGCTTTTCGCGCTGCTTCGGGCGCTCGCCCCTGGGGCGCCGGAGAAGCCGAACCACGGCGCCATGCTGAAGTATGTCTTTCTGGTTGTGGCACTGCTCGTCCTTGCGGCGCTGGCTGCGCCCAACGCAGTGCAGAACCCGGGTTCGCCACGGAGCCCACAGAGCAGTGGAGCCGCAACCAATGATTAAATGGGCGCTGTCCCAATTTACCTTTCGTCCGGCCAAGGTCATTGTGAATGATCCGGGCCATTCCCCCGGAGCGCGCCATGGCCGTTGAATTCAAGGACTACTACGACGTTCTGGGCGTGGCCCGCGACGCGAGCGACGAGGAAATCAAGAAGGCCTTCCGCAAGCTCGCCCACCAATATCACCCCGATGTCGCCAAAGACAAGACCTCGGCCGAAGAAAAGTTCAAGGAAATCAACGAGGCCCACGAAGTCCTCAGTGACCCGGAGAAACGGCGAAAGTATGATGAACTGGGAGCGAACTGGAACCATGCCGACTGGCAGGCGGCGCAGCGGACAGGCGGATTCCGCGGAGGTGCGGAAGAGGGTTCCGAATTCCATTTCGAGGGCACGGGCTTCAGCGATTTCTTTGAGCAGCTCTTCGGCAGTCGCGCTCGCTCCGCCGGCGGTTTCGGCCGAGTTTGGGAGAGTAGCACAGGAGGCCAGGCCGTCGCACAACGCGGCCAAGATATCGAGGGCGACATCCTGGTGACGCTTGACGAAGTCCTGCACGGTTCGGCGCGCACGATCAGGCTGCAGCGTACCGGTCCGCGCACGGGGCAATCGGCCACTCAGACCTTGCGGGTGAACATTCCACCCGGTGTACGGGAAGCGCAGCTCATCCGTCTCACGGGCAAAGGCCAGGAAGGCATCGGTGGGGGCGAGTCGGGTGACCTCTACTTGCGTGTGAAGTTCGCCAAACACCCAGATTTCCGTGTGCGGGGCGCTGACCTGTTTTACGATTTGGAGTTGGCGCCATGGGAAGCGGTTCTAGGCACCACCGTCCCCATCCAAATTCTGGATGAAATTGTGTCCTTGAGAATTCCGGCGGGCACCATGGCTGAACGGCAGTTTCGCCTACGCGGGAAGGGTTTGCCATCGGGAGACGGAACGCGGGGCGACCTGTATGCCGTTGTGTCCATCCAGGTCCCGTCGCATGTTACGCCGGATGAAAAAGTCCTGTGGGAGCAGTTGGCCGCAAAATCGGCGTTCAACCCGAGGAAAACCTTATGAGCAAACGATCTGATCCGGACATCCCATTGTCCTTGGCGCTGGATTTGTATCAGCCGAAACCAAATGTTTTGTACAGCCTTGACGCGGCCGCTCATCTCGCGGGTGTCCCCCGCCGTTCCATTGTGATCTATTGCCGTGCCGGCCTGGTACGACCGGTCGTTCAGCCACCGTATGGCGTGATGGAATTCACGGAAGAGGCGATTTATACTGTGCGGCGAATCGAGCGCTTGCGAACCGTTCACGGCCTCGATCTGGCCTGGATCAAAACCATGTTCGAGCTACTCGATGAGGTGGAGCGCCTGCGCGCCGAGGTGCGCTTTCTGCGCGACCATTGAAAAGGTGAACACACCGAAGAGGCAGGGATGGAAATCTCAAAGAAAGCCCTGAGCGCATCTGCGCGCCCAGGTAACCTCTCTGGCAGGAACGGGGCGCATGATTCCGTTCAACTATTGGAAAAGGTGCGTACCGTTACCGATATTCGCAGGTCTTGGGAATGATGGCGGTGGGGGTAGAGCGCATGCCTTTAGCATGAAATCACAACCTGGATCCCCTGGATCCTCGGCTGGCAGAGCGACTGTCGTTCACAACGCAGTAACAGTTTGCATCCTCCTCGCGCGCGAGCTTGAGCAAACCCTCAGTCTGTTTTCGCTTCACGTGAATGTATAGAACGTTGATAGGGCCATCGCGTCCCTCTGCGGCCAGAGCCGTGACGCGGAAACCACGTGCTCGAATCACGGTCGCCAGCTCTTCGCCGTTATGCGTGAATACCGCAACGACTTGATGGCCGAGCCCAAGCCAGCCTTCCACAGTGATACCCAGATACGTGCCCCCTGCAAATCCGGCCGCATAAGCCACCGCGTACGCCGGATGGGAGAAGTTCTGAATGACCTTCGCCACTACCAGGATGAAGATCAGGGCTTCAAAAAATCCAAGAATGGCAGCCCATTTCCTGCGCCCCTGAACGATGAACACGGTTCGCACCGTGTCCAAGGTAATGTCCGCCACTCGCGCGATAACGATCAAAAGACAGGTAAGAATCAGTGCAATATCCATGGTTTAGGTCCTCAACTTAGCACGCCAATGAGCCAGAACTGCTGTACTAGGGAGTCCGCGCTCCGCTCTTGGAATCCGGTCAGAATTTCTCAACTTCTCTTGTGGGTGTGACACCTAACTTCTGATGGAGCGCCGTTAAGATGGTTTCTGCCGTTGCCTTGGCGTTCATTGCCCCTGTGTTGATGATCAGGTCATAGAGCAACTGGTCATTTATCTCGTGGTGGAAGTGGCGGTGGACAAGTTCCGCGCGGTCGCGGTCGGTTCTTTCCACCTCTGTCTGCGCCGCCTCGATAGCCAGCTTTTGTTCGGCGGCGATCCGTTGTACCCGCGTCTTGAGAGGTGCGATCAACCGCGCGCTCAGACCGAACTGACTGGGCAGAATGAAACTGCCGCCTCGCCCGACGATGACCGCACACCCGCGGTGCCCCAGCGCAAGCATAACTTGTCGCAGCTCGTATTCGTAACGGGTTTCGTCAATGTCTTCCTGATTCAACTCCGAGGTGATGAGGTCATCAATTGCCCCGCGATCTCGTTCATCCAAACTCTCGATAAGCTCACGACGCACGTGAGTCTTCTTCGCGATTTCGTCCACAATCTCTCGATCGTACACCTGCCAGCCCAGCCCTTTTCCGACAAACTCGGCGGCCGTGTGGCCGCCCGCGCCTTTCTCGCGTGAGATCAGCACATAAGGGCCATACGAGATGTCGCCTGCCCTGCCGCGCCCTGGTCGCTGCTGATTTCTCTCCAGTTGCTCCCGCGCTTCCCAAAGGGCGACTTGCTTCCTGACGAATTTCTCAACGTCTATCATGACACGCCCTTCCTTCAAGATACGGTGAAAGATACGGTGGCAGACCGCCACTTGGCCCCTGAACACCGGTGACCTGCACGGAGCTTTTCCGCCTTTGCGTGCCCTGGGTTAAGCGCTCAGCACGCCCCTCGGCGCCGGTCTGCCTCCCGCGGGATTCCGCCGTCGCTGTTCAGCCCCGGCTGTCGAAACCGATCTCATCCACGAACAGGCTGAATTTGATCTCGTCTTGCGACCAGGTGCCGAAGTGGATTTCCCACACCTTGGTCTTGGTCAGCTCGTTCTTGGTGTCCAGGTCCTTGATCGGGACCACCACTTCGTGCCACTTGCCGTCCAGCAGATCGGGGCAGTACTTCAGCAGGTCGGCCGCTTGGCTGGCCTTCTTGTCGTTGGAGGCAAGCGCAACCGAAAGCTGCGTGGGCTTCTTGTCGCCAGTTACTTTCGCCCAGAAACTCACGTTCTTGAAGTTCGAAATGTCCGTGCCGCCATCCGTCGGCCACCAGCCGAACCAGTTCCAGCCGATGCCTATCCAGTTCTGGCCTTCGGCGTGGAATTCCACCGTCTTCTTACCGGCGGTACGCACTACCTTGTCCTGGGCCTCAACCGTGGCTTTGTTCGGCGCTTCGGCGGCCTTCCAACCCTTGGCAGTTTCGCCAATCTTATCGCCGTCGTAGACCACTTCCTTCTTGACGGCCTCACCCGCCAGCAGCATCCCGCTCAGGACAACCATGCACACCATCGCAACCGGCCGCACGTAGGTTCTCATCGCTCTGCCCTCCAGATTAGTTACTGCAATGCCCAGCTCATTCACCATAGCGGGCTGAGTATACAGGGCCGCGGAGCCGCAACCAAATCCGAAACTCGAAATCCGAAATCCGAAGGAAACAGGGAACAATGAAAAGGCAAAAGGTGCCGGCGAAAGCCCAAATCGGGTCTGAGCGCTTTCCGAGACGCCCACGCTACGCATTCTTGGCGTACCGTTCCACTCGGACACGCGCCGTGATGGCGTGGGCCAGCATTCTCTCGGCGCTGCATTGCCTGGCGGTGACTTCGCCCACCAGGCGGCTGGCCGCGGGCGTCATGCGCTGGTACGTGCAGGTCTTCAGGAACTTCCCGACCCAGACGCCGCCGGTGTACCTGGCGGCGCGGCTGGTGGGCAGGATATGATTGGTGCCGATGGACTTGTCGCCGTAGGCCACGGTGGTCTCCTCGCCGATGAAGAGCGAGCCGTAATTCGTGAGGCGCTCGGCGTAATAGCCGGCATTGGCGGCGTGCAGTTCGAGATGCTCAGGCGCGTAATCATCGCTCAAGCGGATGGCTTCGTCGTGGCTCTCCGCCACGTAGACGATGCCGTTGTCGCGCCAGGAGAGCGCCGCGATCTCACGTGTCGGCAGGACGCGCAGTTGCTTCTCGAGTTCCTCAACCGCGGCGCGCGCGAAACGCTCGCTCAGGCAGATAAGGCAGAGGCCGCTGTTCGGATCGTGCTCGGCCTGTCCCAGAAGGTCGCAGGCCACCAGCGCGGGGTCGGCGCTGTCGTCGGCGATGACCAGAATCTCCGTCGGGCCGGCGAGCAGGTCAATCCCGCAACGGCCGAACAACTGGCGCTTGGCCTCGGCCACGAAGCGGTTCCCGGCCCCGCATAATATATCCACCGGCTCCGCGCCGCCCAGCCCGAAGGCCAGCAGCGCCAGCGCCGGCACGCCGCCGAGGATGAAGATGCGGTCGGCCCCGGCCTTCTTCATCGCGTTGACCGTCGCCGGGTAGCAGCCCTGGCCTTTCAGCGGGGGGGTGCAGGCGAGCACCTTCCTGACGCCGGCCACCTTGGCAGGGATGATGCTCATCTGCGCCGATCCGAACATCGGGTAGCGCCCGCCGGGAATGTAGCTCCCTACGGAGTTCACCGGTATGTGGCGGTGTCCCAGGATGACACCCGGCCGCAGCTCGACCTCCAGTGGCTGCAGCGTGCGCAGTTGTTCCTGCGCGAACCGGCGCACGTTGTCCTGGCAGAAGTCCGTGTCGCTGCGCACCTGCTCCGGCGTTTGGGCGATGGCGTCCGCGATCTGCCGTTCGCTGAGCTCGAAGCTCTTGGGCTCCCAGCCGTCGAATTGCCGGCTGTATCTTACTACAGCTTCCATCCCGTTGGTTTCGAGGTCGCGGAGCATTGCGGCGACAACCCGCGAGGTCTCGGAGTCCTGCTCGAACAGCCGGCGTTGGCTGTTCTTGATGACTCTCATAGCGACCCCACGTCAATGTCCAAGGCGAAAGTCGTTTTCCTTTTTCTCAGTTCTTTCCAGAGGAAGACCTTGACCGTGGCCGAGTCAACCTGCTCAGCCAGGTTGAAACTCCAATCCACCGTCATGGCGTTCAGCAGTCCCATTCTCGAGGTTCCCGTGCGCCGCGATTTGATCTCGCTGCCATCCGCCTTGTAGAAACGTATCTCGGCCACTTCGTCCAGGTCGTGCGTGGAGCGCAGGGTCAGGCCCAGCGGCTCAGCGCCCAGATCGGGCTTGCCCACTTCCTGGATGAGCAGTTCCAGACCCGGCACGCTGATCCTGGCCGAAGCCTTGAGCGGCACGTCCTTCTGCGTATGTTCGGTCTTCTCGGTGGCGCAGAGCACGACCAGGGCGCCCTCCAGCCTGAGGCGCGAAGCGCCTTTCGCAGGCAGGTGCGGCGTGCTCACTTCAACCGCGCAGAAGCGCCCGTCCTTGGAGACCTTCGGGGACAGGCGGATGCCGGCGTTGCCTGCGCCGCTTTGCGCGCTTGGCGGGAAAACGGCGACAGTCGGCGCCGGCTGGGCCAACAGGTCCGTGCCCTTGTCATCGCTGAAGCGGGTAAGCGTGCTGGAGGCGCTGTCGAACCGCACCAGCCCGCCCTGGGGCGCGGTGAGCAGCAGAGCCACGGCAGTGCCCGCCGACCACTCAGCCAGCGACCAGTTGAAGGCGCGCACCGATTCGTCTTGCGATACGGCGGGCGCCACCAGACGCAGGCCGCAGACGGCGACTTTGAGCTCTTCGCCCGGTTCACCCGCGGGCAAGAGAACGACCGCCAGGGCCAGGCCCCACGAGGCCGTCCATAGCGCTGTCTTCATGGTCCCTTACCCTAGCGCGGCGGGGCTGCAAGCAAAGAGGAGAAAAGGAAGAAGACAGAAGACAGAATTCAGAATACAGAATCTTGCATTCCGAACTCCCCGCATCCACGAATGCCAACTTCTGAATTCCGTCTTCTGTCTTCTGTATTCTGTCTTCTGTCTCCATCCAATGGGGTATATGTCTCAGGATGATCTCACGGGAATGGTCCGGGAACAGGTCACAGCAGGAGGCCAGACATGCCTGAGCAAAAGTCACACGTCAATCGGCGGGGGTTTCTGAAGACCGCGGCGAAGGCCGGGGCCGCGCTTCTGCTGCCACAGATTATCCCGGCCAGCGCCCTGGGCGCGGACGGCACCGTGGCCCCCAGCGAACGGATCACGCTAGGCGGCATCGGCATTGGCGGACGAGGCACTTACGACCTGGGATGCTTTCTGAGCGAGCCGGACGTGCGTTTCCTCGCGATCTGCGACGTAAAAGCCGGGCGCCGCGACGCCGTCAAGAAAATGGCCGACGGCAAGTACCGCAACCAGGATTGCGCCATGTACCGGGATTATCGCGAACTGTTGGCGCGCCCCGATATTGACGCGGTGCTGATCGCCACCGGGCCGAACTGGCACGCCACGGCTTCGATCGCGGCGGCCAAGGCCGGCAAGGACGTGTACTGCGAGAAGCCCTGCACCAAGAATGTGGTGCAAAGCCTGGCGCTGGCCGACACTTTCCAACGGACAGCGCGCGTCTTCCAAGGCGGCATGCAACGGCGCGGCCTCTCTCATTTCCAGTATGCGGTCGAATTGGCACGCAAGGGCAGGCTGGGCAAACTCCAGGCGGTCCACGCCCATTCGGGCGGGATGGGTACTGGGATGAGCGGCTGGTGGGCGGCGGACCCCGAGCCGCCCAAAGAGGAAGGCGACTGGGACCTCTACCTGGGGCCCGCGGCCTGGCGGCCGTTCAACAAGGGAGTCTTCAGCAGTGCGTTCGGCTTCGAGAAGGGCGGCGGGCTGGTGGGCGGCGGCGTGCTGGAATGGGGTTCCCACTGTGCGGACCTGTGCCAGTGGGCCAACGATGCCGACATGACGCAGCCGGTCGAGTACAACCCGCCGGTGAACGGCCAGGCAATTGCCCACTACGCCAACGGCGTCAAGCTGGTGTTCCGCGATGGCGGGTGGCTCCCGCTCGGCTCCTGCCCCGTCCGTTTCGAGGGAGACACGGGCTGGGTCGAGACGGGCGATAACGGCGATATGGTCGCCAGTTCGCCGGCTTTGCTGGCGGGCAGGTGGACCAAGGTCGGCGGCTACCCGGCCAACAACCACATCCGCGATTTCCTCAACTGCGTGAAGTCGCGCGGGCTGCCGCGGGCCAACCACTTCGTGACCTGCCACACGCACATCGCCTGCCATGCCACGGGCATTGCCATATTCCTCAAGCGCAAAGTCACCTACGATGCCAAGACCACCATGTTCGTAGACGACGACGAGGCAAACCGGCTGCGCTCGGAGGCGCTGCGGGACCCCTGGCGGATCTAGGGTTTCCTAGCCACAGATGAACACAGATAGGAACAATAATAGGGTTCAGGAAGCATGAAGGAGATGATGATGATGCCCAGGATTCGAGCTTACGCGCTGTGCGCCGTGGTGATTGCAGCGGCAGGATGCGGGTTGTTGGCCGGCCGCGCCTCTGCTGCCGCCGACTCTGCGGCGGAGCAGGAAAGCAAGCTGATTGCCGTGCTGCAGTCGGACAAGCCGGCGCAGGACAAAGCGATGCCCTGCAAGCAGTTGGTCCTCTGCGGCACCAAGGCCGCGGTCCCGGCGCTGGCGGCGCTCCTGCCGGACGAGAAACTCTCGTCCTGGGCGCGGCTGCCTCTGGAGGCGATTCCTGACCCGGCCGCGGACGACGCACTGCGCGAGGCGATGGGCAAGCTGCAAGGCCGGCTCCTGATCGGGGTGATCAACTCCATCGGCTTTAGGCGCGATGCGAAGGCAGT
>Ga0209777_10005618_pt1 | contig 14363 bp, 15 predicted proteins | sample FrelakmetHBP12HB_FD_187147 | JGI IMG/M metagenome (GOLD analysis project Ga0209777, IMG submission 187147) | Freshwater lake sediment microbial communities from the University of Notre Dame, USA, for methane emissions studies -HBP12 HB (SPAdes)... | ecosystem: Environmental > Aquatic >...
GCCGTTGCGACATGATGGACACCTCTCTCCAACCCATGGCTACCTCCTTTCTAAGGTAGCTATGAGCTTATACTAAGGTGTTACCCATGTCTCCGAACGGTTGTAACCCATGTCCCCGGTCTATACAGCAGCGGAGTGCTGAGCTTTACGGTGCAGTACAGCATAAAATTGTTAATAGTGATTCTTTAGCCTTGGGCATAACTGATTAAAAGCGGAGTCAAGACGGCTCCGCTTTTAATCTACATATAGTGGCCAGGCCGTCTTTATAAAAGTACACACTGCGTGTCATAAATAGCAGGTGCCATTAAAAAGTTAGAACTTGATGCATTTACCCAAGAAAGGCTACCTTAAATTTTGTAAATTGTCCGCAATAGATTAACTACAAAAGGCGGTTAAGCCCGGAGCTTAACCGCCTTTTGTAGTATCGTGCCCGGGTAATCACATTTTATTCAGGTGCAATATCCGCGCGCCGTTAAATCCATTGAATTTTGTCGACGAGGCGATGCTGTAGGCACCGATATTGAAAGTGTAAAGATAGTCCCCTAATTTCAGGCTGCCCGGCAATTCTTCGGCAAGGGAAATTTTGTCGAAGCTGTCGCAGGTTGGTCCCACCACGGCGCAGATCTCGGGCTTGCTTTTTTTGAATGAGTGGAAGTTTGGTATCCAGTGGTCATATACGACGCCGGAGAAGGTATGGTAGACGCCGTCATTGATATGGTAGAAAACCTTGCCGTCGCGTTTGGCCTTGCCGATGATCTCCGACACCAGCGTTGCGGCATTGGCAACCATGAACCGGCCCGGCTCGGCTATCAGTTCCACATCAGCGGGGAAATGCCGCGTGCATTCGCCGTTGATGATGCGGGCGAGTTTTTCAAGTTTCGGCACGTTGGCGTCGTAGGCCACGGGAAACCCGCCGCCCATATCCACTATTTTCAAGGGATAGCCTGCTTTCCTGGCTTCATTGAATATGCTCGCGGCTATTTCAAGAGCCGCCGTATAATTGTCGAAATTGGTGCACTGGCTGCCCACGTGGAAGCTCAATCCCTCCACCACCAGCCCTGCGTCAAATGATTGCCTGATAAGCCGGAATGCCTCACCGGGCTCGATGCCGAATTTCGAGCTCATCTCGACCTGCGAGCCCGTGTCTGGCACTTTCAGCCTCAGTACAAGGCCGGCCGTGGGGCAATGCTCCCGGATCTTTTTCAGCTCATCTTTATTGTCATAGGTTACTAGGGGCCGATATTTTTTTATTTTCTGCAGGGTGTGCCGGTCCTTGATGGTGTTGGAGAATATGATCTTGTCCCAGATGTAAAAATTCTTGGCCCTGGGCTCGAAATGCCTGATGTATGCATACACCTGCATAAACTCGTTATACGAAGCAACATCGAAGCTCGCGCCCTCGTCAAACAGGGTCTTTATGATCTCCTGATTCGAATTGGCCTTGACCGCATAATATGCCTGCACCCGCGGCAGGTGCTTTTTGAACAGACGGTAATTTTTCCGTATCGTGTCGTGATCGATGATGAACAGAGGGGTGCCGTGCTCGTCGGCCAGTTTTCGCAGATTTGTTTTCATGGCGTCTTCAGATTGGTAGGGGCAGGTTTCAAACCTGCCCTATGGGTTTATCATGCCCCCAGCTTTGCGATCAAAGCCTTGAGCTTTTTAATCTCCTTGTTGTTTGCCAGGTACGACTCGGTGAGCTTGCGCCGCAGCTCCGGGCCGCGGTCGTACAGTCGCCGGAGCTTTTTCGGCTTTGTCGTCTGTATGGTATAGGCCGTCATGAGCGGCAGGGCCATTGTTACGTCCAGATAGGCCGTGACCGTCTCATCGAGCTTGGTCGGGTCGATTTTACCCCAGCTTGCCGCTTCCGAGGGCGGCGCGCCGGAAAGGCCGCCCGTGTCGGGCCGGGCATCGGTTATGTTGATATCGTAGTCCTGCCCGACTTCCGGTATCATGAGCACTTCCTGTATCTGCGGCTCGGTCTGAAGCATGAAGTTTTTCGGGCTGCCGCCGCCGATAAGGATAACGCCGGTTTTGCCTTTTTCATAATTTTTGGCATTGAGCACGATGGCTGTCGAGTCGTTGACATCGATGCTGGGGTTGATTTTGAGCTTGAATTTGTCCAGCATGCCCATGGCCTCGGCCAGCAGCTCGACGCCGGCCACATTCATGCCGATCGTGGAATCACCCGGCGATGATGTAAAAACCGGTATGCCGTTGCGGTAGGCGGCGGCCAGAATGCTCACAGCCCCCAGCTTGTTGGTTTTTTCATAGCCGTCCAGCATCCGCCCGAGCAGGTGATAGAATTCACGGGTCCCCATTTCCTTCTGGAATTCGGGGCGGACCAGAATTTCTCGCAGCTTGCGGTCGGTTTCCATGAGCACATCTTCATAGTCAAACAGAATGTCGTAGATGCGCGTAACGCCCTTGTGCCGCAGGTCGGCATCATCAACGCTGTGGCTTCCCCGGAACATGGGCAGATTGAGGGCGAAATGTATATCGTGATACATGTTTGCGCCCGTGGCCGTTATCCAGTCGACAAAACCGTGATTCATGAGCGGTATGATGGCCGAGGGGCCAAGGCCTGCGGGCGTCAGCGCGCCGGCAAGGCTCAGGCCGATGGTCACATCCTTTTTTGCATAGCGGTCGCGCAGCAGGTGGCAGGCCGCCCGGAGCCGGCCCCCGTTATAGGCATCAAGGTTATCGATAAGGGAGACAATGCTCGTATCCTTTGTTATCGGCTTGGGCATGATGCGTTTGCCCGACAGGTACCGCGCCTTGCCCGGACAACAGGGTGATTTTTGTTTTTTCATGATGCTCTGCTTTCTCTGAAATTTTAGTATGTCGCGACCTGGCACGCGTCTATTGCAATGCTTTCGTAAAATTATTATTACAGCATAGGGGCCCGTGGGAAGTCAAGCAAAGACATATGACTGCGGGCTGCTCCGCGCTCGGCTCGAAGCGCTCGCGCAAACAGGGGCTTGCTCTCCGCCGTTTTTTTTATTACCATAGTGCCGCACAGTTGCGCACCCGCAGCCATTCCACCACCAGACAGGGAGGTACAGCCATGAATAAGCATCTTGTCGGCATCATTGCAGACACGCATGACAACAGGCCCGCCATTCAGAAGGCCGTTGACGTGTTCAACCGTCTCGGCGTGGGCCTGGTGGTGCATGCCGGCGATATGATATCGCCGTTCACCATCCTTGACTTCAAACAGCTGCACTGCCCCATGGAAATCGTGTTCGGCAACAATGACGGCGAGCGCGTGGGGCTGACGGCCGCTTTCAGGGAAAACGCACAGCTGCTCCCGGGCCCGCGGGAGTTCACGTTTGGCGGCAGGCGGTTTCTGCTCATGCATGAAGACGGCTGCGTTGCGGCTGCGGCCCAGTCGGAGGCGGTTGATGTCATTGTCTATGGTCACACCCATGACATTGACGTGCGGGAGGGGCCGCCGCTTGTCATAAACCCGGGCGAGGCTGGCGGGTGGTTGCGGGGCAGGTCAACGGTGGCGATACTTGATACGGCATCGCTGAGCGTTGAAATTATCGACCTTTAAGGCCCCGCAGAATCGAGCGCGCAAAAGCGCTGAGGGTGTCGTCGCGGGCGCCCATGACGGCAATGACATCGCCGGGCCGGGCATGTTCTTTCAAGAAGGCAAGCGCGGCTTTCCGCTCGGGCGCGTATTGGCGCCGGGGGCCGCTCACGAGTTCAAGCAGGTCGTGCGATGAGATGCTGCGGTCAGCGGTGCCGCCGGCATCATAGATTTTAAGGCATACAAGAATATCGTCGGGCTTGAGCTGCCCGGTAAATGTCTGCGCCAGCTCCGGCAGCAGAAACCGCGTCGGGCCGTAGCCGTGGGGCTGAAATACGACGATCAGACGGCTGCCCATGGGCCGCAGCGCAGCAATAGAGGCGGCTATTTTATCGGGATTATGCCCGAAGTCATCAACCACCAGCACGCCTGCCGCTTTCCCCACCAGATCAAGCCGCCGCCTGACCCCTTTGAAAGCCGCAAGCCCTTTGGCCAGAGCCGGCAGAGGCAGCTCAAGAGCGCGGCCCACGGCAAGGGCGGCAAGGGCATTTTGCAGGTTATGCCTGCCCGGCACGCGCAGCCGGAACTTGACCCCGTCAACAAAAAATACGGAGCCGTCCGGGCGCATGTCGATACGCTCGGGGGTTATGTTGCAGCCCGGCGACAGGCCGTAGATGATGCGCCGCACCCGGCAGGAGACTGCCGAGGCTTCAGGGCAGTCGCCGCAGGTGATAAGCGTTTCTGCCGTATTGTCTGCAAATATTTGGAACAGGCTGCACAGCTCAGGCAGGTTCTTGTGGTCTTTGGTGATATTGGTGATAACGGCAATGCGCGGCTGGTACCGAACGATGCTGCCGTCGCTTTCATCGGCTTCGCAGACCATATAGGGCGAGGAGCCGCTGCGGGCATTCCCGAGATGCGTGCGCGATATGTACTGTTTCACAAAACCGCCATTGACGAAGGAGGGATCAAGGCCTGCCGCGTCAAGCACGGAGGCGGTCATGGCCGTGACCGTGGTCTTGCCGCTTGTTCCCCCGACGGCTATGCCCCGTGCGTCATTGAACAGGCGCGCAAGCAGCTCGGAGCGGTGCACCACCGGGATGCCCAGCCGGCGGGCCCGCATGATTTCTCCGCTTGAAGCCTCTATGGCCGTTGAAACGATCAGCTCATCGATATCGGGCGTAACGGACTGCTCCTGCTGCGGGGCAAGCTCTATGCCCTGAAGCTGCAGCTTGCGGAAAAGGGGCAGGTTCTGCCGGCGGTCAAAGCTGCGGTCAGAGCCGCAGACGCGGCAGCCGCGCTGCCGCAACAGCTGCGCTAGGCTGCTCATGCCGCTGCCGCCAATACCGACAAAATAGCACTTTTTTTCCGTATTCATATAAGATAGTGTGTCGCAATTAAAAAAAGACATGGCAACATTATTGAAATTGCGTCGTCGTAGCGAACGGTCGCGACCGTTCCCTCCAAAATCTGCAATTAGGACACAGTCTCACGCGGAGGAGCGACAGTCGGCCCTCTGCCCGGCATTATACCTTGACTTTGGACGCTGTTTTCTTGTATGTGTTGTGTGTGTCCAGCCGTTTCTTTTTTTTGAAGCATCAGCAGGCATTCACAAGGGGGTGCACCTATGAATATTAAAGAGCTTTCGGAAAACCTGGGCCTTGAAGAAGATGAATATATGGAAATGCTCGATCTTTTTCTCACATCGGGCGGAGCCGATCTTTCCCGCATCGAGCAGGCCCTGAAAGAAGCAAACGCCAAGCTGGTTCACGAGGCCGCCCATTCGCTCAAGGGCTCATCCGGCAGCCTGTGCCTTGACAGCATATTCGAGCTTGCCCGGGTTATCGATGATAAGTCACGCCAGGGCATTCTTGCGGGGCTTGACGGGCTTGCCCGTGACCTGCGCCGTGCCTATGACGAGCTGGTTACTGCGGTGAAACGGCCGGGTTGACCGCGGCTTGGCCGTGTGCTTTTGTTCCCGGATGAAACAGCTCGGGCTGCTCAGACTGCGGTTTTTTTTCAAGAAGCCTGCGCACAACCGGATCAAGTGGCGCAGCCTCGACGTCGAAATGCTGCAGCGCATCGATCAGCACATCGATTTTTTCGGAAAGATGCAGGTGCTTATCAAGAATGACGCGGTACTCGCCGCGCACCCTGCACAATCCGCTCTTCATAAAGTAGGCGTATTTCTTCAGATTCGCGATGGTGATGCGGATCTTGTGCTGCCCGGCAATTTTCTCCAGATCTTCAAGAATCGCTGATTCCTTCATACGCATGCCCTGTTTTTTAAAAGGTTGCCTCCTGCCAGATGCGCTGCAAGATAGCGCTGCCTGCATGAAGATGATCGGGCGTCACCTCCAGGGTGATCGTGCCGTCAAAACCCCGTGATTTCAGGTACCCGAGAATTGCTGCAAAATCGATCATGCCCTGGCCGATCGGCAGATGCAGATCATCTTGCGGGCTGTTGCCGCCGCGGTTGTCATGAGCATGCACATGCCTGATGCGCTCGGGGTACCGATCCGCGAAATCATAGGCCGTGTTGGTGCCGGTCAGAAGCTGCCCGTGGCCGATGTCAAGCGTCATGCCCAGTGCTGCTGCCGCGTCGAAAGCAGGGCTCAAGTCAGCGGCCTGCTCGCTTAAGTTCTCCAGGCAAAGCTGCACCCTGCGGCTGAGGGCATAGTCTGCAAGCTCCTGCAGCAAAACGATTTTTTTTTCAATGACCGGCGCGGGTATATACCGCTTGTCGATCCAGAAGTGCAGCGTGAATACCTGCGAGCCAAGCTCTGCCGCGCAGTCAATTAAGAGCCGTATCTGCGGCAGATATGAGCGCCGCAGCTCATCGGGGTTCCAGGCATCGCCTTCTTCCGGGCCATGGACCAGGTACGAGATGCTATAGGTTTCTGCTACGGCCTGCAGCCGTTCAAGCTGGCCGCTATGAAAAGCATGGGCATCAAGCAGGCTTATTTCAGCAAACGGAAATCCGGCCCGCCCTATCTCTTCGGCCTCGGCGGCAGTATGGGCTCTTCCCCCGATTTTCACGCTTGTTCATCCTGTCTGTATCCAACAGCTTGTGTGCCGGGCAGATTATGCATCAACATATCGGCAAGCGCAAGGGTTTTTTAAAGCTGCAGGGGCTCGGGCACGCCGCGGCCTACCTCTGATATTGGTTGACAGCGCGGTTATGCTCCTCCAGCGTTCGCGAGAACTGGTGCGTGCCGTTATTGCGCGCTACAAAGAAAAGATAGTCCACGGCGGCAGGCTTCAAAGCGGCCCGCAGCGACGCAAGGCCCGGATTGCAGATGGGGCCTGCCGGCAGGCCCTTGATCTGGTAGGTGTTGTAGCGGTTTGCCGCAAGCAGGTGTTTCTTGCGCAGCCGGCCAGTGAAAGCCGGGTCTTCGAGCCTGACGCCATAGGCCACGGTGGGGTCGCACTCAAGGCGCATACCCAGTTTCAGGCGGTTGTAAAAAACCCCTGCAATAACAGGTCGCTCGGCCGGATCGGCGGCTTCCTTCTCAACCAGCGATGCCAGCACCACAAGCTGGCGGGGCGACAGCCCGGCCTCAGCCGGCGCGGCCTGCAGCTCGCGGGCAAACACATCCCGGAAGCGCACGGCCATGCGCGTGAGCATGTGATCAAGGGGCATGCTCCGGCAAAATTTGTAGGTGTCGGGGAAAAGAAATCCTTCCAGCGTTTCATTGTCCTCAAGGCCCATGCTGCGGGCAAAAGCGCCGTCGGTTGCCTTTTGCAGTACATCTGCTGCAGGCTTCAGCCCCGCCAGCTCAAGAATGCGTGCTATGTCGAACAGGTTGCTGCCTTCGGGAATGGTGACGGAAATCAGCACAACCTCGCCCCGCACAAGCTTGTCGATAATCTCAAGGGGCGTAACAGGCAGGTTAATGCTGTACTGGCCGGCCTTGATGCTGTATTCGGCTTTTTTGATTTTGGCAAGAAGAACAAACAGCAGCGGGTCGCGGATGACGCCCTGCTGCTCAAGGATCGCTGCCGTCTTTCTGAAGCTTGCGCCCTCGGGAATGGTCACCTCGGCGGTTGCGGGCTTCAGCGGTCGGTGGGGCGTTACGCAATACAGGTAGAAGCGCAGGCTTGCAAGCAGCAGCGCTGCAAGTAGCATTACACAAATAAACAAAAATGCCCGCTTCATGACTGCTTCGGCTCCTGCTGTTTCTTGTAGTCGAGATAGTCCTGTAAAATGATGGCTGCTGCCACCGTGTCGATGACTTTTCTGCGTTTTTTGCTGCGCATGTCTGCGCCGATCAGCCTGTCCTCGGCCTCGAATGTGCTCAGCCGCTCATCCCATGTTTCAACGGGAAGGCCGAATTCCGCTTTCAGCTCTTCGGCAAAAGCAAGCACGTTTTGCGCCGCAGGCCCGATGCTGCCGTCCATATTGCAGGGCAGGCCGAGCAGAATTTTGTCGACGCCATACCTGTCGATATGCCTGCGCAGCTCCTGAAAGTCAAGCGCCTTTGTGCTGCGCCGTATCGTGCCGATGCCGTGGCCCATCATCCCCAGATCATCGCTCACCGCGATCCCGAGGGTTTTGCTGCCGTAGTCTATGCAGAGGATGCTCATAGAAAATCTATTGAATTGGTTTCATCGTTTCATTGCCGGTCCGCCGGGGCAAACCTATATAACAGAAAACAATTTATTGAACCGTAGGGGCAGACCTGCGTGTCTGCCCTGAGAACTTGTCAAATGTGCAGACCGCTGGCGAATCAATGCGGTGCAACCGCCGCGTACGGCAATACAGCCTTGTTGATCTTTTCCGAGATTTTCATCTGCGCTGTTTCAAGATCATAATGCGCCTGCAGGTTCATCCAGCTCTGCGCATCGGTGCCAAAAAAACGGGCCAGCCGCAAAGCCGTATCGGCGGTTATGGCCCTTTGCCCGGCAACGATCTGCCCGATGCGGCGCTGCGATACGCCTATTGATTTTGCAAGCCTGTACTGCGTGATTCCCATCGGCTTCAAAAAATCCTCCATCAGTATTTCACCCGGATGCACCGGCGCCATATCTCTTTTTATCATAGCTATATCTCCCCAAGTGAAAAGGGGCTGAAGTTTTTCTTAAAACATATACGGCGCAGCATGATTCATCTGTGCGCAGCAACCCATTCTTTGAGCGCATTGTCCATGCGCGACTGCCAGCCGCGGCCTGTAGAGCGGAAATGTTCGAGCACGTCGCGGCTGTACCGCACGGTGACAGGCTCTTTGCACGGTGCCTTTTGCGGCCCTCGTTGCCCTGGCTTACGTGAAAGCAGTTCTGCTGCAAGTTTAGGACCTAAAATTTCAGGCAGCACTTCGGCTGCTGGTCTGAAATGCCGCATGTCTTCTCGTGTTAATTCCCTCACTTCGCCGTGTTTATCGGTTAATGGTTTCTTTTTCATAGTAGCGCACCTCTCTTTTATTTGCTTTGCGAAAACTGATAATGCGAACGCCGCCGTCTATGGGCGTGAAACAGATGACGTGCAGGCGTTGTTCAAGAAATCCAAGCGCAACGATTCTGGTTTCGCCGTAATCGCTCCTGCTGTCTTCGTAAAAAACTACCATTTCCCATTCAAACGTCTCCGCAAGCTCAAACGGCAAGCCCCGACTGCCTGCGTTCTTTTTGCTCTTCGCCGGATCAAATTCAATTTTCATTATTTTATTGTAGTAACAAAAAAATATGCTGTCAAGGCTTTAAATTAACTTGAAACCGCAAGATGTGGAATGGGGTGTCGGTCTTCGATGCGAAGTGAAAAGGGGGGCGTCTTTTATTCTTACCTTGAAAATCCAACATGTAAAGGAGGATTTTCATGGTCTCTTATTGGCCTTCATTTTGCACTGCGTTGTTTTGATCGTTTAAAAATTTTTGGGCACGCTTCGCTTTGCCCAACCCATCAGCTTTGTGTAATTTGTCAACAATGTTCCCTTGTGCTCCCCTTGTGGGCCTCGATGAGGTCTTTTTCCGAGAGCCGTTCTGGCTCATCATCAGGGCCGGTGCGGTATATAGGCTGCCTGCAGGGAAAGGAAGAGGTTCATCAGGATAAACACGCCCAACAGGCTGAAAAGAAGCACTAGCTTCAGCCGGATTTTCGCCCGGCATTTCGGAGGGCTTTTTTTTTCAGAATGAAATAGACCAGCAGACCGGCAATCAGCGCCAGGGCCAGGAAATGCTCAATGCGGGCTACATCCCTGCGGATGGCGTCTAAACTGCTGCCGCCCATGTAGCCGATACCCGTCATCAGAGAAATGGTCAGGGTAGATGAAAGCCCGTCGGCAAGAATGAAGCGGGGCAGCGGCATCTTTATGACTCCGGCTGCAAGAAAGAGCTGCACCCGTATGCCGATGATATGCCGGCCGAGCAATATGAAAACCAGCCCCCTTTTTCTGAACCGCTCTTTCAGCTCTTCCAGCCGCTGCTGCGAGATCAGCTTCTGGAACCGCCTGTGTCCCGTGATGGTGTCGCCGTAAGCTCTTCCGAAGGAATAGACCATTACGTCGGCCAGCAGCAGGCCCGCGTACACGATAAGAAATGCCGGCACAGGCTTGACGGTGCCCTGAAACAGCAAAAATCCGCACAGTATCAGCGTTGCATCCTCAGGGAAGGGCAGCCCCAGCCCGCCGAGGATCAGCAGAATAAAGAGACCGGCATACGGGAAATGCTGCGTCAGTGCCATCAGGTCCGGCATGCGGCAGGCCTCCCTTTACTGGCGGACGGTGGCGCTGTTCATGGACAGCGCCATCATTTCGGATATGGTTATAAATTGATAGCCCTGCTCCTGCAGCTTCAGGATGATCTCCGGCAGCGCCTGCACGATCTGGTCGTGATCGTCATGAAACAGAATGATCGAGCCGTTTCTGGCTTTTCCGAGCACATTGGCTTTTATTTGATCAACGCCCGGCCGCGACCAGTCGCGAGAATCCACCGACCAGAGAACCGCGTCGAACTTGCGCATGGCTATCTCGGCCAGCGAGCGGCCGTCGAATATGCCCCAGGGCGGGCGGAACAGGAAAATTTTTGCGCCCGTGGCGGATTCGACAATGCTTCGTGTGGTTTCAAGTTCCTGTTGTATCTTTTGCGACGCCACCTTCGGCAGCTGCACATGGGAAAATGTGTGATCACCCAGCTCATGGCCCGATTCGTACATATTTTTCACCAGATCCGGATGCTGTTGCGCGTGCTGCCCGATCAGAAAAAAAGTGGCCCGGACTTTCTTCTCCTTTAGTATCTGCAGGATGCGCGGCGTATAGATCGGGTTGGGGCCGTCATCGAAGGTCAGGCACACATTTTTATATTTGCCCGACCCGCTCCAGACAATATGCGTGTTGATGCCCCGCTGTAAAATTTCGCACATTTGCTGTTCATTGATTTTATCAAACGACGCAGGGGGCGGGGACAGGGCATCGGCACCGGCCTGCGGAGCTTCGGCATGTGCGCATGCCGCAATGCATATAAAAATGCCCATGAAAAAAAGAAGGGCTTTTCCAGCTAAGGTTTTTTTGATTCTGTCGGGCGCAGGGCAGTATGGCGTTTTCATGTTTATACCTGTTTCATGGGCTCAAGAATGAGTATGTATCTGTCGCCAGCTACCACTTTACAAAAAATTTTCACGTGTGAGGGAATCCTTCGTGTATTTTCAAAAACGTACCCTGCCGCGACAAACCCTAAATACTCTGAGCGATCAGATCGCCCATGGCAGCAGTTGATACTGCGGTCATGCCGGCTGACATGATATCTCTTGTGCGATAGCCTTCGTCCAGCACCGCGCTGACGGCTTTAAAGATATTGTTATAGGCGGCGTCATTGTTGAATGAATATTTAAGCATCATGGCTGCCGATAGAATTTGCGCGATGGGGTTTGCAATGCCCTGGCCTGCAATATCAGGCGCCGAGCCGCCGGCAGGCTCATAGAGCCCGAAGCCGGTGCCGTTCAGGGACGCCGAGGGCAGCATGCCGATGGAGCCGGTAATCATGGCGGCTTCATCGGAGAGAATATCGCCGAACATATTGTCGCACAGCATGACATCGAACTGCTTCGGGTTTTTCACCAGCTGCATGGCGGCATTGTCGATATACATGTGGCTCACCTGAATATCCGGGTACTCCCTGGCCATTTCACTCACAACTTCGCGCCAAAGAACCATGGTCGAAAGCACATTGGCCTTGTCGATTGAGGTGAGGCGTTTTTTGCGCTCGCGCGCGGTCTCAAATGCGACTTTGGCAATGCGCTTGATTTCGGGAATGGAATACACAAGCGTATTGAAGGCTGTATCACCCTTGCGGCCACTGGGCTGGCCGAAGTAGATGCCGCCGGTCAGCTCTCGTATGATCATAATATCGAAGCCATCGCCGATGATTGATTTTTTTAACGGAGAGGCATCGACAAGCTGCTTAAAGACAATGGCGGGGCGCAGGTTAATGTAGAGATTAAACAGCTTGCGTAAAGGCAGCAGAGCGCCACGCTCAGGCTGCTGGTCGCCGGGCAGTATTTCCCACTTCGGTCCGCCCACCGAGCCGAACAGTATTGCCGCAGCCTGCTCGCAAATATTTCTCGTGCTCTCGGGTAAAGCCGTGCCGTGATTGTCAATTGCAATGCCGCCCACATCGGCCTTTGTGTATGTGAAGCTCAGGCTGTATTTTTTTTCGACCACGGCAAGCACTTTGAGCGCCTCTGCCATAATCTCAGGACCGATTCCGTCGCCTGCCAAAACCGCAATACTATGTGTCATGCAATCCTCAAAAAGATTTATAGAAACAGGGCCTTCATGTTTTATATATAATCTACCTCACCATGCATCCTCTGTCCAGTGGTAGAGCATCTTTCAAAAAAGTGTGGCCGCATTGTCATTTCGAGCGCAGCGAGTCCGAAGGTTGCGCAGGGCGCATCAATCTTTAAAGATCTCTCCCTTCGGTCGAGATGACAGAAAAACAGCAGGGGCGGTTTCGTAAACCACACCTGCTGTTTTCTAAAACCCTACCGCTTCATGGCTATTCCCACTGCCTGAGCTTGCTGAGCCATTTTTCAAGCACTGCATTGAAGGCTTCGCGGTGGGTTTTATAATAAACCGTGCCGATGACAAGGGAGACGCCCAGCACAAGAATGAGCATGCCGATGGCCGTCATCTGGGCTGTGCGCTCCATGTGCATGACCATTTTGGAGAATATGGATATCAGGTCGGCTATAATGCCCGCAGCGCCCACGATCAGGAACAGGCGCAGCCGCAGCAGTGTGCCGAAAGCCATGGACGCAATCCCGAGAAAAACCATGGTCAGGTTGAACAGCGCCGGATACCGGTTGTCAAGCAGCGCGGCATACCCGACGCTCATGAACATGCCGGTAAGGACAATGCCCCGGACGATAGTGCGCACCTCGGGCTGTATGCGGCGCGAGAACAGCTGCACAAGCGTCAGTATACCGATGCCGACCGGCATGGTGTAGGCATGCAGCACCCGTATCTGAAACTTGTTCCAGAGCACAATCATCACGAACGAGACAAAGCCGCCGATGGCCACAAAGTGGTAGGGCGATTCGCGGTCGTCTTTTGCAAGGTAGGAAAACATGACGCTGTAGAGAGCAACGGCAACAAGAGCCATGTTCACGCCCATGCCGTTTATAAGCACCCAGTAGACGGCAAAGGCGGGCAGCAGCAGTAGGCTCAGCGAGAACGGCCTGCGGATATGAGCGGGCCGCAGATCAAGCACCTGCTTGGCAGCGGTGATGCACAGGGACGCGGCAATGCTTGCCCAGACATCATACTCCAGGTTCCAGAGATCCGTCGTGAGCAGCAGCTGCCTGCGGACTGCGGCAAACAGGAACACGGCGCAGAGCTGCACAAAAACATAGGCCGTCATGGTCTGCTTTTCTTTCCCCTCGAAATACCACCCCGGCAGAAGGCCGATATACAGGAAGCACAGCAGGGTCATCTCCGCGCCGGAAAACTTCCAGCCATAGTGCATCACCTGCATGAGCATGGCTACGACACCTGCCACAAAAAGGACTATGGAAAAAAGCTCAACGCCACGCGATGAGAGCCAGACGAGCGTGTGGTCGATAACCCGAGGCCGCTTGCGCAGCATGTGGGAGTAAATTTCCACACCGCGGAGCTGAAACATTTTTCCCAGAGCCGCTGTCACATATGCTGTGAAATGCGCGGCAAGCAGGGCCTGTATAAGAAGCCGCGCGGCTACAGGCTCGCGGCTGCCTGCAAACGTGCCGAAGAAGGCGAGCCAGACAGGCACAATGAGAAGCGATACCGCGCAGGCTGTGTCGGCAGCAGTTTCGGGTATGCGGCTTGCCCGGGGCGTGGCAGCCGCCAGCAGGCCCATGAGGCCGAAGGCCCAGAGGCCGGTTGATGAATCAGGGTGATGATACAGCACATGCAGAAAGACAAGGCCTGCAAAAATTGCGGCAAGTCGCCCGGCAAGGTCTGCCTCAAATTTCCGGGCAAGTATCCTCTGCAGTATGATGAGGCCTGCCCACAGGCCAAGCAGCGCCCAGATCACATCCTGGCTGTGCAGATAGCTCGGGATGAGAAAATCTGCGTGCAGGGCCATGCAGACTTCAAGGCCTGCCAGCACGAAGTAGCCGGTGGATTTGCTCACGACACCCAGGTGCACCAGAATGCTTGCACCGCCGAAAAGCAGGGGGGCTATCATGTACGGATCAGTGTCCCGGTTGACACAGGCCCATGCCACGGCGGCATGGCTGGCAACGGCAAGAAACCGCCCCCAGGATCGGCGCAGGCCGAGCCAGTCCTGGGCGCTGATGGCGCCTATGCTTTGAATCGCGGTTTTAATGGGCGAGCGTTGCGCGCTGACGGCAATCCAGAAA
>Ga0209777_10005619_pt1 | contig 14360 bp, 11 predicted proteins | sample FrelakmetHBP12HB_FD_187147 | JGI IMG/M metagenome (GOLD analysis project Ga0209777, IMG submission 187147) | Freshwater lake sediment microbial communities from the University of Notre Dame, USA, for methane emissions studies -HBP12 HB (SPAdes)... | ecosystem: Environmental > Aquatic >...
CTGCTCCAATATACTAATTGAGCAGCTTTGAGGCTCTGGCTTGGGCCGTTCTCTCTTAGCTTTATTGGTTGCCGAGGTAGCTCAGGTGGTAGAGCAGCGGACTGAAAATTCTAGGGCATTTGTCATTATGTTACCTTTACGTACAAAATCGTCCTCTTCTGTCAACCCCTAAAAACCAGTTTTGTTCGTAACATACCATCCGGTAACAACCCATCATTTCAATTCCGTCGCTAAAATGTCGCGGATTTGTCATGTATAAACCACGCTCAGACCATTTTCTGGCATTGACATATGGAATCGGTGTCTCCGACAGTAGGTCGGCCGTCTCGTGGCCTCTGGTGAGGCACTGAAGGCATGAAGGAAACGGCCTGGATGTTCACAAGGTGGTACTGGAGTGAACACCTAACCCTCGACTGTCTCGCTCAGCAGGGTGTGTCCCCCTCAATAGCAGGGGCAATGAAAGTGGTCCAGTGACATCCGGCCTTCGTTGAACCAACGGCCATCGGGTTATGGGTCCGGCGAGTCCCAAAACGTCATTTTATGCACAAGACCGTGGTTTTGTGTTAACCTAGGGAGCCATTTTGTTCGTAGAATCCCATCAAGCGCCAACCACTGCCATACAGTTCATTAGCATAGTTATTAGCAACTCTGCACTCTGTAAGACCCAACTCCATAATCCTCCCGAATGACGCGCATTGATTTCCTCACACCCGCGTGGTATGCGCACCGCCGACGCCGCTGTTTCACTATTATTACGCTCAAATCATGCTCAAGTGAGTCCCTGCGCATCGATTCTTCTGAAAAAGTGGACAAACACCACCTGGTTCGGCTGTCAGCCCCGCCTTGGATGGAGCTTGGTCCACCAGCCGACGAACTGCGAATAGTTTCTACACCCTTCCTGCGGATACGCACCCCTTTCTTAGTCGTCTATATCCCAGTCCCCGGGTTGTTCATCATCAAGAACAGGCTCGGGCATTACCACAGTCACTTTCTTCAGAAGATCCTCCAATTCAAATAATGTCATGGTCCCGTCGACCAATCTCCGCAGTCTTGCATCCCGATCCTTTGCGAGTATCCAGGCGGTGTCACTAGGGAGTAGGTAGCGGAGGATATCGAAAGGCGCTGACGGTATCCATTTGTTAACAACAGCGGTGCAGTACGTCCTGAAACGTCCAAAATCATCTTTATCCCTCCCCCAAGGCTCGAATGCCAAGTAAGCGTCCAAGGCCCGCGTATCGGTCCCTTTTGCTTCGTAAAGCATGTAGAACCGAGCCAGCATCCAGGCCAATAATGGCGGCATCTCTGGCCTAGCTCTTCTCAGCCTGAGAACCCACTCTGCCTCCTCCCGAGTGAGAACGGATTTCCTCCCATCACTGAGCATGATGACTCCCTTGAGAGCGTCGAGGAGGTGCCTTGCACCTTCGTCCACGGCATCCTTCAAGGTCCATGGGCTCATTTCCTGCTCTATCTTGAGTTCCCGTACCACACGTTGGATCGTGCGAATGCTTGGGACATCATTCTCGTCCCATTTCTCGTTCTTGGCTCGTTGCTGAAGAAATCTGAATATGTCTGCAGCCGTCCGACCCCCGAAAACTGCCTTGTCCCGGATTTCGCTTTCCACCAGCGGTTTGATGTCCCGTCTTCGCTTGCGCTTACTAAACTGTCGTTTGCGGCCCGATGAATCTGTAACCACATGGCACCTCCCCATTCTTGAATCTGTCCGGCAAGGATGCAATCCATTGAGCATGACGTCATCTAGCAACATATTGACATCACATAGTACGAGGTGTACGTTTCATATACAGCGCGGCACGACTATTATATGGATAGCATGGGCAGATGTCAACAGGGAGGTAACATGGAAAAAGAGGATGGTCTAACACTAACAGTGGTGGAGACGTCGCAGCTCTTGAGAGTCTCAAGGAATACAACCTATGCCCTGATCGCTCAGGGAAGAATCCCCTGCGTCCGTCTCGGTAAGCGCCTTCTGATTCCCAAAAAGGCCTTGGATAGGCTGCTTGATGTTCAGCAGCCACCACCAGTGAGCCAGGCAGACAAAGCGAGCTAACCGATGGCATCGAGTTGCACGGATACGGAATGATGGAAAAAATAACCACTAACTCACACGACCGGAGTCATGGTCAAGATATGCCAGGGAGAGGCTTCACGTAGAAGGCAGCTTGGCGCAGATTCTGGCGAAAAGTCATTGCTGAGGCCTCACCGAGCACAAATGAAAAGGCCCTGAGCGGCGATAGCTCATCAGGGGCACCATGAGGGACCGGATGGGAACGATGTGTTACCAAGCAAACAGGCCTCACAAAAGTGGGTCTGTTGAAGAGGACCTGCTTCAGTGGGCTCATGTATACATTGAAAGTTTTCTCGGGCTGGTCGCTATCGCCTTCCGCAGCAAAGTCCCTCTTAGGGACCCCAAAACAGCCTCATGGCAGCGCATCCGTGACAAGGAAGAGCTCAGTGAACTTCTGAAGCGCCACGGCCGATTGAATTTGGCTATCGAACTGAACAAAGAGTCTCCGGTCGTGGCTCTGGAGTGGGACTCTGCCGAAGGTGCAAGGTGCGCCAGCTCTCTCAATGTCCGGCACCGAGATAGAAATTGGATACGCAAGTCAAGAAGGGGTTATGCCGTATTCTATGCCCGTCCAACGAATTTCTCCCTGGACACGGCAAGGCCGCCTGACCGCCCACTTGAATTCATCTCAACGGGACTCCTCATTGTAGCGCCGAGCGTACATCCTACTGGCATTCCATACACCTGGATAGATGGACACAGCCCGCAAGATCTCAGCGTGCATGAGCTAGATGATCCCCCACCAGAGCTGTTGGTTGAGTGGCAGAGATTGGCACGGCCACGAAGCCACCAGCGTTCCCGGACTGTCGTTATCCTCGCACCAGAGATACAGGCCCGATTACGCAGCCTCCTGCGTCAGAAGCTGGGAAACTACCACGAGAGAGGCGCCCAGATCACCGGATACACCGATAGTCAGAGCGCCGGGAAGCACCATATATCTGTTGACCTTGAGCGTGGAGTCTTTTTCAACTTCAGGACACTAGAGGGGGGGCCGATTGCGGACCTTCTGGCCCAACTCGGGGTTAGCGTGCCTCGGATCACTCCACGAGGGAAGCATATGCGTATCGAGGTAGGATTATGAGCTACAGGCTTGTTCTCAACTCATACTCCGAAAATCATTGCGGCATAAAGGCCTATGTGCACCTTCTCGACGATTGCGGCACCATCCTCCAGGCGAATGGCGTGAAACTCGAATCCATGCACTCGAGACGAATCTTCATCAAAGGCCTGGCCGCTTTCAACCTCGACGCTGCACGCGTCGAAGCTGAGCTTCTAACCTTTTTATCCCAGATACAAGGTGGGAGAGTCCTCCAAGAAAAGCCCAAAGCTGACGAAGGGTACCTGCCAGGTGAGAACAGTGGTGCCAACCTACCTAAAATTGTTGTCAACGATCGGCATCTTCGAGATGTCACCACCGAAGCATTAACTGCGCTACAGAAGAGCAACCATCCAGAACGAATCTTCAGGCACGGCATTTTGAGCAGGATCAGCCTAGATGAGTATGAACGGCCTGTTATTGAACCATTAAATGAGTCCTCACTACGCGGCTGTCTCACACGTAGTGCCAATTTTATCAGAGCAATCAAGGAGAAAGAGATAAAGGTGCCGCCACCACTGGATGTTACTAGAGATTGCCTCTCCCTTGGGGACTGGGATTTTCCTATACTCTCGGCAATTACCGAAGTGCCCGTCGTGCGGCCTGATGGCGGCATGCTTATCAGCCCTGGCTATGATGCCACGACCAAGCTCTTGTACTGGCCGTCTCCCAACTTGTCAATTCCTAAAATTCAGGACAATCCGTCCAAGGATGATCTGAAGAAAGCCGCCGAGTTGATTATAGAAGCCGTGTGCGACTTTCCTTTTGATTCGATGGAGTCTGCGGCCAATACTATCGGCACCCTGATAACGCCAGTTGTCCGCCCCTGTATCGAGGGTCCAGTGCCCGCGACCGTGATTGACAAGCCCACCCAGGGCACCGGGGCCAGCCTGATAGCAGAGACTATCGCTCTCATAGCTACAGGACGACCGGCGCCTATTATGACGGAGTGTGAACGCGACGAGGAATGGAAGAAAGTCATTACCAGCCTGCTAGTTAAGGGACAATTAGTAGCCGTTCTGGATAATGTTGATGGCTTATTGTATTCACCCAGCCTAGCCGCCCTTTTAACCGCAAGTACCTGGCAGGACAGGATACTGGGGTTCAGCAAGGTGGTCACTCTGCCCCACCTTTCTACCTGGATTATAACCGGGAATAATATCAAACTGGCGGGAGACTTGCCCCGGAGATGCATCTGGGTTCGTTTGAACGCCAAGACGCCACGTCCGTGGCTGCGAGACAAGGAGTCATTCAAGCATCCTAACTTACTAGCGTGGCTTACCCAACACCGTGGTGAGATTCTGGCTGCCATCTTAACCATAGTCAGGGCTTGGGTCATCGATGGAAAACCTGAAGCGCCACAGGTACCGAGACTAGGTGGGTATGAGGGCTACTGTAGAGTAATAGGGGGCCTGTTAACCTCCATGGGCATCACCCAGTTCCTTGGCAACCTTAGTGACATGTATTCCATGATGGACGTGGAGACACCACAATGGGAGAACTTCCTGGCTACCTGGTTTGAGGTCATAGGGAGCCAGCCTATAACAGCCAAAGAACTAGTAGATTGGTTGAACAAGGACGCCAATCTTCGGTCTTCCGTGCCAGATAAGCTAGCAGATGAGTCGGAAGGGTTCCATGCTCGGAAAATAGGGAGTGCACTGTCAAAGAAACGTGACATGCAGTTCACCAATGGTTTTGTGCTCAGCAAAGCAGGAGAATTGCACCGAGCTATCAAGTGGCAAGTGACCAAAATAAGCGAAGGCCAAATCAAACCCCAGAGGTTAAGCCAAGCGAGTTTCGAGGAGATACCATTCTAGGGGCTATGTCAAACATAGACGAGTCCACGAGTCTTGGTGAATCTACAACATTTGTTCGTAGACTCGTCCAAAATCACGTTCAAAACGAGTCTGACGAGTCAGTTGGCGGGCCTATATTAGAGGAAATGCCCTTTTCGCAGTAACTGTAGGCCAAGCAAGACTCACCAGACTCGTTATTACGAACAAAAAGGACGAGTCTGGTGAGTCTACGAGTCTGGTTTGTGGGTCTGGAATAAGGTGGAGACCCGCAGAAAAGGGAGTGGCAACAATGGAGAACTGGTCATGGAGATTATCCAAAATGGACTTTTGTTGGGCACATCCTGTCTGTAAGCATGGTGGTCTTATTGACAAACCTGCAGTGGAATGCTAGCGTTTACCCGCTGAGCAGTTCGCATATGCAATGTCTGAGAGAGTAGTCGGTCAGGCTCGTGGCCAATGCCTGTGACCCTCTTGGCTAGTACCTAATCTAGATGAACCTAGATGAACGATGAACGAGATTAGGGATCCAGTGCACGGTTTCATATCCCCCTCAGATCATGAGCTCAGAATAATCAGCACGCCGCTATTCCAGAGATTGCGCAGGATCAGGCAACTGGCAATGGAGTATCTCGTATATCCCGGTGCACTTCACACCAGATTTGATCATTCCCTGGGAGTGTACCATGTAGCCAGCCTTGTAGCCGAGAAATTGCTGGCAAAAAAAGGGGACGACGACAAGAGAAGGCTTGTCAGATTAGCGGCACTTCTTCACGATGTTGGACACGCGCCTTTCTCTCATGTGTCTGAGGAAATACTGGACAGATTTGCGCAGGGCCTAGCTGCATCAGGGAGAGACAGCGTTCATGAGAAAGTGACCGCAGACCTGATTGAGAATAGCAGAGACCTGCGAGAGTTGTTAAGCCCAGAGGAGAGAAGGGACATCGTAGGACTATTGAGAGGCACCAAACTCGACATCACCCTAATGAAACAAATAGTGTCTGGGCCACTAGACGCCGACAAGATGGACTATCTGCTACGAGATAGTCACTTCTGTGGTGTCAAGTATGGCATATTCGACCTTGACAGGCTTCTCAACACGATCACGGCCTATGGTGATGAACCTGACAAGCACATTGCTGTTAGACACGATGGAGTGAACTCATTGGAGCAATTCGTTTTGGCCAAGTACTACATGATCAAACAAGTGTACTTTCACAAGGTGAGGCTGTTATCTGATGCCATGATCCAAAGGGGAATCGTGCTCGGTATCGAGCGAGATGAAATCGTATTTCTGAAGAACATCTTCTGTTACGAAGCTAGTGAGAAGTACTTCGACAATTATCTCAACTATTGGGATGACAAGGTTCTCGCTCAAGTACTGGATTTGAAGGAACATGGATGCGCATACGAGATTTTCTCCAGGCTATATGAGAGGAGGTTGTTTAAACGGATATTCTCTAGGAAGCTAGGGGACATCAAGCTGACTGATGAGAAGATGAGAGATGTCCTTATAGATATCAAGTCTAAAGACAACGATAAACTTCGAATGAGAATTGAGCAGGAGATATCATTGCTGTTGACCTGCAGAAAAGAATATGTCATATTGAATTGCTTTCAAATACGTTCTGTGAAGGAGATGGCCAGTGGCTCAGAGGGCTCGATACTCGTTGTGCCCGACCAAGGTGAGCCACAGGACTTTGAAAACGCGTCAATGATCTTTCAGTCGATTGACAAGTCGCTGAAGGATGTCTTTCTCGAAGTGTATGCGCCAATTCAATTCACGGACTTGAAGGACAAGCAGACGAAATTGGCACAATTAGGGGCCAGCATCTCGGTCATATTGGAGAACGAAAAGGGGGGCAAGTGTGAAAACGAGACACCTCATAGCTATGCTATTAAAGGCTTCAGGGGGTGACATATCTGGAAAGACAAAACTGCAGAAAGAGTTATACTTTCTTTCCCAAAGACTAGGCCTTGATTTGGGTTATAGAGCACACCACTATGGCCCCTACTCTACGGATGTAGATCAGGCGCTCGATGAGTTGATCGGTGCGGGTTTTGTGCAAGTTGATGAGGAAGTCTACGGAATTGACTATTACCGAGGTTTCGAGATGAAACGCTATGACTACCGTCTAACGGAGTCAGGCGAGAAGTTGGTCGAGAAACTGATTTCTGAGTACTCTGACGTATACTCAAAGGTACAAGAGTTCGCACAGAAACTGAAGGATATCGGGGATCCTGATTATCTTCGTTTGTCACTTGCTGCCAAGTTCCATTATGTGCAATCGAGAGGGTCTGGCCGTCTCAGCGAAGACGATATCATCAAAGAGGCTTCAAAATTTGGATGGAATGTGGACGTTGGTTGTGCGGTGGATATTCTCGGCAAATTGAAGCCGGCATAACAGGGTTCAGGACTATCCCCAGCTCTCTAAGTTATCTCACGGGTCAAGCCGCTTGAGCAGAGTCATTTCGTGGTGTATCCACGTATGGGATTCCTGTAGCTCACGCCACTGTCGTGGATTGCCATTATTCCCTCCTACGACCTGATCCCGTATGAAAAAGCGGCGTAGGAGGGCCGATGATACGGCAGGTGATAATCAAACGCCAGTGAAGCAAATGGCAGACCTAACACCCCATTCGTGCTCTCAGCAAACAGCTCCCGCACTCCCTCTTGTGCTGCTGTGATGGCCATGCGAATGGTAACGTGGAGTCATGGACAAATGTCAAGAAGGATGGTCGGTCTCCGAGGGTGTGATATGTGACCCGGCCACGCTTATCATGCCAACCCAACCCCAGCTTGGATACAAGGGGAGGCCAACGTGAAGAACCACAGCCAAATCCGACTCCTGAAACCATTTGATTTTGCTACCACCAGGGGGTTTGTCAAGATACTCTACGAGTTACCGTTTTGGGTTGATAAAGGCGTGTATGGAAGTTCAACAGCAGTCCCGACCTACCCTTTTCTGGAGCCATGACAGAACAACGAGGCCGGGTTGCTGGGCGCCAGCCGTCACCAAGGTATCGAAAGACGATCAACAACATCTCTGCGAGACAGCACCCGCGAACACAGTTCCCAGCGGTCTCTAGCGGGATCGATGGTCTCCTGGTACCGCATCGAGAAGACATCGCGGGCCTTCTGTCGGAGATGGATGTATTCGTCCATCATCTCCTCCAACTTCTCGACAGTCTCTATCCAATCATCTTCCAGGGTGTCCGGCAACCCACCGAAGATGTCGTAACGATCCTTCATCCGACGTGACAAGACCTGGTAAATCTTCTCATCCTGGGTTTCGTGGTAGACGAGATTGAGCATGTCCACGGTCCGACGTGCCTGGCCAAACCGCTTGATCCGACCGAGTCGCTGTTCAAGCCGCGCTGGATTCCAGGGCAGGTCAACGTTGATCAGTGTGCCCAGGGTCTGAAGGTTCAATCCCTCACACGCCGCATCCGTGGCCACGAGGAGGCGGATCTCGCGCCTCTTTACGGCTGTCTTGATCTCCTCACGCTCGACGGAGGCAAAGTCATCACCTCGAAACAGACCGCTCTTGCCCGTGCCTGCATAGACCCCCACGGGCTCACCCGGCAGCAACTTTGCGAGTTCTGAACCAACGAAGTAGGCCGTGTCGTAGTACTGGCTGAAGATGATGCAGCCGTGTTCGAGCCAAGTCTTGCCCTCGCTATGCTGTTGGGTGAGAAAATGCCGGACAGCAGCCAGCTTGGGATCGCGCGCCTCTGGCCGAGACAACTCTTCGACGATCGTGCGCAGATACGAGGCCTCCTCCTGCGTGAGGGCGTCTAGGGCGTCTTGCATCACTTTGGACGGTTCTTCGTCTTCGAGTATCTCGCGGCGCAGCATCTTCTCGGCGGTGGCGCGCCCCGAAGCGAAGCTCGAGCAGATGCGCTGTAACAGTAACGTCTTCATGAAACCTGCCGCCTTGGTGCGCCTCCGCAGGGCAGCCGTGAACGCCTCGGCCGCCTGGTAGGCGAGATCAAAGGGGTGATTTGTCAGCAGGCCGAGGCCACTGAACTCAACCCCTGCGTAGGCGGTGGCTGGAGCATCGGGATTCGGATGAACGTCAACCCCCACCTTTTCCAGGAGGCCAGCCTCCTCCAGCGTCTGGCGGCGTCGCAGTACGGTGAAACGCACAATGGGGTTGTGTTCGCGAAGAAACCCGGGTGAGAGAGCTTGGCCGATCGCCTGTCGTTCGAGAAATCCCAGCGATCCGAAGCCACGATCCGTGAAGAAGGCGCGGTCGTCCAACCCCAACTGCAGACGGAGTGTGGCGAACAGCGCATCTTCGCTTCCGGGCGGCAGAGGACTTCGTAGCCATTCCCAGGCATCTCGTTCGTCCGCCGGAGTCTCCGCACCCTTCACCACAGGCAAGGCCTGTTCCCAATCAGCCCAGCGGCAGAACAACGGGCGACCGAGCACGAAGTCCGCGCCTGCATTCAAGATATGCATCAGATCCCACAGCTCATAGACCTCGGTCTGAATGGGCGTCGCCGTTCCGAGTAGCAGGTTTCGTGTGAGTGGCCCAATTCTCAGCATGAAGTCGAGTAAGTTGTTCGGCTGCTCTCTTCTCTCTCCTAGTCCGCCGCGGCGGCGCGCCTTGTGCGCCTCATCGAGGACAACGGTGCCGAACTTGCGGTCGAGCAGGTGGTGCCGCTCGTCGGAATCGTGGAAAATGAGACCAGTTGAGACGATGGCAATGCGATAGGGACACCGCACAACGTCTTCCGCCCCGCGAGTCTTGATGATGTGACCTTTCGGGTCGATCCATACCTTCTTCGTGGATGACCAGACAGCGCTGGGCACGCCAAGCTTGTCCGTGAGTTCTACCTGCCACTGTAGCATCAATGTGGAGGGGCAGAGGATAAGTACCGGGCCGTCGTCCAGCAGAGCCGACAGCATAGCGCTGGCCGCGAGTGAAAGTGTCTTGCCGACGCCCACCTCATCAGCGAGAAGCAAGCGCACCTTGCCATAGGTCTCCCTGTGCTGCATGAACGTCGTCACGAACGAACGCTGCCATGGCTGGAGCTGTTCGCCGCCCCGATAGATCGGGCTCTCGGCCAATGCCGCGGCCGGCAGTTCGCTAGCCTTCGTTTCTTCAAAGCGGATTTCCACGCGGTCGGCGACGCGTTTGATCTCCTCGACGATGGCATCCGGCAGCGGGAATGCGTCCTTCCAAAGCGCGTTGAACTCCTCCTCAACCCAGGCTACCCCCTCCGCCGAGGGGTCCTCCCACAGGATCTCGTAGTTCTGTGCGAAGGCGCTCTTGGTCTCGTTGATCGAGCCGAGGAAGCAGGTCTTCGAGCCGTCGGCGGCTTCGATGACCCCAGCCTTGCCGTGGATGAACACGCGGTCCTTGGGCACCACGCGGATCTCGACGCGTCCGCTGGTCAGCAGTTCGTGCAACCGACGATAGCGATCCCGGTGCAGCAACGCCTCGACCTCGGATGGCGCTTCGTTCCATCGTTCCTTGAGCGACGTCTCGCGGACGTGCTTCGAGACGGCCACGTCGGCCGCATCCAGTTCGCTGTTGCAGACGATCTGCACGTTGGAGATGGCGGCAATCTCTTCGCCAACTAACTCGAAGATCGAGCTGCGGAAGTAGCCAGCGATGCGCTTGTAGGACTTCGCACCCTTAAGCTTCTCACTCAGGAAGGCATGGTCGAGACGCTGACGTCGGGAGGAGAAGCGCTGGATTCCAGTCATGCTATCGCCCCCTCCCAGACTTCCTCGTCCTGGCTTGGCCCGCCGCCTGACGCTCCACGGCCTCTCTCAGCTTCTGACGCTGGCCGTCGGTCAACCTCACCGCGATCACCTCCGCTGCCTTAAGAATCGCCAGCGGCAGCCAGCCGTCAGTCTGCAATTGCTGGTCGAGTTCCTCGGGCACTATCAACAAACAACGCAATCGATTCGGGTCCGTGACGGCATCCCGCAACGACAAGAGCTTGAACGCGTCCATTGCCAACTTTCGGCGATGCCCTGTTTTCAGATAATCTACGCGTGCATAGCATTCGGCTACGGCGATTCGGCCGTCGGCAAGCTTCCACACCGCATCAGGCTTCGCCTTTTTCCAAGCAGGCGGCAGCCCGAGATCGGAAGCAACGCTCGCCCACTCAACGGGATGCCAGTCCGGGTGACGTTCATTAAGCCAATCGAGCATATCCCTCTCTATCTCCCGCTGCACGCCACTATCGCTTGGATCGCGGTCTGTTCTGTGACTCATAATTTAGATCCGCCTTCTGCTGTCATCCCAGCCTCTGGTTCTTCACTAGCTCGCGCAGCACACGCGCGGCGCTAGCTTCTTCAGGGCGGAGTGTCTCAAGATACTTGGCAAGGTAGTTGGCCAGTTCCATCGCCAGCTCGCGCTGGGTCATGTCGCCGTAGTAATCTGGGACGTTGAGCATGAGGTGAGCCAGCACTTCGCCGCCGTCCACGTTGTTCACCAGCTCCATCACGGCGTAGAGCACGGCGCGCAGCACGGACTGATGCAGTTCTGCGCCCTCGTTCATCTCCGCGCGGCCAAACTCCACCGCACTCTTGAGCCGTGCGCGGTTGGCCCGCTGGTCGCCCATCAGCACATGAAAGTCGCGCACCTTAAAGGCCTTGGCGAAGTTCTGGTAGTTGTCCAGGGACTTGCCGCCGCGCGCTTCGAGGTCGAGCATCTTAAGGTAGAAACGTTCCACGCCGCTGAGCTTGTCCCAATGCGCCTTGGCGATGCCCTTCGGCACCAGGCATTGGTTCGCCGTGTCTACCGCAAAGGCGATGAGGCCATCCACAAAGGTGGTCTCGCCCTTCACCCGTGGGCGCTCTGCCTCGGCGGTCAAGTCGCGCCCGTCTATTACGGCGTAGCGGGTCAGCACACGAAGAGCTGCCGCGTAGCCCGCCATCTGGATATCGGCGTCTTCGAAGACGTTCTCGTCGCGGTAAAGTCCCTTGGCCTCCTGGTTGAGACCGGTCAGCGCGTGCACTTGGGCCTCGACCTCCTCCTGGATTTCCCAGGCGAGATCGTCGCGGGTAGTCTTTTGCGCCCCGTGGCGCTTGCGCACGACGAGCAGCACCGTGCCCTTCACGTAACTGCCCTCACGCGTGGCGCTGTCGGTCTCGGTGACAACGTACCAAGCCGCAGTGACCTGCAGGCCAGAGGCCCAGACGATATTGGCCATATCCGCCCAGATGGAACCAGACTGGTGGGTGAACATGATGACCTGGATGCCGTTGTCCGGCATGCACTCGGTCATGCGCTTGTAGGCAACTACCATGCCGCGGCGAAAGTCCTCGCCCTCTCCTGCGATGGCTAGCGAGCGGCGACTATCCCATATCCAGTCGGCGAACTCCGCCGGCGGATTCTTGCGCAGCCACGCTACGAAGAAGTCGAGGATCTCTTCATACTTCACCGCGTCGCCGTACGGCGGGTCGGTGACGTAAATATCGTTCTCTTGGCTAAGAGCTTCTGCCGGCTCCGATCGTACTTCTAATCGCCGGTTTGTACTGAATGGTAGTGTTTTGTAATCCCCAAGTAGAAAGTCAACAAGCCCAGACGACGCACGACAGCCATAGTTAAAAAGCGAATTTAACGCCTGGTTATAGAATGTAGGAACTGTGTTTCCATATCCCCTAGTTTTGGCTCCAAGCCAAATACTGAGTCGGCTATTGTAATTGAGGATTTGGCAGAGGCTGAAGGCCGATGGGCCCGTTAGTCCTTTCCGGATCAGTCCTGCTACTAACAACTGCCGCGGGTTGAAGAGATGGTGCCAGTGTGTCCAGCCGCACCCTCTAATCAAGCTGAGTCCTTGATACCGTGGGGGCCCCCCTGGCTCGATCCGCATGTCCGATATCCAACCCTTGGCCTGCCAGTCGGCAATATGTTCACTTATGAACTGCTCGACGATGTTCTCGCGCTCCAGATCATCGGGTATAACTGACCGGAACTCGTGGTCTTCACCCTTGCCGTTCTTCTTGGGGCGCATCCATAAAATCGCATAGAGGCGCTCCTGGAAGATGTCGTCTGACCGGGGTTTGAAGTCGTGTTTTTCCCACGCCCGCACGCGATTACCAATTGTTCCGTCAGGTTTCTGATAATCACCGCGTATCGTCGAGATTTTGGTTTTGTAGTTTACCCCATCAACCATGTGCGTTAAGTATGCATCGCCAAACTTCCTGTCACGGCCAATGGTTCCGTGCTCGGCTGTCGCTAATTCCTTCTCGGATACACCAGATCGGATGGCGATGTCGTAACGCTTGAGTGTGTAATTCGGTATCAGTTCAGCAATCACAGAGTAGTCCGCGCTCAACAGGCGAGATGGCAGCAAGGGGACCATCCATCCGCTCTGCGGGCATCTTACTTCGACACAGTAGACCATTGCTCGCACCCGCCAACCCTTGCCGTCGGTCTCAACGCCGAGCCGATCAATTTCCGCGCGCACCCGGCGCACCATTTCCTGCTGGTCTCGGGCCAACTTCTCGCGGCTTTCCTCGGAGCCGCCGACGACATTGAATGCTCCCCAAGTGAGCATGGATGCCACCGGGTTAAGGTCGGAGGCGTACACATCACAGCCAAGCCGCGCCGCTTCAAAAGGAATTTGTCCAGAGCCACAGAAAGTGTCGGCAACACGCGGCCGGTGGCCGAAGCGCATTACTCCAAGTTGCTCGACCAGATCCGGAAACGAGTGGGCGCTGGTGCCGAGGTGGTTATTGACTGCATCCCAGATATGGTCGTGGACGGTGTTCATGACCTCATCGGGCCGCCGGGCTTGGTCCACCCGCTCACGGTAAGGCGCCTTTGGCAGCATCTGTGTTTCGAGCTGGCGACGCTCCATTTCAGTGAGATCCTCGCGCCAGGCGACTTGCACCTTGGAGTATTCAGGCTTGGACCAGTTCACCGGTGCGGACTCCTGTAGGACACCCTCCGGCTCTACCGCGAAGTAATCAGTGATGCGGGCGATGGGGAGTGTGGCGAGAATCTCCTTTGGCTTGGGGCGGCGCTTCCAGCGGACAACAAAAGACTCGTCATCCATGGCCATGAGCTTCTCGAAGATCTCGAGGTCTCGTGCTGGGTTGTCGGTCGCCGGCAGCAGGCAGCCCAGGATGCAAACCTTGTTGAGGATTAGAGGCTTGCGCCCCTTCCAATAATTGCCCAATGCAGTGAGAACTTGGGCCGTCCCCGCCATCCTCTCCTTGTATACCTCGGCGGATAGCCTCTGCACGGGCAGCAGCCGCTCGATGAGCGCGGGCTTATCCTTGAGAGAGAACGGGCTTACGTCGTGGCTCATTTGGAGTCAGCAAACAGCGGCAGACTGAACAGGTCTTGCTCGACGGGTCGCGGCCGGCGTCTGCGAACGGCTGGTCTCTCGCCGTCGGACAGAGAGAAAGAGC
>Ga0209777_10005620_pt1 | contig 14360 bp, 13 predicted proteins | sample FrelakmetHBP12HB_FD_187147 | JGI IMG/M metagenome (GOLD analysis project Ga0209777, IMG submission 187147) | Freshwater lake sediment microbial communities from the University of Notre Dame, USA, for methane emissions studies -HBP12 HB (SPAdes)... | ecosystem: Environmental > Aquatic >...
AGTACGTCACCCAGTGATATTAGCAGATTAATAGAACAAAATGTCGGCAAGAAAGTAGAATTTACTGATAAGAGAATGCTTGCATATGGCCTGGATAAAACGCAAGATCCGCGGACATTAGTCTTAAATGCAAATCCTTGAGGGGGTAGTTATTGACGTGTAAAGGAGACAACAAAATGAAAAAGTTACTTTTGGGAACATTGTTTTTTGCGTTGTTAATTGTAGTTCCTATTCCGACGATGGCAGGTGTAGATGTAGGCATTAACATTTCTCTGCCTCCGCCCATCGTATTTGCAGGACCACCGGAGATGGTAGTGTTGCCGGAGACGAATATTTACGTAGTCCCTGACTCAGATGTGGACATCTTTTTCTACGGTGGCTGGTGGTGGCGTCCATGGGAAGGACGCTGGTATCGTTCGCATTACTACAACTCTGGTTGGGGCTACTATCAAAGTGTTCCATCTTTTTATGCAGGCATACCCTCAGGCTGGAGGAATGACTATAGGGAACATCGTTGGAGAGGGCATCAGTGGAATTACCAACGAATACCTCAGCAACAAGTTCAACGGAACTGGAAGGGATGGGAAAACAGTAAGCATTGGGAGAAGCAAAATACTTGGGGTGTCCAAGGTTTGAAGCCCCAAACGAGGGTACAACAGCCGTCTCAAACGATACAACCAAAATATCAGGCAAGACCGCAATCGCGAAATATCCAGCAACCGCAATCCCGGCCGCAACAGCAGAGGCAGGTACAGCAGCAAAGGCAAGTTCAGCAGCAAAGACAGCCTCAGGTACAGCGGCAGAGGCAACAGCAGCCTCAAGGAAAACATGAAAAAGGGGAAGGAGAACATGGGAAATAGGATGTAGAACAATAATCAAGGGGACATCGACACTACCCGTGACATTAGGGAGTTGCCATAGAAACCCGTGATTAGCCTCTGAGGGATTCTCAAGATTCTTCAGGGGCTTTCATTTTTTAGTTCGCTGATCTGCACATTGCATCTTTCAACTGATAATCATCAATTTTAACGATATTCAAATACCGTGGACTTGTAGGTGTAACAAACAATTCTGACGGTTCGGAAATCGGATTTTTGTTTCTTACTTCCTGAAGTCAACAAAACATCACCCTCGATAAACATACTAGATTTCAATTTGTAATAAACACCTTTAACGCCCGATGACGAACATAGGTTCAACTCATCTCATTTCTGTGGTCAGTATTGAATTGACATACTTCGGCCCTTCCCCTATATTTCCTCCTTAGAAAAACAAATTCTTATCGATTTAATCGGTGTGATTTATGAACCTTGTAACCTGGACGACTTGCCAATGTTTGCATTGGTTGATATTCTTAGCACAATAGATGTCTATGATGATTGGATTGACGAAATTGGCCGGGATATTACCCAGCAAGATGAGTACATGTGCTGTTTTTGGTCTTCTTGCTTTACCCCTGTGTTTTTTTCTTACCGACTGCAGCGTCATTTCAATCCCATACAAGGTTGTGAAAGGGACGGTCAAGGGTACGTATTATGTGGTGAAAGGCACCTACGAATTGACTGCGGGAACCACGAAGATTGTATACCATATCGGAAGATTTACCTTCAAGGTGGTAAAAGCCCCCATTGACTGGGATCTCATGAACGACAACATCGAGACCATAGACGGTCTTTCTCCGAAAGAGGCAATTCGACAAGGCAGAGTGAAGAATGCTCCTTTCAAGGTGAAGGGAAAGATGTACTATCCCATGTCTGTTGAGAAGTCTTATTCCTATCAGGAAACAGGTGTTGCCTCCTGGTATGGTTACGAGACCATTCGTGGTAAGGGCGGCCGCATGACTGCAAACGGTGAAGCGTTTGATCCGAAGGGATTGACAGCCGCCCACAAGTACCTGCCCCTTCCTGTCCACGTCAAGGTTACAAATCTTGAAAATGATCGATGGATTATTGTCCGAGTAAACGACCGTGGGCCCTTTCCCAGTGACTTTAATGCCACGTCTGGTAACAGGATTATTGATTTGAGTGAGGGTGCTGCCAAAAGGCTGGGCTTTTATGATAAAGGATTGGCAAGAGTGAAGGTGGAGACTATTCAACTGCGAGAAGACAAGTGACAGTTACAGCAGTACTGCGTCGAATGCCAGAAATGCAATTTCAATTGGTTATCCTCATTGTAAGTTCATATTGAAAAACCTTAACTCGTAGATGTAACAAATAATGACTTTCTTCCTGTACTCCTCAAATTGTCAACCGTGACAAAAATACAATCTTTCAATCGGAAACAATCAAAAATTGCTGAACTCTCAATTAACATGTGGTACAAGTATAAGGACAGGTCACTTCAGGAGGTTTGTATGGACAGTGCTACGGTAATTACTTTACTTTTGTTTCTAAGCATTAATATCGTCATTTACGTTGCTCTATTCCGTTGGGCATCCCAAATCAACGACATTGTGAAAAATCTGGAAAGCATCAACGCCAAACTTGATGTGCTTACAGGAATAATCTCCAAATCTCAAGGATAAGAGGCAGACATCGAAATTGATGACAACATTAGGCTGAACCATTAACACTACGGAATGATTCTAATCCAATAAAAACCTAAAGCAGATGGTCCCGGAAACTTTTTAGTTAGAAAATCATCAACGATGAACTAATAAAAAAAGCCGTCCCACCTAATCATGAAACGGCTCAATAAATATGATTAATAATTATTTTATTTTACTGCGTCTTTCAAACCTTTCCCTGCTTTAAATACGGCAACCTTCTTTGCTACTATTTTAATGGCCTTTCCTGTCTGGGGGTTCCTGCCTGTGCGAGCTTTTCTTTTTTTAACACCAAATGTACCAAATCCCACTAGTGTAACAGTATCGCCTTTCTTAAGTGCTTTCTGGATTGCTGCCAGTGTTGCGTCTACTGCTAGCCCCGCTTCTTTTTTGCTGCATGTAACTTTTGCCACTTCTTCGATCAAATCAGATTTGTTCATTTGGTGCCCTCCTGAGTTTTATTTTAACAATGCTTTTTATTTATAAATTATTGTTTGCCATAAATCAATTTGAATCACGCCGGCAAGCGAAGATTAATATTTAAGATAAGGTAAGATTTATTTAAAGGATAACTTCCTGAAAGTCTCATTTTTCACTTTTATAATTTTATGCTACATTACAAATGGTAATTGTTGAAATACTGCCATGTTGCAGTTTAATGATGAGCAAGCGATGAAATTAAAAGTTAATTTACAGTATCAGGATAAATCACTCCATACCGGTAAAAATGGAAAAGAGAGAAAAGTAATAAATGAGGAGGAATATGATTTCACGTATAGACCACGTATCAATAGCCGTAAAAGATCAAGAAAAAGCTGAGCATTTTTTCCGTGACATTCTTGGAGCCATTGCCGGAGCCGGAGCAAGCGATCCCGCAACCAAGTTTTTCTGGCAGCTCTTTTCCCTTGGCGATCTATCCCGCTTAGAGATTATCTCGCCCACAGGAAAGGGAAGTTTTTTGGATGGTTTTCTGGAGAACAGGGAGGGAGGCGTCCACCATATCACACTCCAGACACCCGATCTTAGCAAAGCAATGGTACATCTTGAGGATCAAGGCATACCCTTCTTCGGTTATAACGAATATCCCGGGGGGGTGTGGAAAGAGATCTTCATTCATCCCCGTCATGCCTTCGGTGTTTTGATTCAAATCGCAGAATTCACGGCCGCAGACTGGCTGTCTGAAAAAGTAAAATTTCCCCCAGAGACGTTGTGGCAAGTTGAGAAAACGGAAGCCGGTGCAAATATCACATTTGCCCACCCTGGTGGAGGCAAAGTTTCTTTTAACTTGGATCGTGTAGAGTTGAAGAAACTGCTGGAATCGTTGGAACAGGCTTATGTGTAAAAACTTCTTCCTGTTAGTCACAAATCGTCAATCTAAACAAAGGTGCTAGATTTCAACCTGTAGTAAATAAAATTCACGCTTGAAAAATAACATAACGGTGTCCCGCATTTTATTTCCAATATTTCATTGACAGATAAGACAGGGTTCACTATGCTTCACTTAGCAACAAGGAAGTTCTTATCAATTTTATCTAAAAAAATATTAAGGATGATTTCGCAGGAGTATGCTTCATGGGAAAGAAGATTATAGTTCCATTTATATTGTTGACCATATTAGTTTTTTTCGGATGCACTCACCGTACTATTTTACCAGATGATTTTCATATAAGTAAGCCTGCATCTGTCTCAAAAATCCCACTACGTGCCGGTTTGTACCTCCACCCCGCATTTGAGAATTTTAAATTTATAGGAAATAAAGGGCAGGGCAAGCAGGTTCCAATCGAATTAGGTGGTGCAATAACAACAGCTGCAAAAATATCAATGCGCGAAGTATTTGAGAACGTGGTAATGGTGCAGAACATCGATTCTGATTTAACAGCGAAAGATATCGATATCATCATTTTTCCTAGTATAGAAAAAGTAGATAATATGATGGCGAGCGCTTTCCCATTTGTATGGGATTCATATTTCATATGTAAATGGTCAATCAAAGGGCGAAATGGAAAGTTGCTGTATGTAAATACTGTGATAGGGGAAGGTCATTACAAATCATCTTTCAACTCCAATAAGTTTGCCGAGAGCATGGTTCCTGCGGTGCAAGACCACTTCAATAAATTGACCGCTCACCTTCTCTCTACGAAGTGGTGGGAAAATATTAATGTCAAGGACGCAACGCCTTGAGGAAGATGTAAAGAAGTTAAATACTCTTCGGTAAATGAACTTTGGATGATAGAACGGCAAAAGGTGAAAATGACTTAGATTCATTGCGGTGGACACTCTCTTGAAATTGGGGAAATAATTACTGCCTCATCACTTTTTAACAAGCAATATTATGGCTCGAAATATAGAAAATGCCGTGAAAGGAAAGCAATTCATAATGCGACATTTATGTTTTTCTCTATACAGATACATTATAGTATTAATAGTTGTATTAACAGTGTTTGTAGGCTGTACAAAACAGATATTGCCTCAAACACCACCACTTCAAAATATTACTAAGTATAATACTTATAAGAACCAAAATGATATCGGAGTAGCAATCGACATCTTTTTTGAAAAAGAAAGACAATTACAAATTTTTGGTGCTGATCTTTCCTCTTACGGTATTTTGCCTGTACATGTAATCGTAGAAAATAATAATAACCAATCCTTCCTGATTGAAAACAAGAATATTAAATTATTAATTGATAAAAATATACCTGCGCATCGTAATGCACTTGATAATGCAAGTAATTCTATGGCAAAAGATAAACAAGACTCTGACGAAAGGGCTCAGACAGTAATGGTTGCAAGTAATTTAGCACTGAGCGCTGGTATGTTTATAGTTCCAGTGCTCCCATTAGCAGCGGTTTACTTTACTGTGTTAGGAATCACAGCAGCTAACAGCGTGAGTGATACTGAACCTACAATTCATGCTTTAAGAAAAAATGCTTTTTATGACAAAATGTTTTACAAGGGCGATAAGTATGATGGTTTCATGTACTTCCCACTAAAAGATATAGTTGCTGAAAAGGGTAATTCAATTCTTCAGATAGACATAAAAAATCTTACAACAGAAAAGACTGTTACATTTCAATTTGATATTGATACAACTAAAATAAAAAATTAAATCCATTGTCAGTATCCGATCCAGTAGGGATCGATGAATTAGAAAATGACACTGTGGTTAAACGGGATAATTTACATCACGAGAAAGAAGAACTAGAAAATCTGAGCATTATGAAAATGAAAGTTGGATTTTATTTAGGAATTGTCGCAGTTGCCATTTTTACAACGAGTCATCTCTGGGCAGGTGATTCGCCTATAGGCAAGTGGAGAACGATTGATACAAAAACAGGTCAAGACAAAGAGATTATGGATGTCTACGAACAGGATGGTAAAATCTACGTTAAGATTGGACAGTTTATAAGAACCGAGGACAAGGGGAAGTTTTGCAACTCGTGCGTAGGTGACGATTTTGGGAAACCCCTCGAAGGAATGGTTATTGTTAAAGACTTAAAACCAGATGGTGACAAGTATTCCGGCGGAACCATCTTTAATCCCGACAATGGGGCAACACAATCTTGTGATATGAAAGTCGAGGATGGTGGGCGCAAGCTCGTTATTGAAAGTTGTAATGTCTTCCTCTGTGTCCGCTGGACCTGGCATAAGTTAAAATAAGTCGGTTAGTATAACTGAACAATGTTTTCCGCTGTGTACCGCCCGTCTGTCATTTTGGAGAAAGCGTGCTCTCCTACGAAGATATTAATTATTTGTATTGTTTTACTTATTTTTGGCCAGAAAAATTATAACAATGCATTAAGGAGGATTGATGGAACATTTTAAAATGTACATTGGAGGCGACTTTGTTGATTCTGTGAGTGGTCGGACCAGAGAATCCATTGACCCGGGCATCGGCCTGCCCTTTGCCACATTCGCCTATGGCAATGCAGCGGATGCCCAAGCAGCTATCGACGTTGCACGTAAGACTTTCGATTCAGGTGTGTGGAGCAATTTGATTCAGGAAGAACGCTCCCGGATCATCATGGATTTTTCCGACCGGCTGACCAAATACATTGTCAGAATTGCATCGTATGAGTCCATGGATTCAGGGGGGCTTATAAACAGGACAGGTGCGGAGGTGATCGGCAATGCCATGACGGCGAGGAACCTTGCCTGGTATGCTGCCCATGAATTCAAATGGCATGAGGAGATCCGTGTCCCCTGTTCGCTTGCCAGCCCGGGAAGAAATTATATCCGCAGGGAACCTATCGGTGTGTGCGTGGGCATCATCCCATGGAATTTCCCCTTCAATATGGCCATGTGGAAGATACTCCATGCAATAACCATGGGGAACACGATCGTACTTAAACCTGCAACCGACACGACACTGAGCGCGCTCATCCTCGCCGAGGTGATAGCAGAAAGCAGGATACCTAAGGGCGTGGTAAACATCATCACTGGTGCAGGCAGCGAGGTGGGCCAGGTCTTGTGTACAAGTCCGAAGGTGGACAAGATCGCATTCACCGGCAGCACCGAGGTGGGTCGGCAGATCATGAAGATGGGTGCGGATACCATCAAGAAAGTGACACTGGAACTGGGCGGAAAATCCGCAAACATCATCTGTGAAGATGCCAAGATGGATCTTGCAGTGGACGGCGGTCTGTTCGGTACGTTCTTCCATTCGGGCCAGATCTGCGAATCAGGCACGAGGCTCCTTGTTCATAAAAAGATATATGATGAGTACATAGAGAGGTTCTTGAAGAGACTCTCGCAGGTGAGGATCGGATATCAGCTCGACCCTGCAACCCAGATGGGGCCGCTCGTAAATGAAATACAGCGCGCCACTACGGAAAAGTATGTCAAGATCGGAGTTGAAGAGGGCGCCAAGATTGTATACGGCGGGAAAAGGCCGGAAGGCGACCAGTTTGCAACAGGATTCTACTATATGCCGACCGTCTTTGTCGAGGTCGATAACAAGATGCGCATCGCCCAGGAAGAGATTTTCGGTCCTGTGGTTTGCATCATGCCGTTTAACGATGACGAGGAGGCCATGGCTATCGCGAATGACTCCATCTACGGGCTCGGTGGTGGGGTCTTCTCAAATGATATCGGACGTGCAGAAAGGATTGCCTCTCAAATAAAAACCGGTACCGTGTGGATCAATGACTATCATGCCTTTGCCGATATCATGCCCTTCGGTGGCTACAAGCAATCCGGCATCGGCAGGGAATTTGGGGAATACGGGCTTGGTGAATACACGCAGATAAAGAGGGTCCATATCTGTCCGTTATCCGATGGCATACAGAAATATACCTTCCCGATCATGTTCGATTATCAGCAGCCTGCCCAATCGTTTATGTTTGAAGGACCGACAAAGGTTGTGGGAGGCCCTGATAGTATTATTGCCCTCCAGTACGAGATATCCAGGCTCAACTGCAAGCGTGCCGTCATTATTACGGATAAAGGTATACGCGATGCAGGCATTCTGGACAAGGTTCAGAAGGCCATGGGCAGCATGTGCGTCGGCATATTCGATGAGGTCGTGGAAGATTCGGGATATAAGGTTGTAGACAAGGCCGTCGAGTTCTGCAGAAACGTGAATGCAGACATACTCGTGAGTCTCGGCGGCGGAAGCTCTATCGATACGGCAAAGGGTGTGGCCGTGACACTCACCAATGGGGGAAATGCCATCGACAACATCACCCTCTATAAGCTCGTAAACCCGCTTATACCACATATTGCAATACCCACCACCGCCGGCACTGGGAGCGAGGTGACCAATATTGCGGTCATAAAGAATGAGGAGATCGGCAGGAAATTCAATATCGCTGAGAACGTTATCTATCCGAACGTAGCCATACTCGATCCACATCTGACCGTTAGCCTTCCAAAGATACTCACTGCTGCAACAGGGATGGATGCGCTCTCCCATGCCATAGACGGGATGTGCTCCATCATGAGAAACACTATCTGTACAGGGCATGGGCTTAATGCTATCCGGCTGATCACAAAATATCTTCCCATCGTTGTGGAAAACGGTCACGATGTTCAGGCAAGAATGCAAATGCAGCTTGCCGCATCAACAGCTGGTTGGGCTTTTTCAATACCATCGACCATACTTACGCATTCCCTTGCCCATGCCATTGGCGCCAAGTACAAGATTCACCACGGAACCCTGTGTGGCCTCTTCCTTCCTCATGTAATGCGGTTCAACCGGGACTACTGCACTGATGAGCTCGCAGCTACAGCAGAAGCCATGGGAGTAAAGATAGTGGGTATGTCGAAACAGGAGGCCGCATCAACAGCCGCAGATGCCGTGGCTGATCTGATCAAGAGAATAGGGCTTCCAACGCGCCTGAGCGAACTGGGGATAGCCGAGGCCGAGATCGGTATGATCGCGCTTGATGCCATGACAGAGATCCCCACACTGGCCAATCCGCGCAAGTGCACGGTTGAGCTTATCGATGGTGTCATCAGGCAGGCCTTCTGATAGTGTTTGAATATATTGGGCATGGTGCCGGCCAACAAGTACCATGCCTCTCTTCATAACTAGTCAAGACTTTTATTGGGGGATCCAAGGTATTCGGAAAAATGGAAGCCATGACCAGAATCTAAATAGAAGAATCGGATTATTTTTATATTTTATCCTTTTTCAAAAAGATTTTGAACTCATTTTTGACTAATCATTGCATCAAATTACTATTTGATCATTACTCTCTTTCTATCCGTAATCCTCAATTATTTTAACCCTGACAATTGTTGACTTGTAGGTGAAAGAAACACCCATCAAATTTCATCTTTCTTTAATCACTCTTGCAATGTTACCAATACAAAGTTGCTATACATGTACATGAACCGCGTCAAAAGCGCTTTGAACTGGGAGCCCCTGCGGGGCGGACGGGACAGCGAAGCTGTGGGTAATGGGCGGGGGAATAAAACAATGATAAAGTACCGCTAGCGCCGACCGCGACGGGGGGAATAGGAATATGATCTGTTTGTTAAACGCCCCCTCAAGGCAACGTAGCTTGAGAGGTTTTTTATTTGAATACATAGAGCAACATTATCTATAGGGCGATTTCCAAAACTATTTTCTGTTAAAGCAACAATTCTTCGGTCTCAAATTAAATCTTTTCTATCTTGGAAACCAAGCGATCAAACTTTTCTACATCGACAACCGGTGATATAGAAAAAGAAATTTCTGTCAATATATTTAATCCCATAGAGGTGCACAGTGCTTTTTCCGCGTCTGGAAAATCCAAGGTAAAGACCAGATCGAGGTCCTTAAACAATGGAATGAAAAATGGGAACAGCGATTATTCGCTGTTCCCATTTTTAAATGAATGTAGCGGAGAAGTCGAAAAACATATTTTTACCAATTGCGAAAGTCATAATTGCTATAACGATAATTGCCGTAACTATTGATTCCAAAATAATATCTACCTTATAGCGGAACAATCCGTTTGAATATAGGGTGAAGCACATAAAGGAGTAAGGGTTTGGCTTCAGTTCCTGTGGAATCCATCTGACTTCCTGTAACAAACCAATCGCCAACCGTAGCTAAAATGCAAGATTTCAAATTTATGTTCAATGAAATAGAAGACGTAACTAAAAGGAAATCTCTGATAAATAAACTTTTGAATGAAGCTGATAGTGAACAGTTGAAAATGGCAATTAAAGTCTTATCCGCTATCATTCATTAAGTCACTAAATGCAGATAAAATCTAAGATACCTATTCACCCTAGTATTTTTTCCACAACATCCGCTATCAGTTGGCAGTATTTTTTTGTTTCTTTTTGAGTGGGGCCTTCCACCATTACGCGGCACATGTTCTGGGTGCCAGAGTAGCGCACAAGCACGCGGCCTTTATCACCCAGCGCATCTTCCGCTTTTTTGATGGCGGCCATGATTTCCGGCACGGTTTCTATTTCCGGTTTTCTTTTTACGTCAATGTTGATGAGCATTTGCGGAAACACCTTCATGATGCTCGCCATTTTCGACAGCGGCTGGTCTTCTTTTTTCATGGCAGCCAGAACCTGCAGGGCGGTAATCAAACCATCGCCGGTGGTGTGATGTTGCAGAAAAATTAAATGGCCGGAATCTTCTCCACCGATGATCGCGCCACGCGCCAGCATTTCTTCCAGAACGAAGCGGTCGCCCACGTTAGCAAAAACGGATTCAATACCGAGTTTCTGAAAAGTGACTGTCAAGCCCAGATTGCTCATGACTGTGCGGACAGATAAATTATTTTTCAGCTTTCCTTCTTTTTTCAAAATAATTGAGCAAATGGCTAGCATCCGGTCGCCGGTAAGAACCGTTCCTTTTTCATCCACGGCAATCACCCTGTCGCCGTCGCCATCGAAAGCAAAGCCTACATCAGCCCTCTGCCTCAACACTTCTGCAACCAGCGCTTCGGTATGTTGCGAGCCGCAATTAAGGTTGATGTTTTTACCGTCTGGTTTATCGAAAATAGTTGTAACCTCGACACCGAGTTCAGTAAAAACTTCAGTGGCCACACGATAAGTCGCGCCGTTGCTGCAATCCAGGACGATTTTCATTCCTTCCGGATTGATCTCCTGTGGAAAAGTGGATTTCAGAAAATCCACGTAACGTCCGGCGGCATCATCCAGCCGGGATACTTTGCCTAACTCTTTGGGAACGGGATGGAGCTTGTGCATATTGTTGGCAAAGATAAGTTCCTCGATTTCATTTTCCTTTTCATCGGAAAGTTTAAAGCCTTCATTGTTGAAAATTTTTATGCCGTTATCCTGCGAAGGATTGTGAGAGGCAGAAATAACAATGCCCGCGTCGGCACGCATATCATGAGTTAAAAAAGCGATGCCCGGTGTGGGCATTACACCCACGGAAATAGCGTTGACGCCCATCGAGCAAATGCCGGAGATGATCGCGCTTTCAAACATATCGCCGGAGAGCCTGGTGTCCCTGCCGATAATTATTCGAGGTGTGTGTCCTTTTCTTTTGGAAAGATAGGCTATCGCCCTACCGACATTTAAGGAAGTTTCCGTCGTCATGGGGTATTCGTTGGCAATTCCCCGTATTCCGTCGGTGCCGAATAGTTTATTCATAAATTTTCTCCTGATACCAATTCGCTTTCTTTGGCTAACTTTGTTGGCATCGTTGTCGGCTTCCTCAACGTATAAGTAATACGCCTGCTGAGCCTCCTCCTTGCCGCCGCTTTATCGTTTGAAATCGAAATGGTATGATTCTGCGGTTTTTCTACCTTAGGGGATTTTTTTTTGCAACAAGGAAAACGTTTATATTTTAGCGTGTACTATGATTTTGCATATAGTAATATTTCACTGGAAGGGCAATGAATAAAGAAAATCCTGGCCTGCCTGCAGCAGAATCACAAAATGGTAAAAATCTTTCTTTTCCCCGACTAGCGAATTGTACCATAATACTTGATTTTACTAGAGCCGATGACCAGAATCAATCTGGTGACCTACTGATTACGAATTATGTGTTCTTAGATATTTTTTTAAAACTGTTACACTACGAAAATGACCATTTCCCACTTTTAAATTTATTTGGTATATAGGGTTCGCCGAGACTGATCTGGTAATTGGAAAGAATGTTTTTTATTGTTAACAAAAAAATATAAAATATGGATATATGGACATACTTTCTAACTCAAATATTTCTGCAGTAATGGATTCCTTTTGCCACCTTCATCCAAAAACGTAAGCACCAATCAGGATTTCATTCTCTTTATCAATCAAGTGATGGGGTCTACATTGTCCGCTGAAGGGGCCGGTTTCTTCCGGCAGGGCGAAGACGATGTCGAAGTGTGCCTTGTCGTGTAAATTGATTCCGTGGCTGACGTCTTTCGGAATGCAGTCACATAATCCATCCAAAGAAATGTCTTGAATGATTCCGGGATGATAAGGTGCCCCATTTATGATGGATCCATTGATGATGGTTGGGAAATGGACGCGCTTTCTGGGGTGATGACGCCTCTCATTCCAGAAAGCGTCTGTTGAGGGATGTCTTTCCGTAGAATCTGAAGGAACAGGATGAATAGCGGATAATTAGGGTGGCCGGGTGGCGGAAACGAACAATTCTTTCGGCAGGGGAGATGGGTCGGAGAAATGGGGAAGAGTCAATCCGTCCATAGCCAGAATCTCCCTGGCATCAAGATCCTCTCCCTTTCGTGATTTCAGGCAACAGCGATAGTGGATCTCTGCGGCTATTTTCCCGTTTGTTTTTAAAAATATCCCTGTGGCATATAAATACTTGCCTTCGCAGTAAAGCATTTGGACTTCAATGGTGAATTTCTCAAACAATTTGAGCGGTCTTTGCCACCGCACCTGAGACTGATCCCAGATGAAGAGATAGCCCCTCTTCAGAGAGGATTTCAATAATCCGGTCCTGATCACGGCCTCTATGGCTGCAAGACTTATTAGAGTCAGATACCGGCCGTTGTTCATATGCCATAAGCATCGATGTCATTGGGTAGAACACGCCATTTTGATACTGTATTCTCATCACAACGGATCCGCTTGGAAAGAAGTGACCTGATGATGGTTAAAACCAACCGAAAATACAAGTTCATACATGGTCCCTTTTAGGTTGTTTGATAAAAGTGATAAGATATCAATCTATTACGCATGTTTTTATTTTGGGGGAAGAAAGAATATCTGTAAATACTTCTTTAGGAGTATTTCTGGTACTGCAAAAGGAATATATCAATTATTTTAAGCCATTATTTTTTACGAAACCATCTCTTGACCCGCGGAACGTTAATTTATTATATGATTACTTCCTGTAATCCACAAATCGTCAACGGAATATACAACATTTCAATCTGTAATAAACACAATCCGCACTCCATATTTTGTGTTCATCATTCATTGACAAACAATACCGAATTTATTATTAACCAAGCGTGCATAAGCAATTTCTTATTAAAAAATCACACAATCTATTCAGGGAAAAGCCATGAATATCGAAAAATCTACGCGTTATTTTATCCAAGGAAACATTGCACGTTTGATGAACTTCCATTTTTTCTTCTCTCGACGCCAGGATACATCCCTGACTGTTATTACAAGTGCATACAATGAAGACTTTCTGGCCCCTCTTTTTTTTCGGCATTATGCATTTGCTGAACGAATAATATTGCTGTTAGACGCTGACACAACGGATAATACCGCGGATATTGCAAGACAATTCAAGAATGTCGAAATTCACCCACTCGTTTATCCCGATGGGTTCGACGACGATATCAAAGTGAAGGCCATCAATTATCATTATTCACGGGTGCCGCGGGGATATGTGTTAAACGTGGACATGGATGAGTTTGCATTCATCGAAGATCATCATTACTCAAGATATGGATTGAGCCATGTTAAATTATTCAACGTCTACCGACATTGCTCAGAATCAGACATCTCCATTGAACGATCTGTTAAGGAACAGCGCCGGCATGGTCTTTTAGATCATTTGCACTACTGTAAACCAATATTAGTGCGAGCAGGGCTTAATTTGAGATGGAATCCTGGGAACCATGATGTGACGTTTTTTCGAACCGACACGAACGGCAGGACGGTTACTATTAGGAATAAATGGACTTTATCAAGGGTCGTTTCCGTGAATCTCCATCCATACCTAGGTGCTCACTGGGCCAATGCCGACTTGAGTTTTTGTGTCCAACGACGGGTCACGAATCGGCGTAATCGTCTAAGTGCGAACAATCTTAAGAATGGATGGGGGATTCAATACTTTACAATTTCTGAAGCGGACGTGATTAACGAGTGCAGAATCCATGAACGTGACCCAAAAGTTTGGTAAATCCGCCCGCAGAGATTTAATTAG
>Ga0209777_10005621_pt1 | contig 14359 bp, 8 predicted proteins | sample FrelakmetHBP12HB_FD_187147 | JGI IMG/M metagenome (GOLD analysis project Ga0209777, IMG submission 187147) | Freshwater lake sediment microbial communities from the University of Notre Dame, USA, for methane emissions studies -HBP12 HB (SPAdes)... | ecosystem: Environmental > Aquatic >...
ATCTCCATCTGCCGGGCCGGACCTTCCGCCACGCGAGTTTGGACGGAGTCGCAAATCCCGCATTATTGCGCGGCCAAACCTTGTCCGTGTCCTTCCCCGGCAAAAAGCTGACCCGGCCCTGGCACCGCCTGCTGGGCGCGCTGACGGCAACGCCCGTGCCGGCCGATGCGGAAGCCTTATATGAGGCCACCTGCTTTGCCGCGGACAACAACGCGCTGGAAGTCCGCGAACTGCAGCGCTCGGGGCCTACCGCCATCGCGGAAGTGTCCGCGGCGCGCGAAATGGCCGAGCCGCAGCGCGCCGCGCTGACCTCCGAGCTGGAGCGGCTGACGGGCAGGCGTATCCGCATGCGGTTTACGGTGGATGAGCGGCTGATCGGCGGGGTGGTGGTCATCGCAATGCTCGGCGAAGAGGGGTTGGACTTCGCGATCGGGCAAAGGATTGATCAGCCTGCATACGCGAAGGTGTCCTTTCAGGTTCCCGACCCCAAGAGGACGACGGCGGAACGGGAGGCCGCCCGCGCCAAGATACCGAGCTACTACACTCTGAGCGATCCGGCGTTGACTTACGGGCGCATTCGGGCGGATTTGATGCGCTGTTACCAGATCGCAACGGATGCGGGCACATTTGAGGACTATGCGAAGGCGTTGGAAGCGTTGAAATGGCCCGCGGAACAGACGGCATACGAGCGTTTTCGCGAGCTTGCCGACCTTCCAAATGAGTCCGGTCGGGAGCGATTTCAAGAGGCGGTCAACAAGCTTCCTCTCGAGAGTCAGTACATTGTTCGCGGGCTGGCGAGAGAGCCGCGCGTCCCTCCAAGCACGGTCGACTACATCCTGCTCGACGCACGAAACGAGAGCACGGCAGCCGAACCGATCCAGGTCGCCAACTCCGAGCTTGTTCCCCAGGGAAGCGAGAAGGCCCTGGAGGGAGTGACGAGCCACGTTGGTCGCCGCCTTGGAGATCCAAAGCTTCGCCCGACGGTCGAAGCAATCATCGTCTCGGTGTTTCACGACCAGCCGACAATTTTCTTCGATCAGGAGCACACCGTCGCGGCGATGAAGAAGGCGGAAGACGCAACGCCCTACGCCATGACCACCTACGAGGCGGGCAAGCCGTTCATCAATCCGGGTTTACTAGGCCCCGAGGGATACGAATTGTTGCGCGCGCATCAAGCGGCATACCGAAAGTTTCTGAATCAGAACTCGGCCCAGGCGGCGGTTCTTCGCCAGGAGCGGCTGCTGCAACGGATCGGGCTGGGGATCCTTGTCGGGGTAATCAGCATCGGTTTGTTGGGCTACATCCGCATTTACGAACCGCGCATCCTGGATGCACCGGTGACCACTATGCGGTTCGGAATGGTGATACTCGGCACGCTCGCCGTGGGGCGGGTAGTGGATTTCAATTGGCCCCAATACCCTGAACTGGCGTTGGGGCCGTGTGTGGCCGCGGGCGGAACGCTGGCAATCGTCCATCCGCGGCGCTTTGCGATGGGAGCAATGTGCATCGTCGCGGTGTTGATGAGGACCATAGTGCACACCCATCTGGACGTTCTTCTCGTGCTTTTGGCGGGCGTGGCGGTCACGATCTACCAGCTCGACGAGATCCGCTCACGCGCCAAGCTGCCGCTTGCAGGTCTCGCGTCGGGCGCCGCCGCCACGCTGGTATCGGCGGCGGGTAGCCTTTGGACCGGTCAAGAAATGGAGTTCCTGGTTCGTCACGCTGCTTGGGCGGGAGGTGGCGCGCTGCTCACCGCGTTCGTCCTTTCGGGATTGCTCCCGTTCATCGAGCGCGCATTCCGCGTGGCGACTTCGCTAACCCTTCTGGAATGGCGCGACCCAACCAGACCGCTTCTGCAATTGCTGGCCCGCGAAGCCCCGGGCACATACAGCCACAGCCTGGTGCTGGGCACGCTTGCCGAAGCCGCCTGCGAGCGCATCGGCGCCAACGGATTGCTCGCCCAGGTCGGCGCGTTGTATCACGACGTCGGAAAGATCCACCGGCCTGCGTATTTCACTGAGAATCAGGAAGGCCGCATCAGCCGACACGAAAACCTATCGCCCACGATGAGCCTGCTCATAATCCTGGGACATGTAAAGGACGGGCTGGAGTTGGCCAGGCAGTATCGCGTGCCGCCCGTGCTGCACCCTTACATAGCCGAGCACCACGGCACGACGGTGGTTCGCTACTTCCACCACCGCGCGGCGGAGAAACAGCCGCGGATCGCGACGGGCCGCCACGACCGGCAGGTGTCGGAGGCCGATTTCCGTTACGGCGGCCCCAAACCGCGTTCGCGGGAAACGGCGGTCTTGATGCTATGCGACAGCGTCGAGGGCGCTGTGCGCGCGCTTAACGAAGCGACGGTGGGGCGCATCGAGAGCACGGTTCACCAGATTGTCATGGAGCGCCTCGACGATGGGCAGTTCGACGATTGCGACATCACCATGCGGGAAATCCGCTTGGTGGAGGAATCGCTCGTCAAGACCTTGTGCGGCATCTATCATGGTCGGGTGGCCTATCCCAAGGCGAGGAAGGGCGGCGAAGAAAGTCTGCCGCCAGCGAAGGTGAGCGTCTAATCCTTGCCTGTTTCCGTTTCAGAACGAATGGCACGGTGATCCCATGGGCGACAAACCGTCGTACGACATTACCGTCACCGTGCTTGATGACGCCGCGTCAACGGCCAAGCGGCCGCGAATCGACCCCGTGCCGTTGAGCTGCGCAATCGAAGCCGCTCTTCGCCGTCATAGCGTTTGTCGAGCTTGCATCGGGCTTGCCGTCGCCGACGACAATGAAATGGCCCGCCTGAACCGGGCACATTTGGACCACGAAGGTCCGACCGATGTGATAGCTTTCGACATGCGCGACAACGTCGAATCGGACGAAGTCGAGGGCGAGATCATCATCTCGGCGGAGACCGCGGTGCGCGAGGCGGAGGCGCGCGGACACGATCCGGCGGCCGAACTGGCGCTCTACGCGGTCCACGGCGTACTGCACCTGCTCGGGTATGACGATCATGGCGACGAGCAGGCCGAGCGCATGCACGAAGTCGAGGACGAGATTTTGGGTTCGGTTGGACTCGGCCCGGTTTACGGAGCGGCACGAAGATGAGGGCAGTGCTAGTCGTACCCTCTGACGATTTGGTGATGTGGTGATTTGGCGATTGAGCGGCCAGGACTCACGGAGATCCGCAATCACCCAATCGCCGAATGGCCTTCGGATGCGACTGTGAATCCAAGATATCTGGATAAATGCTTGTGATCGACTGGACTGTTTGGGTTGGGGTTCTATCCATCCTGGGTCTGCTTCTGAGCTCGACCCTGAACGTGGCCCTGCGCAGTCCGTCGCGGTCGCGCATCGCGGATCAGCTCGAACGCCTCGGAGGACCCGAGGCGCTAAAGGGCTTCATTACTCGACGTTACGATTACACCATGACCACGGCGATCTGGCGGTCGGCCGCCGTTGCGGTGATGTTCATCGCCGTCCTCTGCGGGGGCGAAGGCGGAATGGCGAATCGCCGATTCTCCGGCGCCGCCGCGGCGTGCGCCGTGGTTTGGGGCATTCTCCTGATCTTCGGCGTGGCGATTCCCCACGCCTGGGCGAAGTACGCGGGCGAATCGATGATAGTCCGGTTCAGCTGGTTGCTGTCCGCAGGCCGTGTCGTATCGCTCCCGTTGATCGCGGTCCTCGCGCTGTTTGATCCGCTGGTGCGACGATTGGCGGGCGTTCCCGTTCAGGACGCCAGGTCCTATGCGGACGAACTTGAAGAGGAGATTCTCAGCGCCGTCACCGAGGGCGAGCTGCACGGGGCGGTGGACCGGGAGGAGAAGCAGATGATCGAATCGGTCATCGAACTCGGCGATCAGCGCGTCGACGAGATCATGACCCCGCGCACGGAAATCATAGCGGTGGCGGTGGAGGCCGACCTCGATACCGTCCTCGAGACCATCGCCGCGCACGGTCACTCGCGCATTCCGGTATACGAGAGCACGATCGATACGATTCTCGGAGTGCTGTACGCTAAGGACCTGCTGCGCCGCGAGGACGTGCAACGCTTTGATCCGCGTCGGGTCATGCGCAAGGCGCTGTTTATCCCCGAATCCAAGCCGGTGCGCGAGTTGCTTCGCGAGTTCCAGAAACAGAAATTGCACATCGCCGTGGTGCTCGACGAATACGGCGGGACGGCCGGCCTGGTCACCATCGAGGACATCGTCGAAGAAGTCGTGGGCGACATCGCCGATGAGCACGAGCAGCCGGAACCGGAACCGATCAAGCAGATCGACGAATTCACTTATGAAGTGGATGCGCGGGTGCGCATCGACGATTTGAACGAGCGTCTGCGGATCGAGGTCCCGGAGCATCCGGACTACGAAACCGTGGGCGGGTACGTATTCAGCACGCTGGGCAAGATTCCCAAGGTCGGCGAGCGTTGTGAGCGCGGCAGCTTTTCCCTTCAGGTCATCGGGGCCGAGCCGCGCCGCGTCACCCGCGTCCTGCTCACCATCATCCCGCAACCGGAACCCAAACAGGTCGAATCCTAACGGTCTCCGAGTTCGGCCAGGTGCAGGCGTAACAAATCGCGCTGCGCGCTAAGCTCGGCCAGTCGCTGGCGCTCCGCGGTGACGACTTCGGGTTTGGCGTTGGCGGTGAATTGCGCGTTGCCGAGCTTGGCTTGCTTGCCGGCGATCTGCTTTTCAAAGGCCTCTAGTTCCTTTCGGGCGCGAGCGCGTTCCGCGGCATCGTCGCTGATGTTGTGAACAAAGATGCGCATGCGCCCGATGGTTACGCTGCCGGCGTTGGGTGGCCGACTGCCGGTTACGGCCACGTGCAGTTCGCCGATCCCGGCCATGTGCCGGACGATGTGGGCGTGGGTGCGAAACGCCTCCAGGTGTTCCGGCGGGACGACGACGGTCACGGTTACGGCGTCTTTGGGCGGAACGTCGCACTTGGCGCGTAGATCGCGCACGCCGCGCACGGCGTCCTGGAGATCGGCGAAGGCGTCGAGGATTTGGGAATCTTCGAGCGCCGGGTAGCCTTCGGGCGGCGGGAATTCGGCGCGGATCAGCATCGTATCCGTTTTGAGTTCGATGGTGCCTGGCAGGCCCCGGCGCGGGACGATGGCGTTGAGCTGTTGCCATAGTCGCTCGGTGATGAACGGGATGGTCGGGTGCCAAAGGCGCAGGACCTGATCGAGACAGAATGCGAGGACTTGCTGGGCTGGGTCATGCGCGTCAGTTGTCGGGGTCGCGCGGACTGAAGTCCGCGGCTCGCCGAGGCGAGGCTTGGTGAGTTCGATGTACCAGTCGCAGAGCGAGTCCCAGAAGAATTCGCGGAGTTCCTTGATCGACGCGGAAAACTGGTACGAAGCGATCGCACTGTGATAGGCCCGGATGGTTTGTGAAAGCCGCGCGAGAATCCAGCGGTCTTCGGGCAGCAAAACGTGCAGAAACTCCTTCATGCCGGAGCATGGTCCCGGCGCGCCGGGATGCCTTCGTGCCTCTGTGCCTTCCAAGTTCATAAAGGCATAGCGGGCGGCGTTCCAGAGTTTGTTGCAGAAGTTGCGGCCTATTTCGAATTTCTCGGAGGTCTCGCGGCCAATGCCGAGTTGCTCTTTCGTCGCCGCGTCGGCCCACTGCGTGGCGAATTCCTTGCCGCACTCCTTGTGCAAGCACTTGATCTTGGTGCAGTCGGCGGGCTGGAGCTTGCGGTCGAGCTTCTGGCCGCGCGACTTGCGATTCTGCTCTTCGGCCTTAAGCGCCGCGGCCTGCTCCGTCAGTCCTCCGCAGTGCGGGCAAAGGTATTCGACGGGCATGCGGATGTCCTGCGTTTCGGTGGTGAGGTCGGCCATGGAATAGCGCAGCGCGTCGGCCCCGTGGGTGTGGATGATGTCCACGGGATCGACGCCGTTGCCCTTGGACTTGCTCATGGTCTCGCCGCGCCCGTCGAGGATTTTGGGGTGAATGTAGACGTGGCGGAAGGGAACCTCGCCCATCGCGTACAGGCCGAACATCACCATACGCGCCACCCAGTTGGTTATGATGTCGCGCGAAGTGCAAAGCACCGAGCCGGGGTAATAGCGATTGAGATGTGCAGTCTCGTCCGGCCAGCCGAGGGTGGAGAACGGCCAAAGGGCGGAGGAGAACCAGGTGTCCAAAACATCCGGATCTTGCTCCCACCGTCCCAAAGACGGTATTTCGTCGAATTGTGCATCTCGGACACAAATCATTAGGGAGTGGCCATCAGTACTCATGTGAACTGGCGGGTCGCTTTGTGGTTTGACGTTAACTTCGAATTCCAGTTGTTTCGCTCGAATAACTTCGTCACTTAAGTCGGCCTTGCGCCAAATTGGAATACGGTGTCCCCACCAAAGTTGACGGGAAATGCACCAGTCGCGTTTTTCGCCGAGCCAGTCGAGGTAGCTCTTGGCATAGCGCGAAGGGAATACCTGAATGCGAGCGTCCTCTACTGCTTCCATTGCCACGGTCGCCAACCCGCTCGCCGCTTTTGCCTTGTTGCCTTGTTGCCTCGTTGCCTCGTTGCCTTCCTCGGTCCTCACAAACCACTGATCCGACAAAAACGGCTCAATAGGCAGCTTGCTGCGGTCGCTGTGGCCCAGTTCAATGTCGCGGTCCTCGACAGCCTCGACGAGTCCGCGCGCTTCCATATCCGCGACGACCTTCGCACGACCTTCATCCGCAAACGGCAATCCCTCATAATCCGAATTGTGGGGATTCACCGTCCCGTCCGGTTCCATGATGCGGGCGATCTTCCCATCGGGCGTTAGGACGTTGACCATCGGCAGCTTGTGCCGCAGCCCGACCTCGTAGTCGTTGGGATCGTGCGCGGGGGTGATCTTCACGCATCCACTGCCCAGCAGTGGATTGGCCCACTCATCACAAATCAGCGGAATCACGCGCTCTACGAGCGGAAGCCGCAGCTTGTGCCCGTCGCGGGCCATGTCGCGGAGTTTGATGAGCTGCGGAAGGTGCGACTCGCGCCGGGCTGAGATGGCTTCCAGTTTGCCCTGGATCTCGGTGCGATCTTTGCTGGTTGCGGAGGTCAGCGAATCGCGCAGTTTCGCCTCTTCTTGATCGAGGAATCCCGCGGGGTCGGGATGCACTGCGACGGCCGTATCGCCGAGCATCGTCTCCGGCCGCGTCGTGGCGATGACGACGAATTCGGGCTCGTCGCCCCGTGAGTCCGCGCGGGCTGAAGCCCGCGGCTCGCTGGGATTGCATTCCGTCCGCGGCTCGCTGGGAATTACCGGGTACTTGAAGTGCCAGAAGTGCCCCTTGACCGTTTCGTAGTAGACCTCGTCGTCGGAGACGGCGGTCTGAAGCTGCGTGTCCCAGTTGACCAGCCGTTTGCCGCGAAAGATCAGGCCGTCCTTGAACAGCTTGAAGAACATGTGGCGGACGGCCTTAGACATCCCCTCGTCGAGCGTGAAGCGCGTCCGCTCCCAGTCGCACGAGCAACCCATCATCTTGAGCTGTCCGATGATCCGTCGCTCGTACTCGTCCTTCCACTGCCAGATGCGTCGGACCAGTTCTTCGCGGCCAAGCTCGTGCCGCGTCTTGCCTTCCTGTTCGCGGATGCGGCGCTCGACGACGGCCTGCGTGGCGATGCCCGCGTGGTCGGTGCCCGGCTGCCAGAGAGTGTTGAAACCGCGCATGCGGTGGTAGCGAATGAGAATATCCTGAAGAGTGTTGTTGAGGGCGTGGCCGAGGTGCAGCGCGCCGGTGACGTTGGGCGGGGGGATGACGATGGTGTATGAACCGAGCGGCGATTCCGCGTCGGGGTCCGAGCGAAAGGCTCCGGTCTTTTCCCACTGTGCGTAAATCTCGCCCTCGACTGCCTGTGGATCGTAGGTCTTGTCGAGCGTAATCGGTTCGGTCATAGCGGCATCGCAATCGTGGATTAGTAACCGAGCCGCAGGCCGAGGTCCGCGGCTCAGAGAACTTAAAGGGAGCGTAGAGCGAATCGCACAAAAGTCAACGCGGGCCGCCGATTGAAGCGATCAGAGACAAACGCCAAGTTGGGCGGCGGCCGCGATGGCGGTCTGGTCGATCAACGTGGCAATCGTCATGGGACCGACGCCCCCTGGCACGGGGGTGATTAGCGAGGCTCTCGGCAGCGCCGCCTCGAAGTCCACGTCGCCGACATTGCCGGGGTTGTATCCCGCGTCGATGACGACCGCGCCGGGCTTGATCCACTCGCCGCGAACGAATTTCGGCTTGCCCACCGCGGCCACGACCAGATCGCCGCGACGCACAACCTCCGCCAAATCGCGCGTCCGCGAGTGGCAGAGCGTCACCGTTGCGTGGGCGTTGGTCAGCATCGCGGCCATTGGCCGACCCAGAATTGGACTTCGCCCGATTACGACGGCATCCATTCCCGCGAGCACAACATGGTATTCAGCCAGCAAGCGCATTATCCCCGCCGGAGTGCAAGCGCCGAACGCGGGCAGCCCAAGTACGATTCGCCCCAAACTACCCGCCGTCACGCCGTCCACGTCTTTGGCGACTGGAATAGCTTCGAAGGCGGCGCGTTCGTCAATCTGCGCGGGGACAGGATGTTGCAGGAGAATCCCGTGGACGGAGGTGTCTTCCGCGAGTTCGCGGATCTTCTCGACCAGTCCGTCAGAGGTGGTGTCGCTCGACAGCTCGACCGCGATCGAACGCATCCCCACGTCCTCGCAGCGTTTACGTTTCATTCGCACATAAGTCGTGGAGGCGGGATCGTCGCCGACGAGGACGGTCGCAAGGCACGGAATTGTCCCGCTGCCGGCGATGACGCGTTCGACTTTGGCGCGGGCCTGGTCGAGCACCCGCCGGGCGACGGCCGTCCCGTCTATTAGTTTCGAGGTGTGTTCACTTGTCACGGACGCCAAGGATAGGCCGACCGAGGTCTTCTGTCATCAGCTTGTTCCGCAACAACCACATCGAGCGAGAACCCGGCTGTTGACGCCCGCGGCGCGGTCGATCATGCTCGGAAGGCCAGTAGTGGCAGTTGATCGGCGGGGTTCGATGTAGGCGTCGCTTGCGGATTGGGCACGGGCGGCGTCAGAGGATTGTTCCTCGGGAGTTTGTGGATGCGCGCCTGGTTGCTCGATGGTTTCACCGGTCTGGACGCTTTGAGACTCTGTGACTCGCATCCTCGGCCCGTGCCCGCGCGCGGGGAGGTACTGGTCCGTCTTCGCTACGCGGCCCTTAACCCGGCGGACCGCTTCCTCGCCGAAAGCCTCTACCCGGCCCGACCGCAACTTCCGCACATTCTGGGGCGCGACGGAATGGGCGTAGTCGAATCCGTCGGCGAGGGGGTTGCTGGGTTTGCCCCGGGCGACCGCGTGGCCATACTCCGCGGCGAGGCCGGAGTGACAAAGCCTGGCACTTTTGCGGAAGCAGTCTGCATTCCGCAGGAATTGCTGGCGGCAGTCCCCACGGGCTGGTCCGAACAGGAAACCGCCGCCGCGCCCCTGGTCTACGTGACCGCGCACCAGGCCCTCAACCAATGGGGGCCGTTAGAAAACGCCACCGTGCTCATCACCGGCATCTCCGGCGGCGTGGGGCTTGCGTCCCTCCAACTTGCGAAGACATACGGGCACAAGGTCATCGGCACCACCCGCGGCGCGGCAAAGCGCCGGCGTCTCTCCGAACTCGGAGCGGACCTGCTCCTCGATCCGGCGGACGGCGACTTGCGCACCAGGGTAAGAGAGTTCACGGCCAAGAAGGGCGTTGATCTGATCATAGACAACATCGCCGGCCCGCTGTTCAACGTTTTGCTCGACACGCTTGCGTACGGCGGGCGCATCAGCGTCGTCGGAATGCTCGCGGGCTGCGTTCCCGATTTCAACACTGCTAGGCTGTTCTTCAAGCGGACGCGAATCGGCGGCGTGCTGGTCACCGACTACGGCCCTGAAGTGGCCCAGCGAGTCTGGAAGGAGATCGTCTCCCGCCTAGGTGCCGCCAATCAACGACCGATCATCGATTCGGTCTTCGAATTCGACAAGCTTCGCGAGGCCTTTGACAAACTTGCCGCGGGGCCGTGCGGCAAAGTTCTGCTCAAAGTCGCGGATTGACGCAATCACGACCGACTCATCACTCCAGTCCGCCTGTCAGACGCGAGCGCCCCGCGTATAATTCAGTCCGCCGGCGCACAGCGCGTGCGCGAGCGTGCCCGGGAAATCATCCATGAATGCGGCGACTGACGATAAACGACCCGCTTCCCAACGGCTTTTCGAGCGTGCCCGCCAGGTGCTAGTGGGCGGCGTGAACAGCCCCGTGCGAGCGTTTCGGGCGGTGGGCGGCGACCCCATATTCATCGAGCGCGGCGAAGGCCCGTACCTATTCGACGCCGACGGCCGCCGCTACATCGACCTCGTATGCGGTTGGGGCGCGTGTCTTCTCGGTCACGCCTTCCCTCCGGTGGTCGAAGCCGTTGCGAAAGCGGCGAAAAAGGGGATCAGCTTCGGGGCCTGCCATGCGGCCGAGGCGGAACTGGCCGAACTGATTGCCTCCGCCATTCCCTCGATCGAACTCCTACGTCTGGTGAACAGCGGCACCGAGGCCACCATGAGTGCCATTCGTCTGGCACGGGCCGCCACCGGGCGGACCAAGATCGTCAAGTTCATCGGCTGCTATCACGGGCACGTCGATTCGCTATTGGTCGCGGCGGGTTCGGGGGCGGCGGCGTTCGGCGTGCCCGACTCCGCGGGCGTGCCCAAAGCGTTCGCCGAAACAACGTTGCTCGCACCGTACAACGACTTGGGGGCGGTCGGACAGATCATGGACGAGCACGGCGACGATGTGGCCGCGATAATCGTCGAGCCCATCGCGGGGAACATGGGGTTCGTCGAGCCGATTGACGGATTTCTTGGCGGGCTGCGCGAACTTTGCGACCGCCGTGGAAGCCTGCTGATATTCGACGAGGTGATGACCGGCTTCCGCGTCGCCTGGGGCGGATGCCAGAGGATGTGGGACCACCGTCCGGACCTCACTTGCCTGGGCAAAGTGATCGGCGGCGGGATGCCGCTGGCCGCGTACGGTGGGCGGCGCGACCTGATGGAGTTGGTCAGCCCGCTCGGACCGGTTTATCAGGCCGGGACGCTCAGTGGAAATCCGCTCGCGGTGGCCGCCGGACTCGCGACGTTACGACGCTGCGACGCCGCGACCTATCAACGGCTATCTGCTTCCTCCGCCGCGCTGGCTCGCGGAATCTGCGATGCGACCAGGGCTGTGAACATCCCCATAAAGGCGGGTTTTTGCGGAGGATTATGGGGGTTCGCATTCTCCGATAGACCGATTCGCGGCTTTGACGACGCAAAGAAATGCGACCATCCACTGTATGCGAAGTTCTTTCAGGCCATGCTCGACCGCGGCGTGTTTCTTCCGCCAAGCGGTTACGAGGCGATGTTCGTCTCCGCCGCCCACGATCACTCGGTGGTGGCCGCCGTCCTCGAAGCCGCCGCCGACGCCTTTCGGAGTGTCACGCAATGACACTCCTGCGCATCGGCACGCGCGGCAGCGAACTGGCGCTGATCCAGACGCACCTCGTCTGCGATTTGCTCAAGACCGCCGACTCCTCGCTGTCCTTCGAGGAGGTCGTCATCAAGACCCACGGCGACCGTGCGACCGAGCAGCCCTTCGACATCCACTGGCCCGCGGGCGGGTTTGTGGGAGCGATCGAGCAGGCCCTGCTCCGCGGCGAAATCGACCTGGCCGTCCACAGCTACAAGGACCTGCCCACGGCGGAGATGCCCGGACTGGTCGTGGCCGCCGTGCCGCCCCGCGAAGCCGCCCATGACGTTCTCATCACCCGCGAGTCGATCACCCTCGACCGTGTGCCGGCGGGATTCCGCGTCGGCACCGGCAGCCCGCGACGCGCCGCACAGCTTCGACACTTTCTCGGTGACGTTCAGGTCGTACCGCTGCGTGGCAACGTGCCCACGCGACTGGCCAAGCTTCGCGGCCCCGACCTGGACGGCGTCGTCCTTGCTGCCGCGGGATTGAGGCGGCTCAAGATCACCCCGCCCCACGCCATCGAACTCCCGGTCGAGCGCTTCGTTCCGGCCCCCGGCCAGGGTGCGCTCGTGGTTCAGGCCCGCGCCGCCGACTCGGCCGCGGCGACTGTTGCGGCGATCGACCACCCTTCGTCGCGTCGGGCCGTTGAGGCCGAACGGGCATTCCTTCGCGCCATAGGCGCGGGTTGTCGCACCCCGGTTGGGGCCCTGGCGGTCGTAGAGGGTGCTACGCTTCGCCTGCACGGACAACTCTTCAGCGACGACGCCTCAAGAATGTCGGACGGAATCGAGTGCGGCGGCGATCCGCGGTCGGTTGGAGAGGCGCTGGCCCGCCGCCTCGTGCGCGAATTGCAGACGTTTCCATCAAAGTGATCGCATCTTGATACACTTGGTTCTGTAAGGGACCGCCGTTGTGGTGCCACGCGTTGGCACCTAAATGGCGCATTCGGCGACAAGAAGAGACAGGAGTGACCTGCCGATTGTCTCAATCTTGTGAATCTTGCAAATCCTGTCCATTCAAACGACGTTTGGCCCATCGAACCATTGCGGGTATAATGGTTTCGGTAACGATATGCGACATTCCATACGATCCAACACTCCCAGCGATCACGCACGGCCTGGCCGATTGCCGCGCCCGATTCGCGAGCAGGTCCGCGAGGGGGTGGAGAAACGTCCGGAGCGGGCGGTGCTCGTGTCCATTCTGCTCCCCAACACCAAGGCCGACTTGCGCGACCCGCTCGGCGAACTCAAGGCCCTGGCGGAAGCGACCGGCGTGCAAGTGGTGGACGGGATAATTCAGAAACGCGCCAACCTGACGCCGGGCTATGCTCTCGGCAAGGGCAAGATCGAGGAGTTGACTCAGCGCGCGACCGACGCCGAAGCCGACGTGGTGATCTTCGACAACGACCTCGCCCCCCGGCAAATCCGTGGACTGGAGGAAATGGTCGGAAAGAAGGTAATCGACCGCAGCGAGCTTATTCTCGACATTTTCGCTTCGCGGGCCAAGACGCGCGAGGCCCAGTTGCAGGTGGAACTGGCGCAGCTCCAGTACACGGCCCCGCGTCTCCGCGGCATGTGGACGCACCTGGAGCGGATCGCGGGCGGGGGCGGCGGAACGGCGGCGGGGTCCGTCGGCGGCGTGGGCACGCGCGGACCCGGCGAACGGCAGATCGAGATGGACCGGCGCGTGGTGAAGGACCGCATTTCGCTTCTTCGCCGCGAACTGGCCGATGTCCTGCATCGCAAGCAGCGCGAAGTTCGCACCCGGACCGATCAGTTCACCGTCTCCCTCGTCGGCTACACCAACGCGGGCAAGAGCACGCTTATGAACCGCCTGACCGGCGCCGGACAGTTCGTCGCCGACATGCTCTTCGCCACGCTGGACACCAAGACCGTGCGCTGGAGTCTCGGCGAAGGGCGCTCCATCCTGCTTTCCGACACGGTCGGCTTCGTCCGCGATCTTCCGCACCATCTTGTGGCGTCGTTCCGCGCCACGCTGGAAGAGGCGACCCACGCCGACCTGCTACTGCACGTCGTGGATGCGTCCTCGCCGAGGGCGTGGCAACAGGCGGAAGCCGTCGAGGCCGTTCTCGCCGATCTCGGCGCCGACAAGATTCGGCGGATCACCCTGCTCAATAAGACTGATATCGCCGACCATAGCGCGACCGCCGAACTGCTGGTGCAGTATCGGGCCGATGTGCTCCGCGTGTCGGCCCTTACCGGCGAAGGGTTGGACGAACTGATCGGGCTTGTGGCCAAGTACGCCGAGGGCGACGCCGTTGACGTTTCGGTGCGCGTGCCGCACGCCGACGGGAAGTTGCTCGCGGAGTTGACCCGCGTGGCCGAGGTGCGCGACCGCCGCTATTTCGCCGAAGGCGTCGAATTAGCCATGCGGATCAATCGCTCACAGTTGCGTCAGTTGCGCGGGCGCTTCCCTTCGCTTGTCGTGATCGACGATGCCGGTGCCGAGCCGCATAAATTGGAGGATAGCTCGGACCCCAGGCGAAATGTGGACGGCGGCGATGCGTGACACGCCCACCACAGCGCCGCCGCGAATAGGGGCGTTGCTCAGACTTCTCCCGTTAGCGTTTCCCTGGGGTTTGATAGCCGTCGCCGCCCCGCCCGCGTCGATCAAGACCATCTCGGTCGGGTTGAAACTCCGCACCGGCGGCGAACTGAGCGGCGTTGTTCTCGACCACGACGCACACGGACTGGTCATCCTCCGCGAGGACACGCCGTTCGTGTTCGCGTGGAGCGAACTGGAAGGCGGATCGGCCTTTGCCGCGCGGCGCAGTCTGTTGGTCTTCGATAGGGGAGAGGCGGATAGACTCTCGGCCGACGATC
>Ga0209777_10005622_pt1 | contig 14359 bp, 16 predicted proteins | sample FrelakmetHBP12HB_FD_187147 | JGI IMG/M metagenome (GOLD analysis project Ga0209777, IMG submission 187147) | Freshwater lake sediment microbial communities from the University of Notre Dame, USA, for methane emissions studies -HBP12 HB (SPAdes)... | ecosystem: Environmental > Aquatic >...
TGTGTTCCGCCACCTCCGACAGCGAGACCCCCTCATTTCGATAGAGGTATATAAGCGTTCGCAACTGAGGCACCGAAAGGCCCGGCGTGCGGTGGCTGCGCATCTCCATGCGGATACGCTGCATCACCCGGGGAACCACATCCATCAAAAGCGCAGCACCCTCGGACTCAGAAGGCGAAATATTAGTTTCTTTTTTCAACTGTTTCATAAGCAAAGTATATAACTATCTGCATAGAAAAGTCAATGAACTGGGACAGGAAAAAGTTAATAATTTGTAACATTTCGGGAATTGACTACCCTAATGCAGTAGATAGCCCGGTAGGACTCCGCGTTCAGTTCTCGGATTAGGCGCTGAGTCTGAAAGGCGGGTAACGGTCGGTGGCTAGAAGAAAAGCGTATGCCGCCACCCTTAACGCCCATCTGAACACACCTTCCACGAAATCGAACAGGGCTTTCGGATAGCGGCCCGTGTTCAGAATAGCGAACCAGGCGATTATCACCGCCACCAGGGCAGCGATTGCAAGAAGCAAAAGCACGATGTAGTGGGGAATAGCCAGAAGCCATTTGACTAGCGGCAGCCAGCGGTGAAGCTCCTCTTCAGCCTTTGGATATGGGATTTCGATGTGATACAGCCGCTCGTCGTCGATTGACGGATACTCGTCCCTTAACAGCGCCAGATAGGCCCAAACACGAGTGCCGAACTTAGTTAAGGCCAGATTCCACTCGAACCACCACCTGGGATATTTTTGCAGGAACAAAAGCATCAGCACCGTCGGGATGAAGACAAGTCCGCCCGTTGCGATTGGGAACATCCACCCATGTCCACCCCAGCCAAACATGCCGCCGGCGACTAAACCAAAGATAATGAAGATGGGAATAGCCGTGAGCAGCCTGAAAAATGTAGTTATCCGGTTCATCTTTTTGTCCGGATAATCTATGGACAGGCTAATTGGATATGTTTTTGCACCTTCTGCCACAATAAAACCTCCGCAAGGAATTTTCGCCGCTCTCTTGGTTGAGCGCAAATAATCTTCAGCAATTGTACCACAGAAAGCAGCCTCCGCGTAGAATAAGGACATATCCCTGACATAGAGCCGTCTACTTACGGGCTGTCCCCCAAATGTAAGGGCGTCCGCCCCAGGCGGACGCCCTTACCCCGAGATAGAGTGATGAAGGGTTATGATTAATTCGTTCGCACTGAGCCCGTCGATGGGCTCTCCCCCTTTTCTAAAGGGGCACACTCTGGATTACGCAGGGGGAGTGCAGAGGGTCCGCCATAGGCGGATGCCAGGGACTGGGGATGTCCCCCAAGACTGGGGGACAGGGGGTTGAAAAGAGATTAATAGACAACTTCATAGTGCCCATATTGACATCGACTGCTTCTGATTGTATCTTGATATAGCAATGGCACACAATGTTAAATGCCCTCGATGCGGCAGGCCTACTACCGATGCGACCTTCTGTCAGTATTGCGGCAAGGCTCTGCATTCCTGCCCGGCCTGCGGTGCCAGAATATCCACTCATGCTCTATTTTGTCCGGAGTGTGGAGCACCAATATCTAAGGAGCAAAGAGAGGCCATAGCTGTAGAACGCACCTCCTGGACCTGGTGGCTACTGCCCCTATTGTTAGCAATTGTATACCTAGGTTGGCTAGGCGGTCTCATCGCCTGGTCACTTCTTAGATACAGAGACCCGAATAAAGCCACAAATCTACTCTGGTTTGGGATATCGTTAACTGTGATTGAGATTATCGTCGCAATAGTCTTAAGATTTTCCAATATTAGTATCTCGAACACATTGGCTCTGTAGCACCAAGTTCACAATCTTATGTGAACGCCGAGGTGGCGGAACCGGCAGACGCGACGGACTTAAAATACTTAGCCTCAGAATAGGCCGATAGAAAAGACCCTCCAGATCAGAAAGACACGCAGAAACAAGACTAGACGTCAGCGTCACGAGGGGAAAAGCGTCAAAACCGAGAGGGGAGGCGTCGAGCTTCCCCTTTCTTCATCCACTAGGTTGATAGCTAACCGTGATGCCCTGTATAGTTAGATATCAATCACGGCCCGTCTAGCTCCATGGATAACTGTCGCCCTTCCTGTGCTTTTATACATTCGATTTCATCAAATTTCCAAGAGCCGGACTCTAGACAGCATTCGCTCATGCAGAAGCTGTTTCGCCACCTGCTATTCTGCATACGAGCAGAGCCTAGCTGATAACGGTCAACTATATCTTTGACAGGCTGCGCTAGCTTTCTATGTATCTCTTTTGTTTTAGTTATGGGACTCAGGACGACTCTGAAGCAACCTATCAACAAATCTGAGAGTTGTAATATCTGGCAATCGTCATAATCTTGACATCCACTTTTACTATGGTTGCCAGTTCTATCATCGATTACGTCATCCGCTGTTGAGATTGAACAGTAGTCGCGTAGTCCTGTGAGCCTTTCTATAATCCGATCACGACTTAAGTGTCTATGGTAGTGCGCATGCCCATCAAAATGCATTCTCGTAATATGAATCCTTTCGGACTCATCTCCAAGCAAGTGAAGTCCCCCCTTCAACCCTATCCTGAAAGTGGTTTCGACTTTGCTCCCATAATCTAGATGACCTGTCATCTTTTCTAGATCGTCACGGCTCTTAAACAGAATGAATTTCGCGCCAATGACTGTTTTGAAAAGAGAATATTGCTTCTGTCCTCTAATAATGCTGCCCAGAAATATGGGATAAGGTTGGGTTTTGGTTTGTGACATTAAAGCTGCTACACCGATTTGAACCCAAGAATCAGCACAATTATAGATGCGGCCATATTCTCTGACTTTCTTAATCCCTAGGGGTTCTGTATAGGTCGTGTTTTGCCTAACTTGGGATAAGAGTTGAAGTAGCGCTTGTTTCTTTGCTGCCGAGACAAGTAGGATAGCATGCCAGTATCCTTCTACTTTCGACTCGTCATGATATAGCTCATAATCCATGTAAAATGTACTGACCTACCTAACTGTATGCCTAATGCTCAGCCGGGAATTTGTGGATCAACGACCGAATAAAGCCCTTAAGGCCAATAAGGCCTTATCTTGGGTGTCTTCATCGGCGTTACGTTGCCTCGGACGAAAACCGGAGATGTCTCGGGGGGATTCAGAAAATGCTTTGTAGGTTTCAGGAGAGAAAAGGTCTAAATAATAAGCCATCAAAGCTCCCATCTGGAAGAAACTATCGTACCAGAGTCATAACACGGTAATTATAACACACATCCTGCGGCCGGACGATACCGCGTCGCCGTTCATATAGTGTATAATACCGACGACGTAGTCTCAGCCTGGCGGCAAAGACACGACAAACCTCTTTCATTGAAACTAAGGGAGTGCGATATGCGAAACCAGAAGCTCACTGCACCTCAGCACGACAATGTAATCGAGCTCAAGGAAGGGTATATCTATGACCCCGTAGCTCAAAAACAGAGAAAAGCCACTGATGAGGAATTTGTTCGACAAGAATTGGTGAGGACCCTTGTTAACGAATACCAATACCCGCTGACCGCCATGGCGACAGAGTTCCCCATAAAAATAGGCTCAGCACCAAAGAAGGTCGATATCGCCATCTTCCCAGATGATTCTGAACATGCGCAAACGACTGTATTGTTGATCATAGAGTGCAAGAAACCGACCATCAAACCAGCCGATAAGTCCGAGGGCGTCGGCCAACTTGTGTCATATGTGGCGGCCTCCCCCGCGTGCAACTTCGGCCTATGGACCAACGGCGCTGGCTTGGACCGACAGGTCCTGCATAAGCTCGCTCCTAATCAAGTGAAGTATGTCGACTACGATATCCCACGTCACGGGGAAGCCCGTCCCCCGGACAAGCCACCCCGACTCAATACACTAGTTCCGGCTACTTCTGAGAGTCTCAAGTGGCGCTTTCGCAAGTGCCACAATATCATCGCGACATCTGGCGATGACAAGATGACGGCCTTTTGGGAGTTTCTCAAAATCATCCAGACCAAGATCGAGGATGAAAAGCAGGACAAGGAATACGCTGGCTTCTATGCCACTCCCACCGAAACCGAGACACAAGATGGCCAGATTCGCATCCTCAATAGGCTTAACAAGTTGTACAAGACTCTTGTCCTTCCTAAGTACGGCACCTTCGGCTTTCAGGGTGATACTATCAATATTAGGCCCGCAGCCCTTTCTAGGATAGTGACGGAACTTCAAGATTATTCGCTCCTCTCTACCGGCCCCACCATCAAGGGAGCGGCATACGAGGAGATTGTTGGCGCCAATATACGTGGAGATAAGGGTGAATTCTTCACGCCACGCGTAATGGTTGAGACTGCCGTCAGAATGCTTCAGATCACGCCTGATGATCTGTGCTGCGACCCAGCCTGCGGTTCCGGTGGCTTTAGCGTGCTGATGCTCTTGGCTGGTATGAATTCCGTCACTGAACGCTATTCAAAGCGCACCGGCGATTGGCAAGACGCCATACGTGACGAACGACGGAAATTCACTCTGAACAACGTGGTCTCGAACGACATCAATCGAAATTTGGCCAACGCAGCCCGAATGAACATGCTCATGAACAACGATGGCTCTGGTTACGTATTCGACCAGGACATACTCGAGACTCCGCAGAACTGGAATTGCGAGAATGTAGACAAACTGCGCGCCAAACTCGGCCTTACGGAGAAGACTGTGGCAGGCAATCGGTTCTGGGTTGGCAACGTGACCGCGCTCTGTACCAACCCGCCCTTCGGCGATGATATTACCCGAACCGAGCGCCACGTGCTCGACCAGTATGACTTGGGACGTAATCGGTCATCCCAAACGGTCGAGATACTGTTCATCGAGCGTTGCGTCCAACTCCTGAAGCCTGGCCAAGGCAGAGCAGCCATCGTCGTCCCACAGTCGATCCTCAATAACCCTGGCCTCGTCTACGTTAGGCACTGGCTCTTGACGCATACCAAGGTCCTGGCCGTCATCGAACTCCCAGTCGAGACATTCCTGATAAGTGGCCGCGAAGGTACTGGTACATTGACGGCCATTCTCGTTATGCAGCGCCGTCCTCTAGACGATACGTTGGCCATGATAGCTGGCCAGCCACTTACCCCACACCCGATCTTCATGGGAATTGCCGATAAAGTCGGATACGACCGAAGGGGGAAGACGCTCTACCGAGTGAATCCGGACGGCTCGGAAATCACTCATACTGTGCCGATAAATAACGACAGGACCGGAGCGACAATAGGCTCATCACAAGAGCGAATCGTGGCAAACGACTTGCCTTTGATTGTCGATGATTACCTCCGCTTCGTCCACGACTATCAAAGCGGCCGAGTACACTTCGATAATTCCCTGGGAGCTTACCGTGTCCTTGAATGACGATTTCCCACAGAGGACAATGCTGGTCTCCAGCCTAGAAGTCGCTTCTCGTGAGTACCGGCTCGATCCAACCCGCTACAATGAGCGGGGCGAAAGGGTCATCCGGCATTTCCGTCAGATTGGAGTCCAGACCAAGTCGATAGACCAATGGGACGCCGTCAAGTCTATCTTCGTGCCACCACGCTTCAAGCGCCCTTATGTGGAGTCCCTTGAGCATGGCGTCCCGTTCCTAGGAAGCTCCTCAATGCTTTCCCTTCGCCTCAGCAAAGATAGCATCCTGTCGAGGTCCTTCCGTCACTTGGGTAAGCTCACACTTCAAGGGGGAGAACTATTACTATCATGCTCTGGGACCATTGGGGTTAGCGTTCTGTGTGGCACTTCGTACAAAGGTTTCGCACTCAGCCAGCATGCTGCTCGCATATATGCCGATGAGAAGGTGCGGGGTTACCTGCACGTCTATCTATCCACACCGCCTGGTCGGGAAATTGTTCTTCAGCAGAATTATGGGAAGGTAATCAAAGAACTTACCGAAGACCAGATCGGCAGAGTCGTTGTCCCGCTAGTTCCAGAACCTGATTTCTCCGAAATCAATACAATGGCTCTGAACGCTGCGTCACTCTACGATACCGCCCGCGGTACTTTTGCCCAGGTTGATGCCCAGCTCCAGACGCTGTTGGGCCTGGCTTCCAAGATTGATGACCGAGGCTCCTGGCTGTCGCGACAGGACCGCTCCTTCATCGTCTCGTCTGAGCTCTCGGATAACTTCCGTCTTGACCCGCACTATCATGATCCCGATATACGTTATATGTATGGGCGTTTGGCCTCCGTTGATAATCTGCCGCTAGGTACTATCGCCAAGATATGGATGCCCGACCGTTTCGCACGAGTAACCGCGCAGTCTGGCTATGGCGTGCCTTTCTATTCCTCCGCAGACATCATGCGAGCACGAAGGGTACCCAGCCATACAGTTTCCCGACGGGCTCAGAAACACTTGGACCAATGCAGAGTCCATCCTGGCATAACTTTGGTATGTCGGTCAGGCGCATTTGGAGGCATAATGGGCCGCGCGACGCTTGTCAGTCCGGCAATGGACGGATGGCACGTCACCGAAGACGCACTGAGGTGCGCGGTCCACGACCCAGATTTCCCACCGCAATATGTATTTGCAGTCCTGTCGAACCCGTTCCTAGTATATCCGGTCATCACGGGCTACAGATACGGCAAGGACGTCCCTCACATCGACCCGGAGGAGTTGAGTCTGATTCCCATCCCGAAGTTCACCCCAGACGTCCGACAGGAGATTGCCAGGCGTATTGGAGACGCATTCCAACAGGTCGACCTGGCCAATAGCATGGAGGACAGGGCACAAACGAGGCTCTTGCAGACTCTCAGATGGCAGGGATAGTCGAAATTGGCCCTCGCCCATCGAATCGCACCTCAGACTCTCTGTCAGCACGTCCGGGCTCTGGCTGATAGTGCTGCACTGGCAAAGCCCGTCCTACATCCGCTCCGTAACCCGGTGTGCTATGGATATTAGGCCTCAACGTCGTCTTCAGCCATTTGTTTGCCAAGTATCTCTACCAAGTATCAAGGAGAGGGGGAGTCCATCACCCCCCCTCTCCTACTGCCTCTTACGCTTTAGGTGGCATGCTCGGTCAGCAGAACCAGCGCCTTGTTTGACGGTCTGATCGGGTATCCTCCCACTCGTGCATGGACCTTGAAACCGACTAGACCCGCTTCGGCATAAAGTTCCGACAGCCTCTGGATGCTGAACCCTTTACCGTCGAGAATGCGGTATCCCCGCTGGAAGTCACCGAATATGCCTATGACTTCACCGGTTCCCTCCAGCGTTCCCATCTGATCGTCAGCGTAGATAGGATAGCCCAGGAACGTGGCCGGACGGCCCTCAACGATAGACGGTTGCCACAGGAAAGAGCCGTCTCCAGTGGTACTCCCACCGGCCCTCAGCTTACGGAGAGCCAGTTCGGTGAACGAGTGGACTACGAACGAGCCATACTTCCTATGCTTGGCAGGACACGCATAGATCATATCGAGGAAGTCCTCGACCGTTACTGCCCCAGCAGCTGCCGTAGTGACGGCATTCCCGAGCAGGGTCGTATCAGCGCATATCCCATCAGGTTGCTGCCCTGCTTGCCAACCGACACCTTTCAGAAAGGCCTCGTTCTCCTTTTCTGCTATCGCCATGGCGAAACTGTCAGCCAGGATATTGACCAGATCAAAGTCGCTATCTGTAAGTTCATCTTCGCCCAATTTGGTCAGACCATAGAGGTCGCAGGCGTATTTGAATCGTGGAGCACCAGGCACTAGGTCAGATTCAGGAATATCAGAGCCAGTCTCCAACCTACCCCATGCCACTTGAGCTTCTGAGATGTCGCGAATCTGGACTCTGTCCTTGTCTATGGTCTTCTTTGATGCCAACTTTCTGATCGTGACTTCCTCGGCAAGTCTGCGCTCTATCTCCTGCTCAATAGCTGGGCTAACCAGATATTGGCCGACTGAGTCTAGCACGAGGGCTTTCTTCTCACCCGTCCGAACGTAATCTAGAAACCTTTTATCTGCCTCGCCCAGGCTCAGCGACTGGGTTGTATATCCACCGAGACCAGGCACTGTCGCTCTCTGCGCCTTGATCTCTCGCTGTTCTTGCCTCGCCTTAATGCTGGTCATCGTACGCTCGGCATCTGCTATTATGGCGTCTAATCGTTCATCGTGATTCATATATTACCCCCTTTATTTATTTGTCGTGGGGATAGAAAAACCCCACTCTTTCGCTTTCTCTGCGTCATGAGTGAGGTTAACTCGGCTCATCGCTGCTATTGCGGCTTCCTCGGCTGCGTCCAGTCTCAAGAGTGAGGTTCTCGTTCCCCCAGGAGTGAGGTTTAACTCGGCTCCTAGAGCGAGGTTCTCGGCTCCTCAGGCCAGCGCCAAACCCTGGAAGTGCTTGCGAGCCGGGGAAGGTGAGAAGCCCTCCCCGACCCTACCAACAAGGAAGGAACCCCAACCATCTTCATCCTATCACTCACGATGAACGCCTGTAAATACTCAGGCCTCCCAGAGATGAGGCATCGAGAAAATTATAGATGCTGACGCTCCCGCCGACGCTTTCTACTTTCACCACCCAACCGGTCGCACCACTACACCATAATGAGGGCACGCCTTGCTAATTAAGTGCCCTCTCGCCCCAAACGGACGGCCTTCGCATACTCAGAGCCGCATCGATCATAGTATGGGCATTCTGAGCATAGTGACCCCGATTTCTCCGCTGTAATGCCTTGGGAAATCTCGTAGCCGCACAGGGGGTCAGGCGCATGCTCCTTGTGCTTGTCAGGCTCTGTTATCTGCTTTGCCAGCCTATATATCTCGATTCGTAAATTGACTAACTTCTGCCTCATCTCAACCAGTAGCTCGACGCCCGTGGGACAGAGTTCGACTGCCATATCGATAGCGTTATATAGACCTTCGCACGCCTCCATGAAGTGCGTTTCCATCTCCTCCCAGTCGTCACCGTCACTCTTGGCGATGCTGAGCTTCAACGCCTCATCAATATGACCATCGATCTTGGCGATGAGACCCTTATATACCTCGTACTTGTCCATCATACCTCCCTTCCAAAGCCATCATCGAAAATCATCACTAAAAATCACCCTCTCAGGCCTCGATGAAAGACTATCCTTAAAAATCATCACTCTAGTCCTCATCTGCCCTCTTGCTTTAAGAGACCTCCCTATAGTTAGTTAGTGTAAACAGGGGAAACAGTATGAACAGCGTACACAGTGTAAGCAGGGCAAACAGCAAGAGGTAGCTACGTCGTTGCCACCGTTGTCGCTGTGCACGCTGTTTACACTGAGCACAGGAGCCTGCACGTCACGCACCCCCCTCTGGTTTCTTGGTTGAGTACCTACCCTTGCTATCCCTTACCACCTGGCCATCCCGCAGCATCTTGGCGAGGAGGCTCCGTATAGTTGCCCTTTTCTCGCCCTTGCCCAGCAAATCGGCGATCTCCTTCGGGGTGAGGCCCTCGTCTGTAAGGCAACCAAGGATTCCCTCTCTCTCCTCGCTGATGAAGTAATCCCCCGCATTACCCATAAGCCTCCAAAGGCAGTCATCAAACTTTATCGCCAACTCACGCTCCTCGATATCCCTGCCTTGCACACTTAGTCGGAAGTCGCCTTCTTCTCTCTGCATCACTAAGACGCTGTCAACCCCACCTGTGAGGCCGAACGTTCCACTTACCATATCTAACGGGTCGTCAGATAATGCCTTTCGCACATGGTGGACACCCAGTATAGCGACCCTTCTTCTTGTGGCGAGTTCCTGGAGTGGCTGGATACTTTGATAGTCCTCATCATAGGTCGTGCCCTTGCCCTTCTTCTTCTGAATACGCTTGATAATGTCAACTACTATGAGGCGAGTCTCGGGGTGACTGTCCAGATATTTCTCTAGCTCCTCAATCCCCCCTTCTTCTATCTTCGGCCATGAAACTGCCAAGTCAAGCCCCTCGGGGATATCTCCCCCCAGGTTACCCCTTATCATCAGCCTGCCCTCTTCTTTGATTACTTTCAGGACACAGTCTGAGGCATTCAGCTTCCGAATTCTGCTCTGCAACCTTCTCTGACCGTCCTCCAGCCCCAGAACCAGTGCGCACCCTCGTTCAATCTGCGACCCGTCCATCAGGTTTTTGCCAAGAGCCACAGAATAAGCAGCCTGAAGTGCAAGCCAGCTTTTCCCTGACTTAGGTTTGCCCGCTAGAATGGTCAGCCCTTCGGGTATCATCCCCGGTATGGCGAACTTCAGCGCAGGGAAATCTATCTCATTGAGCTTCCTGGCCGAGATTATTTCTGGAGTCGCAGGCGCAGCCTTCTGCTTAGACTCGTATTTAGATGCGCTCTCTACTTTAGCGAGAGCCTCTTCCTCAGGGAATGGTGGGTCGCACCTCGAAGCTGCCAGCAGTACCATGGGAGTAACCTCATCTTTGGAGAGCCCCTTCCCAAACAGACGACAGGCATACCTATATGCGTCCCAATCTCTTTCCCCCTCTGGAACTCCGTCGAGAAACTTTATAGCTCCTAGCTCGGTTCCTGTGGTTTCGCTGGTTTCATCGAAGGTGTCCTCGCACAGCCAGTTCAGGGCCTCCTGAATGTCGTTGATGACCCCTCGGCCTTGCCACAGGTCACCAGTAAGCGCAAAGTACCTGCCCTTGTCGTATATCTCAACATTATCCCTACGGCATCGACTGGTTGGCTTCTTACCTTTGCCAATGATGTGGATACCTCGTCCGCTCTGGCTCACCTCACTATAGGAGTCCAGTTTGTCTATAATCGCCTGTGCCTCAGGGTCTATAACTCCGTTTTCATCGATGACCTTGTCCAGGTCTATCCCGGAATGCTTGTCATCCTCTGTGAAGACGAATCCCACGCCTTTAGCCCTATACTCCTTCGCAGCCTTGCAGGCATTCTCGAATGAATCCCATGTTCGGGGGTCGCTCACACTAGCGGGCTGATTATTACGTGGATTGCGTGGCTTTTTATCACCCTTCCAGATCACCCAGTGATCCAGGTTGCGCAGCTCGAGAGGTATGTTGTCAAGGTTAGTCATGTCGCACCTCTCTTTGTAGCAGGTGCTTTTCCTTCCTGTGCATTATGACTCGACAATCAGGGCATCGCTTTGGTGGAGTAAACCCCTTGGCTTCGTAAAACTCCTGCTCGCTGGCAGTCCAGATGAAATTTTCCATGCAATCTCTGCATTGAATCAACTTATCATCTTTCATTCCTATTCCTCCCATTCACTCATACATACTTTGTTTAGCTGCTCGGCTTTTCGCCGTTAATCATTGCCATCAGTCTGGCCTTCGGAACACGATACAGACGCCCGATCCGAATATATGGGATATGGCCTGCCTTAGCAGCGTTCAGGGCATTGTTGGGGCTGATTCCCAGTAACCTGGCTGCCTGCGGCAGGCTCATCGTCAGGGAATCCTTCCACATATTCGGGTCTTCCTGATACTTTAGTTTTGGCATTGGCTTCACCTCCTCTACCCTTATCATATTATACCACACCGAACTGATATAATACAAGTTGTCCAGCGGCTACCCACAATATACGCCTCCATAGAGGGGCATTAGAAGATATTGACAACAGTATTAAGATGTGGTATAGTGTCTTTGTAAGACATGACAAAGAGTGGCAGGCAGCGGAGAAAGGAGGGAACGTCATGGACAAGCCTTGTAAGAAGTGCGGGAGGATATTAGATGAGAGCGACGCTGGGCTCATCTACCAAGAAATGAATGAGGCGGGGGAGATAACAGGAAGCGAAACATTATGGCGTCGCCCCAGAGAAGAAGTCGGGATATGCGATGCGTGCCTCTTAAAGCGTTTAGCCGCCTTATTCGATAGTTCACCAAGATTAATACGTGAGCAAGGAGATGAGCAAGGAGAATACAAATGGACTATGACGAGGTAATGGGTGCGAGATCACAAGCCATAGAAGCAAGGAGGAAACGCCATGAATCGCCCTTGTAAGAAGTGCGAGCGGCTAGGAGACAATGCGGGAGTCTGGGTCTTCCTCATTCACACAGATGAGGAGGGTGTGGTAATGCAAAGCCTCTCACGGCATGCGCTGCCAGAAGAATCTGGGCTATGCGATGCGTGCTTCATAGAGTATACCACTGCCAAATTGCGAGCCAAAATGGAAGAAGATTATACCAATCCCCATTCGCACAAACCAATAATAGAAGAGGATACCATCACCAACACCAAATTGCCAGATTGGTTTAAACGTGTGCCTCATTGACCCTGCCGACGGTTTGGCCGTTCCGCAGAAAAACGGCCAACTACAGCGAGGAGGATACCAATGGAATACGATGAGATTACGGGAGCGAGGTTATCAGCTATAGAGGCGAGGTTGTCTGCTATTGAGCAGCGACAATCTGCGCAGGAGCGTAGTGGCACTGCGATCCTGAAACGACACAAGCGGGAGCTTACACTGGAGGAGAGGCAGGCCGTTCGGAAGCGGTTGGTCGCTGGTCAGGAGAAGAAGCGCAAGGAAAGAGAGGCAGCAGCAGTAGCTGAGGCGAAGGCGCAGTCGAAGGCTGCTAAGGATAGCAAGAAGGAGGCCAAGAATGGGCCATCTGAGAAAGAGAGGCAATAGCTGGCAGGTCTGTATCTATACCCCGACCGGTCGCTACCACGAGACCGTCCAGGGTAGCCGAGCCGATGCTAAGGCCAGAATGCTGGAGCTCGAGGTCAGCCACACGAAGGGAGTACCGCTACCGAAGGGAAAGCTCACAGTGGCAGAACACCTCGACAGCTGGTTCGACGGCTATGCCAAGACCCAATGTAGCCAAAGGACGCAGGACGGCTACGATACCATCATCAAGAATCATCTTAAGCCTGCGTTGGGTCACATCCAGCTAAAGGAGCTTCAGCCCAAGCAGATTCAAAGCTACTACGGCAAGGCTTGTGAGAAGCTATCTCCTCGGTCGGTTCAGAAGCACCACCGGCTGCTGTCTCAGGCTCTAAAATATGCCGTGAAGCACGGTGTGCTAGGAAGGAATGTCTGCGACCTGGTTGACGCTCCGACATGGAAGGGGAGGCGTATGAGCACGCTCACGCCAGGAGAGTTGGAGGTTTTGCTGGAAGCCGCAGCAGATAGCGTGTATTACCCCGTCATATATACCGCGGTATCTACGGGACTACGGGAGGCAGAGCTACTAGGCTTGCGCTGGCGTGACCTCGACCTCGACATGTGCTCAATATCGGTGTCCAGAACCCTATATAAGCGCAAAGGCGTAATCCAATTCAAGGAAACCAAGACGGATCACAGCAGGAGGCGGGTCGCTATGACGCCCAAGCTGGCCCTGTACTTGCGTGATTATCAGTTGGAGAGCCAGCTTTCTGGAGAGCCGGTCGGCCTTGATGCGCTGGTCTTCAGCAAGCAGGGTGGCAAACCGCTTGACGCCTCCATGCTAACCCACGCATTCCACGACATAGCCAAGCATGCGAGCCTGGAGAATGTGCGATTCCACGACCTGAGGCACACGTTTGCCTCTCTCGCTCTGCTGCGTGGTGCGAAACCGAAGGTTATCTCAGAGGCGTTGGGGCACAGCTCGGTGGCCTTTACTATGGACACCTACTCTCATATAATAAGTGGGATGCAGGAAGATATGATGGCTCTGCTGGACGAGGTGATACCAGCAGGCACTAGACGTCAGGGTCAAACGTCAAACATAGTATGACTCCATAAACCTCCATAAACGTGCCGAGGTGGCGGAACCGGCAGACGCGACGGACTTAAAATCCGTTGGGCTTCGGCCCTTGCGGGTTCAAATCCCGCCCTCGGCACCACTCCAGGAAGCCTCGCCCCTGCTATGGCCGACCGTGATGTTAGCAAACTATAGTCCTTTCCTGTGCGTAATTGACAGCCAAGTGCAACAGGCATACTATTGGCTGCAAAAGCGATGAGGGATGAAGATTGCCTCACTGCGAGTTGACATGGGTAATCCCGGTTCAAATTTGAAACCACATGACCAAATAGCATATAATATTGTTTTGGGGAAGCTGCTCCGATTTCCTCGATCTGAAGCCCCTAACGACATGGAGCCTAGGAGGGTTCCCAATCAACGTATATCCCAGTCATTTAATGGACAAAAGATGGCCATCAGTTAGCTTCAATAATCAACCGATTTAGGTTTGTTCGGACACCCTTCTAGCACCCGATCTCGATAATTCACTGAAAGGATAACCCCATGGGACTGAACTGCGGCCTGATAGGCCTTCCAAGTTGTGGCAAGACCACCATATACAACGCCATAACCGCCGCCGGTGCGGCGAGCTACAACGGTTCGGACATGAATCACGCCGTTGTCAATGTGCCCGACCCACGCATCCGTCCGCTGGTGGAAATGTACAACCCTCGCAAGGTCCTGCCCGCCACGCTGGAAGTAGTGGACATACCCGGTCTTAAGGCTGGCT
>Ga0209777_10005623_pt1 | contig 14357 bp, 13 predicted proteins | sample FrelakmetHBP12HB_FD_187147 | JGI IMG/M metagenome (GOLD analysis project Ga0209777, IMG submission 187147) | Freshwater lake sediment microbial communities from the University of Notre Dame, USA, for methane emissions studies -HBP12 HB (SPAdes)... | ecosystem: Environmental > Aquatic >...
AAAAAGGTTACACACTGGCTGATCGAGGAACATATTTGGCTCTTAAGAAAAATCTGGGATTAGATATTTTAGTGGAAGGGGATGTCGCTTTGCTTAACATTTATCATATTATCGAAGTCAATGTTGACAAATGGCCTAAAGTCAATGTCGAAGGTGCCAAAGCGTTTGTTGAATTTATGGTTTCTAAAAAAACTCAAGGTATCATTAAAACATTCGGCATCGATAAATTCGGATCGCCTCTGTTTTTTCCTGACGCCGGAAAAAAGGTGGAAGATTTGGGCAAATAATCCAGAAGAGGAAAATATGCAGTTGATGTAAAACTCACAGATCTATTCGTTTGTCATTAGCGAGCATTTTTACCAGTTCTTCGAGCCGGTTATTAATAGAAGGAACTTAACTTATCCAGGCACTGTTTTCCCCCTTTTTAAAGGGGGATTTGAGGGGGATTTTTCTATTTCGTTAAATCTCCCCTAACCCCTCTTTAAAAAAGAGGGGAACCGCGAAGTGAAGTTTCTCAGGAGTCATTTTTGGAATTAATTGTTCAAGGGATAATCAAAGCTTTTGAATTGATCATCAGTTTTGATCCTGAAGTATTGGGAATAACGTGGCTGTCTTTGAAAATATCAGGGACAGCCACGTTATTCAGTCTTTTTATCGGGATTTCCATTGGAACAGCTGTTGCTTTAACTAACTTTTACGGCAAAAGGCTGGTCATCAGTTTAATCAATACGGGGATGGGCTTGCCGCCGGTTGTCGTTGGTCTTTTTGTAACGATTCTGATCTGGCGCAACGGGCCTTTGGGTTTTCTGGAAATCCTCTATACCCCTTCCGCCATGATTATCGCCCAAGCGATTATCGCCACTCCTATTGTCATGGGCATATCGCTTGCCTCAATTCAAAACCTGCCGCCAAACCTGCGCCTGCAGATTCTTTCTCTGGGCGCAAGCCGGTTGCAGATGGTATGGGTATTGATTAAAGAAGCGCGCCTGCCTCTGCTGGCGGCTGTCATGGCTGGTTTCGGGGGGGTGATTTCCGAAGTAGGCGCTTCCATCATGGTCGGCGGTAATATCAAGGGATATTCACGCGTGCTCACCACAGCCACAGTTATGGAAACCGGAAAAGGAAATTTTGATATTGCCATCGCGCTAGGTATTATCCTTCTGCTTCTCGCTTTCCTTGTTAATCTCATTCTCACACAGATACAGCAAAGGCAGCATCCGCGATGAATTCTAAAAATTTGATAGAAATAGAAAATATAATTTTACAGCGCGGCGGCGCGACCGTATTGGATATTCCTGAGTTTCAAGTGCCGCGGGGAAGAATACTGGCGCTGATCGGCCCTAACGGTGCGGGCAAGTCCACTCTGCTTTTGATGATGGCGGGTTTGTTAAAGCCACAGCAGGGGAAAATTTATTTTCAGGGACAGCCTGTTAAAAGCAGGGCTGATCTGGCAAATTTACGCCGTAATGCCGCCGTTGTGTTTCAAGAGCCGTTGCTTCTGAATAATTCGGTTTATGAAAATGTGGCTCTGGGTTTAAAATTCAGAAGATTAAAAAATGATGAAATCAGAAAGAGTGTTCAGAGTGCTCTGGATTACTTTGGAATAAGCCAATTGGCGAAAAGATCGGCCAAAACTCTTTCAGGCGGAGAAGCAAAAAGAGTTTCTCTGGCGCGCGCTTTTGCCATCAAACCGCAAATCATTTTACTTGATGAAGCTTTTAACTCGCTGGACCCACCCTCTAGGGAAACTATTATTGACGACTTAAAACAAATATTGGAAGAAACAAAAATCACTGCAGTGCTGGCGCTGCATGATCGTGAAGAAACGCTGCGTCTGGCGCAGGATGTAAGCGTTATGAACAGCGGCAGGATTGTGCAATCAGGAAAGACAGCCGAAATATTTAATCAGCCGGATTCTGAATTTGTGGCTAACTTTGTCGGTACGGAATCAATATTGGAAGGCACAGTTAACAGTTGCGCCGCTGGCCATATGGTTATTTCTATAAATGGAAAAGTAATAGAAGCAGTTGGTGATTGTTCCATCGGACAAAAAGTATACTGCTGTTTGCGGCCGGAAAATGTGACCGTATCCAACTATACGCAGGGTAAAATTAGCGCGCGCAATATTTTCGAGGCAAAAGTTTCCAAAATTGTCCGCCAGGGATTTTTTTATAAACTGACTCTTGATTGCGGATTTCCTTTAGTCGCTTATATTACAATACCTTCGTATGAAGATTTAGGTATCGCAAAAGGTGGGACTGTAATCGCCTCATTCAAAGCCACGGCCGTGCATGTCATACGCCGGGGAAAATAATCTTTCTTTGGGAAAAGGAAAAGAGGAAAATAATGATGTTGTCATTATTTTTAACTTCTTGTAACAAACAGATTGTCAACCGTGACTAAAATGCTGGATTTCAATCAGTAATAAATGAGATGGTTTATTTACCTCTTTAAAAAAATGTATATTTGATATTATGATAGTCAATTCTTCGGGAAAAAGCGAAGTTCGACTATTAATTGTTGGGCACAAAATAAAGGAGACCGACAATGAAGAAGGGTGTGATGGTTTTGGGATGTATATGGATTATTGCTTTTGATAATACCAGTCCAGAAAAAAGGAGGTAGCAATATGGACATGATTAACGATACAAATGAAATTCCCCCTTTCGGTAGAGGCAAAGTTTTATCACTCCTCTTGGCCATTCTTCTTCTGAACGGATGCATGGCCAAAACTACAAGCGGAGTTAGACTCGAACCAGGGCAACTGCAGCAAATCAAGATTGGCAAAACCACTTAAGCTGAGGTCGAGGCATTGTTGGGTAAGCCGAGTGCTACAAATAAGTCCAACGGTTTGATAGAACTAAACTATAATGAAGAACAATTTGAGCATCGCCGGATGACTCCGCCAGTTCCTCCAATTTTCGGAGTTATACCCACCGTTATACCCGCCGTTATAGCAGAGACGCTTGCTGGCAAGAGTAGATTGACAACGAAATACACTCAAATCATCATCGGCAAGGATGGTAAAGTGGCGGACATTAAGAAGATGGACATGGATTTTCATCGGACCGGGGTATTCGTGAACGATGACTACCCTAAAACGGATACTACGAAGGCAAACCAGATTAAACCTGGCAGAACCACGGAACGAGAGGTTGAAGCCTTGATGGGAGCCCCGCCGATGATGACCATGTTTCAGGGGATAAATGCCGCTCCGATCAAACTATGGTCTTACGAGATTGGCCAGTTCAAGTCGCTGGGGGTAATATTCCGTCAAAATGGCATCGTCGATGAAGTTACTGAAATTTTCAAGGATGCCCGATATTTTCCGAAAGAAGTTGATGCCGCCGACATTGCTAAGATAAGAGAAGGAGTATGCACACGCGAGGCCGTAGAATCCATCTTGGATCGCCCAGATATGATTAGTCATTTTGAGAAGGGCGACTTCTATACTTACTTCATCAAAATGGGCAAAACCAAAGAAGCGGTGTTTATCCGATACGACAGCGACGGGTTGGTCACGACTTTAATGCGAAAACCGATACCGCAACAATAAATGAACGACGGTATGTAGACTGGAGGGACACTCATTAAATTATGAAATTCTTCAAAGACATAATTAAAGAATCAAGAAATGAAAGAAAAGACACTTGCCCAACTACGGCATGCACCGGATCGCCGATAAATCCGGCTCCCGGTGATGCCTATCGTTACTCTCTTTCAATCGGTAAGTGCGCCACGAGGCTGCACAAGAGATGAGGGGTGATGGCCCTCGAAGCCGGCTTGCAGGAGCAGGCTTCAAACCACCTTGAGCTGCATTGGTTAAGAGCCATTGTGGTGAGCGTTAATTGCGCTACGAAGTTGCAAAGGAGATGGAGGTGGGCCCTCCGAAGCCGCCTTGCAGGAGGAGGCTTCAAACCGCCACAAGCTGCTGTCGGGAAAGGTCTATCAGCCAAACGGCGTAAAACTAAGAAAGTCCGATAGGGCATTTGGATATATCCATCCCTGCATGGCATATCCGATAACAGACATTGAAATCCTGCTTTAAATAAACACCCAAACTGAAGCGGGCATTGCAGCCGGCGCAGGCTGGTTTTGGTTCGCCGCAGTAAAACAAATTTCTTCGTCACTCTGAAGAAAGAGAATGCATAGAAAACAACTAATGCAACATTAGGGTATAACGCGTATACACAAGCGCGGCCTCGACCCGATTCCGTATCCCGCTCTTCTCAAAGATGTTGCGCATATGGGTCTTGACGGTCTTGGGGCTTAAGAAAAGCTTATCGGCGATCTCTTCATTTGTCATACTTTCGCTGATCAGCGCCAGAACCTCCATCTCCCGCGAGGAAAGCTTTTTCAGTTTTGCTGAACTCAGATTGGCAAGAGATTTAAGACGATCTCTTTTCTTCATGAGTCCTTTGATGAATTCATCGAAAACCCGTGTGATCAGCTCAGCGTCAAGCCAGATCTCTCCTCCGGCCACCACGCGAATGCATTTAATAAGTTGTTCGTCACCCAGTTCGGTTCGGAAAAACCCCCGCACACCTCCCTCGATCATCACCATAACATTTTCCTCGTTGTAGCGTCCGCCGACAACGATGATCTTCGTGGCAATCAATTTATCCAAATAGTTGAGGGTTTGTTGCAAATCCATGGCTGCCGCATCCCGCAAAATCTCCTGATCCAAGAGTAAAATGTCCGGCCGTTGCTCGATCATTTGCTTCAGGAAGGCAAGGGCCTGTTTCACCTCGCTCTCGAGATTTTTGATAATGATGGTGCTGAGGAGGCTGATACCTTTCTCCCCGTGCAGGCGATTCGTAAGTTGCTGCAAATACTTTTCATCACAAGTGACTACGACCAGCTTGATCATCTTTATTTTCAACCTCCAGGTAATATTCATTTTACCGGCATGCTGTCGGCGAAACTCAATCCACAGAAAACGCTATCGCTTAAACGAGATCGTCTTATCTACGCATAAAGTAGTATTCACAGAATGTCAACTATTAATTGCATCATTGATTGCTTGATCATAAACTATACCTCTCCCAAAAACTGGACAAGACAATGAAGTGCATTTTACTCGGCTAAGGGCTACGATGCTGACTTTCTAACGGTTACCATTGATTCCAAATGATGAAGCCAAGCGCGCCTGCGTAGGCGAAACCAATAAACAATATTTTTTATCTTTGGCTCAATTTTCTTGACTCTTAGAAGTTATCGCCATTTTTTGACTGAAAATAACTAAAAGCGGTAAACGGTTTTGATTTGGAGGAAATTCCCCTTGGTCAAATTTTCGGTATGCACGTCATAGAGATAAGTGAAGGTAACGCTAAGCCATGAAAAACGATAATAGATATCGGCGCCCACGGAAAGTGATTCTCTGGCGCTGTTACTTACCACTACTCCGTTTTGCTCTTTATCCTTGCTGATCATCCAGTTGAGCGAAGGTCCTAATTTAAATTTGTCCGTTAAATTGTAGCCTAGAAGGCATTGCACGTATAACTCATTTCCCGGCAGGACATTGGTAGTTTCGTTTTTCAACCGGAAGTAATATTTCACAGCGGCATCAATACTGAAATCGCCGAATGATTTGTAAAGAAAAATCATAGGTTTGATATCATACTGATTCGACCCGATATTGGCTGCTTTTGAGGAGTTGTATTCTCCGGTGGGAAATTCCACGAATATCATCGGCAGAATATCAATCTGCTTGATTGGCAGGAAATAACCGGCGCCGAGATCGATGTCACCCAATCCCGACGAGCTCTGATTCATGGAGTGAATATCCGTATAGCCAACCGGGACAAGAGCGGTTGCGACGAAATCAGATGAATAATAGCAGAGACGGAGCAATTCCTGAGCATTGAAGAATCCATAATCTCTTTTGCTCGTGTTGCCGTTTTTATCGGTCGTTTCGTCGGCTGTATAAACAGAAGAATAGGTGAGAAAATAAGTCCCCTGCGCGCGCGCGCCGTCATAAAAGTTTACAGCCAAGGCAACCTTCGGCATCAAAACCAGCAGACATAATAAAATGGAAGTTAAACGAAATAAAGAATGTGGTAGGAACGCGATATTGTAACCCTCTCATATATATTTTGGGTTACGCTTGTACAATAATTTCCGGTAGGTGTAAAGTGAAAAAGTGGATACTAATACCGAGTTGCATTCAAAGGATAACGAGGCGTATTAATAATACGTTGAGGAAGCCGACGACGATGCCAACAAAGTTTGCTGAAGAATGCGACTTGGTATAAATAGCGCCGCTGGTTGTCAACTTCATGGACGATCCCGACGCCAAACTAAAAGCCCTTCAATCATTCATTACCTATTCTAATAGTATCGATTACGAGAGGAGAAATTCTTTATAGCCCAGTATTAAAATAAGGCTGGAGTTCACGGCATAATTCTTCCGGAACAGTCGGACAAATAATTTCATTGTGCAGCTTTTCAAAATAATTCAAATCGCTCGTTCCCAATGGATTAATCACAAAGCGCGGCACAATCTTTCCCTGTACGCAAAAATAACGATTGTTTATCATTGTGGCATAAAATGCCATGTTGAAACTTATGAAGTTATTCGCGTGCAAATAGCCAAATACCTTGGAGAGGCCTGTCAGAAGTTCGTTAAAATTAGCTTCCGTTAAATCAAAAAATGATGTTTTTTCCGGAAAAATAAAATCGATTTCTCCAGCCATGCCCTTCGGCGCAAAACTGGTCAACCAACTGATAACGCCGGTGCTGGCAATAAACCTTTCTTTCGCGTTTTTTTCCAAAGCAATCAAATTACGCCATAAATTGTCTCCATCTGTAGCAACGGCGTAATTTTGAGCGCTGGCTAAAAGGCGTTGCATAAAATTAGTGGTTCTATGTCCGGCAATTGTCTGCAAATGTGGATGAATCAGCCCGCCGCCGGACGGCGGCATGTAGTTCCAGTTAATCGAACAATATTTATAACCAAGATTCAATTCGGCGGCACGGTGAAAATAATCGCGGCAGACGGCAAAGCCGTCGCGCATCGTATCCGCTGTCAGTTGATCCAGCCCTATGAAATGCCGTGACGATAAAATTGCCACATTGTTGTTTTGATCGTAAGGAAAGGCATTAGGAAACAGGCATGCTTCTCCCCGCCGGAATTTTCCTTCCGGAATAATATTGGGCATGAAATTGGGAGTTGTTTTCTCAAAAAGATCAGAGCAAAAAGGACATAGCGATTCCGGCGAATTTTCCAAGTAAAAATCTAAGTCAGGTCTTTGGGCTGGACGGACGCGGTAAGGTAAAATTCGGCACGCCACACCGGTGATTTCATTATAACGCAATTCAATAGGGATTTTCTTTTCCTGAAAACCGTTAAAAGGATCGAGGTAGCAGCCTGTTGTTTTTTCTTTTTTGAATCCGACGTCTTTCATATTTTTTCCTTCCTAAAACAAGTGTTTTTTCAATCCCTTCTCAATGTCTGGCGGAATCAGGTTTTTGATCTCTTCTCAGGCTTTGAAAAAGAAATCTATCAACGTTTCGCTGGGATAAATCGCCGCCTAACTTTTCTTTCAATGCTTCCAAGGCAACTTCAATTCGTGCGGCGCTTCGATGTCCACCGCCTTTACCGATTAACCCGAAAGCTCTTTGCGCGATTGCGCCGCAATCCTGCCTATAACCATCACCACGAAAAATAATGATGAATTTATCGCCGACGCTACCGGCCACAACAACAGAGTAAGTGCCGATTAAATGCAGATAAAAATCAGCGATCTGAACGCAAACATCAGCGCTTTCAACGCCTCCCAGATAACAAACCCGCCGGCCGTGAAAATTGTTCATGTGATGGTAGGCGTGATCGTAATATTTCAAAAAACTGCCCGGCGTTTGATTAAGTTCAATGCGGCGGATCAACTGCATATTGGCGTGTTTTGTATGATACGTATAAGCTCTGATATCTTCGATAATTGTTGCGCGATCAAAATTGTCCGTATCCGATTTGATTCCGTAAAGCAAAGCTGTATGCAAGTTACGGGGAATTTTCACGTGGGCACAAAGCAAATATTCGGTCAGAATGCTGGATAACGCGCCGTAGTCGGACCGGATATCTTCCACATCCGCTTGCCATTTTCCTTCGCGAGGGTGATGATCGAAAACAATATGCGGTTTTATGAATTTTAATGCATCATCAAGAAAAGAAGGCTGGGCATCCAAAAGCGCGATTACGCGGTAAGAATTCAAATCCACCTGATTAATTAAGTGAATATGGAGACGCATGAAAGAAACAAATTCGTTATTTTGCTGTCTGACCAATGACTCTGTGGAAACAAAAACACTTTTGGCTAGGCCTTTTTTCTGCTGGATAATTTCGCGCAGCGCCATAGCCGAAGCGATGACATCGGGATCAGGACTGCCCTGCATCAGCAGGACTAATGAATCATCAGGCCGAACTATGTCCATGAGCTTTTTAAAATTCAGCTCCGTCTCTTTCCTGATTGTAATTGATTCTACTTTCATGGCTCGGGCTTGAATGAAACTGCCAGATGAATCTCCTTAGTAAATAAAAATTTTACCGGGATGACCGGCAACAACTTCACCGACAACAGCGGCATCGCCAATCCCGGAGCGACGCATTTTTTCCACAAGGTTTTGTGCATGCTTTTGGGGCAAGCTGAAAAACAACCCTCCTGCGGTCTGCGGATCAAAAAAAACATCTAAAAGCCACGGTGGGCATGTATCTGCCGTTTCAATTTGGGAAATACGGAAATTCTTATTGCGGTAAAGACCGCCGGGAACAAAACCTGTTTCCACCAATTCCTGCAAACCATTGAAAATGGGCACGGCGGCCGAGTTTATGTTCATGCCGACGTTACCGCCTTCAATCATCTCACAAGCATGGCCTAAAAAACCAAACCCGGTTATATCGGTGCAGGCATGAATACTTCCTTCTTCAACCATCATTTCTGAAGCTTTTTTGTTAAGCTGAGTCATGGAAGAGATTGCCTTTGTTACCAGCTCTGAAGAAGCCTCTTGAGCCTTTATGGCCGTGCTGATAATGCCCATGCCTAATGGCTTTGTCAGCACCAAACTATCTCCGTCCCTGGAGCCGCGATTAAATAACACTTTGTCCGGATGAATCACTCCGGTTACGGAAAGACCGTATTTGATTTCATTATCTTCAACGCTGTGTCCGCCGATAAGCAGGACATCTGCTTCACGCATTTTATCCAATCCGCCGCGCAAAACTTCCCGCAGCACGGATTTATCCATCGTTTTGATCGGAAAACAAACTATGTTCATGGCGGTCAAAGGTTTGCCGCCCATGGCATAAACGTCATTGAGCGCGTTTACGGCGGCGATCTGACCGAAGGTAAAGGGATCATCAACTGTGGGAGTAAAAAAATCAACCGTTTGGACAAGAGCAAGATCAGCGGAAAGTTTATACACTCCCGCGTCCTCCGCGTGTTCCAATCCGGTCAGCAAATTCGGATCTTGAATCAGCGGCAAATCGCGCATAATTTCGGACAGGTCTCCCGGACCTATCTTACAGGCTCAACCAGCGCTTTGCACTGTCTCTGTTAAACGGATAAACTTTTTTTCTTCCATTTTTTCCTCTTTGGTATTTTCGACAAATTGCCCCTTCAAATGAAAAAGGATACCGAGTTGCATTCAAAAGATAAGGAGGCGGCAAGGAGAAGGCTCCGCAGGCGTATATTTAATACGTTGAGGAAGCCGACGACGCAGCCAACAAAGTTAGCTGAAGAATGCGACTCGGTATGGAGTATAAGAAGAACGAACTTGTATGTCAATCACGAATACGAACCCCAAAACAAGCTATGTGGGATAGCCCCTCGTCGCTTCGCTCCTGAAATAATTCGACTAACGCTTCCTATAGTCAGCGAGTCTCATTAATTCTTGGCCGCAAAAAGAGCCTGTTAAACTTGGGAATTAAGGAGAATTTAATCTGTTCTGACCTATTCTTGACTTGATAAATAGTGTCCAATCAAGATTTACACTGACAATTGTTACACCTACAAAGAAATAATAATTGGATTCAAAATGATTGATGATTACTGGTTGAAATCGAGGCATGTGTGAATCTTTGCGGCACATTTTTCAAAATTATCTTTTGATTGATTCATAAGCTCATCAATTGAAATTTTTGTGGAAACTACGTTAAATATACCACTGATTAAACATCCTAAAAAAAATATAAATTGTGCGCTAGGCCTATTATATGTTGTTGCTTCTCTTCATGAGTCTTATTCGCACCATAAAGTGATAGCATGTGAAATGTCGCACCGTATAATGTGCCATGAAGATTTTCTGAGGCGTCTTCGTAAATAGTATTCATTGTTGAAAGATAAATCGGCCCCGGGAAAGAAGTAATTTTGCTTTCAATAAATTTGATACGCTGATATATTGAAACATCTGTCCAGTTAGATTTCTCGCCACCTTTTTTGCCAGAAAATTTTTTTAATACTTTGAATTTACTTGTCATCTCAGAAATATCGGGAAGTTTTATTACTTCGCGTCCAAAACTTTTAAATGCTTTTTGTCGTGTATAAACTGACCTCATATTTTTCTGATAAAACCAATCTATATAATTTTCATACTCCTTCTCATCACAGGTATTAAGATAACAGAAATTAACGCATTTTTCAAAAAATGAGCGAGATATAATGTATGCTTCTGGGATAAAATCACTATTAATTAAATTTATAATTGATTTTGAATTAGAAATAAGAGACGGCAGCAATAGACTTAATTCAAAAAGCCGTTCCGGTCTCCCATTTTTTTTGATAATTTCTATTAATTCATTCAGCAATGGATATTGGGCAATAAAATATTCTTCACACACTTTTAATCGTGCATATTCATCATGGTAGGGACATCGTTGTTTATTATCTTGCGTCATATTTTGAAAGGATGAACGACTTTTCAAGCTTAAACTAAACAGTATATTCCATAGCATACCATTACAACTATAACAGGTTGTAACCTAGCACAAAATTATAAAATTGGAAAATAAGGATTACAGGAAATTATCAATAAAAAACTTATTTCCAAACCATTAGAGTTATCTCTTGCACCTACAAGTCAATAACATTTGTCAGTCGTCTGAATTAATGATTTCTAGTTGAAAGAATCAATAAAAAAAGGCAGAGCCATTTCTAGCCCTGCCTCTATTTTTTACATATTGATTAACGGTTAATTCCTGTTTTTCTAATTTCTTCCTCTTCCGTGGTTTCCCTTTTGTTCATGTTGCTGAACATTTCGAGACGGTTGTTGAGATTGCTTTCCAGACTTCTTCAAGCCTTGGACACCCCAATTATTTTGTTTCTCCCAATGCTTATTCCTTTCCCATGTTCTCCAGTTCTGTTGAACTTGTTGGTGGGGTACTCTTTGTTGATTCCATTGATTCCCTTTCCAACGATTCTCCCTGTAGTTATTCCTCCAATCTGAGGGTACGCTTCGATAAAAAGATGGACGCCCTCGATAGTGGCCCCAACCTGAATCATAGTTCCGCGAGCGGTACCATTGCCCTTCCCACGGACGCCACCACCAACCACCGTAGAAAAAAATGTCCGCGTCTACGCTAGGGACAGAATAGACATTCGTCTCCGGTATCACTACCAGTTCCGGTGGTCCGCCAAATACGATGGGTGGCAGGGAAATACCAACGCTTACATTTACTTCGGCCATCGTTGGAACAGGTAATACAAGTACCAACGCCAAAAACAATGTTCCCAAAAGTAACTTTTTCATTTTGTTGTCTCCTTTACACGTCAATAACTACTCCCTCAAGGATTTGCATTTAAGACTAATGTCCGCGGATCTTGCGTTTTATCCAAGCCATATGCAAGCATTCTCTTATCAGTAAATTCTACTTTCTTGTCGACATTTTGTTCTATTAATCTGGCTAGATCGCTGGGTGACGTGCTGCGAGGATTGAATCTGACAATCTTGATATCATTGGTTGTTTTATCAGAATGTTTCCCGCCAGGCAGATATATGCAGCCGTTATCGAAATCTACCGCAAATGCAATTACTCCGGGAATGAGAAAGAAAAGCAGTCCGACAGCATCAAGAATTACGATCGCGGCGTCAAGCCTTCCTGCTCTCTGTCCTTTTCTCTCAGGATACATGATTGTCCCGCAGGCAATTAAATTAATGAAAAAACCTATCAGAACAATTGAAATTACAAACTTCACTTTTCTTTTCAAAAAAAGTTTCATGATTACGTACCTCCAATAGTTAGTTTACAGTTAGGTTGATGGGTTTACTGAGAAAATAAGAAAAACTTTTTTATAATAATTGCTACTATTAGAATGGAAAGTCAAGGGTAAAATTGCCGCCTAAAATAGACCATATTGTCTGGAAAATTTAAATCATTTCTAGTTGTAATCTTCAATTTACTGCTGAAATTTGACTTTGACACTTAAGGAAGAAGTGCTTGTTTAGTTTACCTACTTATCTCTAAAATAGAGATGGTATAAAAGTAAGGATTACAGGGTGATTATTTTTTTTAAATTAATACGCCCTTCTTTTGAAAAAGGGAATTTGAAGAGTCCGAAAGCCGTTTTGATGTCGGTCTTTCCCTCTATCTTATAAGGCAATTCATCACCGATAATAATGCTCTTCAGGTTTCCGCCCCAGTCTTTGAACTTTGTAAGGACAGGCATCTGTACCCGTATTGTTGATAACGAGGGAATCAGGAGTTCCTTTTCCAAACATCCTTTTCCGATTTTTTTATTGTTAAGGTAAATTATATATTCAAAAGACTTGAGTGTAATGTCAAAACGATTCGGATTTTGTACATCAACACCGAGGAGAAGATTCATCTCTGTAAAGGAGCGGGGTCTGATGGTTATCTCGCGAAGGACAAAGGAGGGCTTTTCCATGACCCAACTCAGACAAGACATGAGCAGAATGGAAAAGGCAAAGAGACTAAGGATGTATTGTTTTTTCACGATGGGAATAATAGGAAGGATACTCCTGTGTGTCAAGCGGATTTTGGCCTTAAAATGTGGGATGTGGTGTCAATGTTTGTCGTCTTGTGTAAATGGTGTTGATTACGGATTGAAAGAAAGCATCCTTGACAAGGATAACAATCTATTTCTTTCAGGAAGAAGTGCTTGCCAAGTTCACCTGCTGTCAAAATGACTTCGTCCTGCAACAGATGAAACTATCAGTAATAAATTTTAGACAACCCTAGGCGCGCCGTTTTTTGCAGCCGCAACGCGAATCGACTGCTTCATCTCAACTTGTCAGCCGGTTTTTCATCTTTCAACAGCGCAGATATTTTTCTTCAAATATGTTTCCGATGTTTAAAATTATATTCGGATCAAAAATCAACTTTAACTTTGCCATTTGACTGATAACCCCTTCACCGTACATCATCAGCAAATGGTCCCGCTTGATTTTGCCTATGCCATGTTCCGCGGAAATAGTCCCTTTTAAGCGAATGGCTTCCGAACAGATTTTAAAGTATATTTTTTTTGCTTGGATAAAATCATCCTGATCTTTGGGCAGCATGTTCAGATGCGGATGACAGTTGCCGAAATGTCCGTAAACGACATACTCCATATTATTTAGTTCCACGAGTTCAATCATCCATTGGTAAAATGATTGGAATGATTCAACAGGAACAGAAACATCGGTCCCGACTTTTCTTAGTTCGCGGCGGGCTATAACTTCATTGACTCGCGCGGAAATCGTGTGGCGAAAATCCTTAAACTTTTCCTGCTTTGTTTTATCAACCGCCAACCAGGAAGTTTCCGTATCGACATTATGTTTCTTTATTAAATTCAGCCAGGCTTCGGTTAGTTTGTTTTCATGCGTTGTCAATTCCTGTTCAAACCAGACACAGTATGTATTTTCAGGAATGGCTGGATAATCCGGGCGAAGAAAATTCAGCGCAAGCTTATTAAAAAATTCCAATCCCCGTGCGGAAATTTTGATTTCTTCATTGGAAAAATCAGACTTTGTTGCGGCGCGGGCTTCGCCAATAAAATTAAACGCGTCTTCTTCACTTTCAAAAAACACAACGCAGGAGAGAATATTTTCTTCCAGAGGAAGCAGCTTAAGTTTTAATTCGGTAATGATACCCAAAGTTCCTTCACTGCCAATAAACAAATCAATCAAATCCATCTTTACTTTACAATAATAGCCGGAAGCGTTTTTTGTATCCGGCATCTCAAATTGAGGAATCGTGAATTCGTATTTTGTTCCTTGATCTGTTGGAAAAGCAAAATAGTAATCAAATGCAAAGATTTTCCCCCGCTCAATGGAAATTGTTTCACCTGATGGCAGCACAACTCTCAGCCCGATTACATAATCGCGGGTTGGTCCGTACTTAAAACTCCTGGCTCCCGAAGAGT
>Ga0209777_10005624_pt1 | contig 14356 bp, 24 predicted proteins | sample FrelakmetHBP12HB_FD_187147 | JGI IMG/M metagenome (GOLD analysis project Ga0209777, IMG submission 187147) | Freshwater lake sediment microbial communities from the University of Notre Dame, USA, for methane emissions studies -HBP12 HB (SPAdes)... | ecosystem: Environmental > Aquatic >...
TATCCTTTTCAGGTTGGTGTTAAGAAAGGTCTTCTAAAAAGTATCTATGTGGCGAATAATATTTTCTTTACGAATGTAACTGGTTTGTATCAGGTTGATTCATCTACTGCGAATCTAACTGACCCTTGTTTTTATTTTTTTAATAATCTTTATAATAAATCTAGTGGTATGGCGAATACTTTCTGGTGGTTGACTCAGCATCATTTTGAGGCATCTTATGTAAATGCTTCAGCTAGATTTAATAGTCGTGCTTCAGGTAACTTTCATCTTAATTATACATCTCCTTGTATTGATGCAGCAAGCTCAACCTATACAGTCACAAAGGATTATGATAATAACAGTCGTCCTATGGGTCGTGGTTATGATATCGGTGCATACGAATGGAGTCCAAACATAGGAATAAGCAATCCAGTACCGACTAATACTTCCAGTATTACGTCTAAGACACCTACGGTATCAATAACAATCACTACTCCTAAGGGATGGAAGTTTAACTACACCATGAGAACAAACGACAGTAGCCATCCAACCTCTTGGATGACAAGAGCCAGTGCAAACAATCAGGGTAATGGAAGCTACACATTCATTTACACAAACGTGACAACTGGTAACTCAAAGTACTGGTGGAAGGTAACAACTGTTAATCATTCCGTCTGGCATAATGAGACATACTGGTTCACAACAGGAATATTAACACCAACCGTAAGCACAAATGATTCTACTGGTGTTGAAGAAACCAATAGCACATTACAAGGTTATCTGAACAATGATGGTATAGGGAATAGCACATCAGGACTCTATGAGAATTATCCGACAACAGGAATAACATATGATAAAATCTACTCGACTCATTGTTCAGCACAGTCATTCACCGCAACAGCAAACCATTACATAACCAACATCAGTCTATTTTTAGCGAAAGCAGGGACACCAAACACTCTTTACATTGGTTTAAAAGCAGTTGATGGAGCAGGTAAACCTACAGGAGTAGACCTATCTTCAGGGACATATAATGCGAACAGCCTCACTGGAGTACTCACCTGGACGAACATCAGCATGACTCCATCCTATCTCATCTCAACTGGCATAAAATATGCTCTTGTCATTAAAGCATTTAAGGGAACAAGCACCACTAACTCCGTGTATGTTGGTTATCATCCCTGGTATGCTGATGGTGATGCGTATCTATCAACCAATAATGGCTCAACCTGGTCATTATCAGCGTTCCCGTTTTATGATTATAACTTCAAGATATGGGGGACAAGCATCTACAGCTGCAGGGTTAACTTCCAATATGGGACTACAACAAGCTATGTGACTGAGACACTCGCAGAAGTGAAAAGCACAGGGAGTCATTTCAGTAAGAACATCACTGGACTAACTGAAGGACAATTGTATCATTTTCGGGCGAAAGCCGTGAACAACAACGGAACCTCTTATGGTATAGATAAAACATTTCTAACGAAGCCAGAGGAAACAACAGCATTAACCATAACTAACACGGGAGTAAACAATAATCAGATACTCAACTGGATTCATGGACTAGGATACAACCGGACAGTCATACGAGCAAAGATAGGCTCCTACCCAAGCACACCACAATCAGACACCAGCATCTATAATAACACAGGATTAACCACTACTGTTAACAACCTGATATTGACTCCTGGTAAACCATATTACTATAAAGCATGGGAGTACACAGCCTGGGGGCTTCTGCATCAGTTCTCAGATGCGTACTCATCAGCGATCAAGCTCAGTAAACCTTTTGCTCCAACAAATGCTCATTATGTTCAGACGATGATAAACAAGATAAACATCACCTGGACAAAGGGGACGGGTGCGAACCGTACAATCATTGTGAATAAATCAACTGGTTATCCAACCAGTGTAACTGATGGGACAATACTCTATAACGGTACAGCATCGTATTACAATATGACTATCACTGGTGCGACCTACTTCATGCGAGCCTACAGCTACACAACATGGACCATACCATCAGTGAGTACTTTCAGTGACAATGGGACGAACATTACTGCTGGGACATCACCAGGACGGCTTATCGTGAACTGTTTCAATGAAACCAGTGGATTGCCTATCCATTTTGATGTGATGGTGACAAACGAGTCAGGGAGCAAGGTATACTCAGCATCAAACATCTCAGGATACACCATAATATCAACAAACAGCACGCCCAGGGGAGAACATGTTACCGTATTTTTTGCATCACATTACTATAAGCATTATTATTCTTCAAGGATATATTATATCGATATCTACGCAGGCTTCTGGTACAACCTCAGTGGATACCTCGCTCGGATTAATCCTCAGATGATAACAAACAACAGCTACCCCTACCTGATAAGGGTAATCAACATGTTTAACAACCCACTTGACGGGGTGCATGTTATTGTTAAAGGAGTCATCAACGCCTCTGGTAACTTCATTAAGATATCAGATGGTTACACGGATGCTAACGGAGGGTTCGTAGCATATCTTATACCAAGCCGTTTGTATAAAGTGTTCCTCTCTAAGGATACCTTTATCTCAAGCATACAGAACCTGTTGCCGGATCCTATCTTCTATGGCGATAACTACCCTACGACCTATTATCTGTATGAATCAGATACTGCTCTTAATCAGTTGATGAACAACATCGTCCTCACTGTCGTACCGACCTATACCAGCTTTGAGTCCAGCTTCACCATCTTTTATAACATCAGTAGCAGTGATTCAATGCTTCAGTGGTATACAGCATCGTTTTATTTCTATAACACGACAACAGACACATGGGTATTGTTGTTTACGAGTAATTTCTCATCAACAATAGGGGGAAGCATCAGTTATGTTGTTCCGAACAGCACAGGTTCCTATAAGATATGTTACGGTTTCAAGAAAACAGGTTTTGATTTGTATATGAGTAATAGCCAATACTATAGCATCTGGTATTATCTTGTTGGGCCAACTGGTCTTGATGATCTGTTGAATCATACGATTGGTTATTCCCCTGTGTATGTTCATACGAGTACTGGTGATGTGGTGGTAAGCTGGACGGCGCTGATCACTGCGGTTGGTATGCTTTTTGTGTTGTTCACGTTTAGTCCTAAGTTCGCTGGCCTCGGAGTCATGGCTCTGGGTGCGGTGCTGGGTTTCTGTAAGGGGCCGTTGGGCTTCATCCCTGATAGTCTGTTGAGTTATGTTGCTATTGGTGCTATCATCATCCTGGGTTTCTTGATGATTATTGAGCAGAATAAGGAGACATGAATAGTATGAGGGCGTATGATCTTGCTATGAGCCTGGTTTTCATTAACTGTGCGTTCCCTATCATTGATCTGTTTGGTATTAAGACGTTGCATCAGTATACCGCTAATTTCTGGTTATTGAATGCTTTCACTGTCCCGTTCATCAATATCGCTGGTCTTGGGGTGAACATGGTGATTGTCCTTGCTGGTGTGTTTGCTGCTGCGACTATTGTGGTGTTGAATACCCATGCGGTGACTGACAGGGGTATCGCTATGATTGTGTTTGCTGGCGTGTTCTGGGGTGCTTTCGGGACTGCATCATTGAGTATATCTGGTATTATTCTTCATTTCACTGGTTTTGGTGTGTTCTGGGCTGTTTTCATGCTTATATGTACCCTTATTTTTGTGAATGCCATGATTCAGTTCCCACTTGGTGGGGAATGGGGGCAGATATAAATGGTTTTCACCTGGAATACGACTGCTCCGGATATACCTCGTCTTACTGATATCCTGAATAATAGCTCTGGTCCTGCGAATATCGCCCGTACGCTCACGTATGCTTGGGTCTGGGCTTTTGGAGGATGGTTCTTCGCTATCGTCCTCAGTGGTCTTGCTGCCGCGTTGTATATCAAGTTCCATAACAGCATGGTCCCTGTAGTCTTCTTGTTGGTTATGACGGTGTTGTTTGAGGGAGTGTTCAGTGCAGTACCGCTTGGTCTTCCTGATGCTGGTGTCTTTGTGTATATCGTGGTTTCTCTTGCTGCCTTCAGTATTGGTTTCATGTTGTTCAGACTTTTCATAGGAAAAAGGTAGGGTTTTATGTATAGAGTAAGCATCCCAAGAAATAAAGTAAGTGTGCTTTCTATCCTGGATTCTCTTATCGCTTCTCATTCTGTGGAGATACCTGATATTCAGACAAGCCGTCATGTAGGGATGTATCTGAAGCCTTGGAGACGGAAAGGATTCATCAGTCTGTATATTGAGCCTGAGCAGAAACGTACTGTCCTTATCAGTAATGTTGATATTGAGAGGAGCATCGGGCGTGGTAAACGTATCGATTTCACGATTGATGATAGTCTCATAAGGAGTATCTATCCTCGTTTACCAAGGCTGTAAACCATTTTCTGTGTATTACAGGTGATGATACAGTGTTACAGAATATTCTTAATGAATAATGCCTGTGATTCTTTTATCATGGCGAAACGCAGTACAGGCAGAAATAGCATCATGGGAGCTGTTGGCGGTGTCCTTATCGGCGCTGCTATCTTGCTTTTCGTTGCTACAATGGTTCTGAATGCCCTGAAGACCAGCGCGTATCCTCATACAGGACATGGTTCAACAACGGTATGGGGTAACTGGAATACGACCACAAGAGCTGATTGGAACGCAACAAACGCATCCATCGACCAACTTAAGACATTCCTGACAGTATGTACAGTACTGCTCGGGATCCTTGGGATAGTCCTCATCGGGGCAGCCATTATTGGCGCTATCGGTGGAGGATTTGGTGGTGGCGGAAACAATTACGAAGAATAAACAAAAGGTGAAATAGACTATGGCGAAACGCATGGAAGGAAGACAAAGCATCATAGGCGCAGTCGGTGGAGTCCTCATTGGCGCAGCAATACTGTTGTTCGTTGTGACAATGGTGTTGAATGCCCTGAAGACCAGTGCATACCCACATTCCGGTGTAACGACTGCACAAGCGACCGATTGGGCGTCCTTAAACAGCACCGTTGACCAACTGAAGACCTTTATGACCGTTTGTTCGATATTGCTCGGTATCCTTGGTATCGTGCTTATCGGCGCTACGATCATTCAGGCTATCGGTGGCGGCTTCGGACAATAAAGAGCTGTGGGGTTTGATGCTGATAGGGTGTGCCGTGTATGGCCCCTATAAAATTATCATTTAAGAAAATAATGGAGTAAACCCTGGATGACGCGGCATAAACTTGTTGAGATTGATGATTCAGATATCCATAGACTCAAGAAATATGGTGTCGTTCCTTTTGATAATAACGTGACTGTCCGTTATGTGAAGGATAAGATTCATCCTTTGATTGAGATAAACGGGGGTCTTATCTATGAGTGAACTTAGTATTCAGAATGGTATGGCTCTTATCGGGAAGTCTGTTGGTCATGGACGGTCTTTTGTGAAGAACGGTGTCCAGTATAAACGGGTGCTTAAAACTAAGTCTGAGAAAGAGGCTGAGGAGCTTGCTAAGAAACTTCAGGATGAACACCCGTCTAGGCGTTTCCAGGTTATCATTGAGAGGATGCATTGGACTATTAGTAATCAGAGTAAACTATTGAACAGATGGGGTAGCACGTCTTTTCGTGTCTATGTCCCTGTCATGGAGAAAGCATAATGCACAGAAGTAAGAAAACTCTTAGGTATCATGGTCGAAGTGGTCATCCCTATATCCATAAGACAGAGAATAACCGGAGTTATATCATGGTCCGGAAAAAGGGTGGGGGAACCAAGCGACTATATCTTGAACATGGTAATGTTCCAAAAAGAATGAGAAGGAGCATGAATATTTATTCTGTAACATATCATAAAAAGAAACGGAGGTAGATAGATTATGGCAGTAACACACCATTGTAAAAACAAGACTAGCGCACGTAAACTGGCTCATCACCTGCGAAAGAAAGGTAACATGGTTAGTATGAACAAGCGGACAATCTCTTGTCGCTGGTCAGTCACCGCATGGAAAAAATAAAACCATAAAAAGTGAGATCATGGTTAAGCGTTCAACAAAATACAAAAAGAGATTACGGAAGTACGCAAAAACAACCAGACACTATGTTGATGCTGGGGTAAGCCTCTGGAATAGACTGAACACCAGTAGCAATAAAAAGAAGATGGCTTCTCTAGGTAAACGTGCTTCTCGTATGCAGGAAAACCTCATCCGGAACATATGAAACAGAGTCTCCTATGGAAAATGCTTTTTGCTGACCTTGTCCTTGCTGTCATCACTTTCTCAGTTGGTGGAACGGGGTATGTCTTTATTTTTTGTTTATTCGCACTGATAGCCTTCAGTCTAGTGACTGTATTGAGTTTTTATTTGTCTTTTGTCAGATACCAAAAACAGATCGAGTAGGATATCTTTTGTATATCACATGGTCGAACATCACACTGAAGCATCCTAGGATGATGAATAGTTCCCCACAGATGATACATGGGCTTGTGAAACCAATGAGATCGTCACTGAGATAAATGAGGTCTGAATAAGCCCAAGGAAGCGATATAACGGTCCCTATACACATGGGGAGCATGGAAAGAACAGATGCTACAGCAAGCCACTTCCTCCATCTCCGGAGCATACTAAGGTCTGGTAGGTATCCTGTTCTTTCCTGAAGAAAAACACGATAGCATCTTTCTTTTAGTTGTTTCTTGAAGAAAAACTGGTAGAGAAGCTCAGACTGATATCGTCTTGCTCCATCAATATTCATCAAGTCAATAATGTTTTTTATTATTGTTAAAAGGTTCCCATGTAACCTATATAAATAATCCGATTGATGTTTTCTTTAGAGATCAACCCGAAGCCGAGGGGAGTAGAGAACCCCTCCCTATTTTCAATACTAATTATGAGTGATAAGGTGTATAGCCTGCGGATAAACACTCCTGAGCTGGAATCCTGGGTAGAGGACCATATCCAGAAAGGAGAACTGAATCCCTTGATGAATGAGCTTCTTGTTAAATATAGAAAGGAAAGAGAACAGGAGTACATCCAGCTTGAACATGAGGAGAAGATAGACCGTAAGATAACCATTTTTCAGGGCATCATGTGGCTGAGTATAGCAGTCTGGATGCTGGTGTTCGCATTATCTCATTATTATGATGCTCTCAGTATTATCGCCACGTTTCTCCTTGTTTTAAGTGGTATTCTTCTCTGTATCTATACAATGATTTATGTCTTTAAGAGAAAACAACCAGAGGTGAGCAGGTAGTATGGATCTGATGATTAGTATCTTCTTTTTTGTTTTTGCTTTCATCTGCATGGTGTTCGCCTTGTATGAGGAACGTGATACGAACAACGTGGACACGGATGAGGAGACTAAATCAGATAACCTAATTGTTATGCTCCTTGGCTCCTCTGTGGTGTTATTCTTTGTTTCTATGGCCTGCATGCTCAATGTCACCAGTGGAAGTTATTCAGTTGCTCTTGATACAATGGTATATTCACGTATGAGTGAATACACACCACTTGCGTACGTCCCCCTGGGGTTCGCTATGCTTGGTATCATTCTCACAGCGAGTAAGGCTTTTCAGATGATAGACAGAGCAAGAAACGAATAAAAAAAAAGGAAAAAAAATAATATGAAGATAATTTTTTATGGTGGAAGAACAGCAGGTATGGTTGTATTACTCTACTTGCTCAGTAAAAAAGAACATCAGATAAAAGTGATTCCACAAGACACTATCGTAGAGAACATTGCACGATACAATAACCTGGAGATAATAAGTCTTGATGAAGTAAAGAAAGAAGAATTTAATCTTCTTATCACTTGTCATGGACGTAAAAAACTATCTGATGAGATACTTCATAAAGGACCATGCATAAACCTTCATCCATGTCTCTTCAAATACAAAGGAGCAGACCCGATAGGACGATACATGCTCAACAAGGATACCTATGCCTCTGTTGGCTGTCATTTTATGACAGAGAAGATTGATGACGGGGAATTTCTCTGTGAAATATTTTTTGATACACCAGTCATCACGTCATATGATGAGTTCTATAATCTTTCTTACCCGTTTTATGTTGAATGTATCCATGCTGCTTTGATATTGTTTTCATGGGAGTACCAGATATGACTGATGAAGAGAGTAAACATATTGTTCTGACTGAGGATAACCCCAATGAGGATGCTCAGGAAACACTCAGGGAGATACATGAACACATGGATGCCCTCAAGAGACAGAGGATGGATGAAGACCCTGATAAATCCGAGCTACCAGAAGAGATAGGCTCCTCTGTTTTGAAGTATCATAAAAGTGCGGAGATAAGCGGAGAATTAGAGGATAAGTTCGATCAGAATGTCGCGTTCTTCGGCTCCCATGTCGTCAACAGTAACACCAAGAGGATTGATAACCTCCGACACTTAGGGGAACTTGATTCCTCCCGTATTGTACGAAACATACCATATTTACGTGAATTGGGGACTGATATTAAGATAGAGACGACCTCTGAGTTTCAGATGTGCCGGAGTAACCCTGAGATCGGTGGATTCGACCAGAAGATGGGCCGGACAAACATCACTAAGGAGGATGTTGATCTGCGACAGACTCAGACGATGAACAAACCGAAGAAAGAAGGTGGAGGTATCCTGGGTTGGCTTAATTTCGGGAGGAAAAAAGAGACATGAATTTCTGGGATACGTTTCTAGGTTTTCTGTTTGCATTCATTGTAAAAGATTTCTATGATATATTCATCCAGAATCATGTGAAGAAATTACTTCATAAATCAAAGTTCTTTATGAGATTATCTGGAGAGAAATTTATTGATATAAGCGAAAAAGGAGAATAAGAAAAACATGAAATGGATGAATGAAAGCACTATTGATGAATTAAAAGCAATAAGATTGACATTACATCGTATAGCACTCATATTAGCTATTCTGTTAACTGCTTCAATGATAACAACAGCCATATCCTATGAATTAAATCTTTTATTATTGTTCTTCATAACAGGAGGATTAACATTAATATCCATACTTCTTTTCGGATTATATATCATTAAAAGAGACATATATTCAGTTATTATCTACCTCAAGGAGCATGAAAACTAATGCGTAATACAACCTGGTTTATGATAATGGGAATAGGCGGCATGGCTATGGCCACTGTCTTCGGATACTACACAGGAAAAGAGTTCGGAGCAGTCGCAGGGATGCTATCTGGAATCGTCTGTCTCATGCCACTTATAGAAATGATATTGATCTCTAAGACTAAGGGCTTCCTGCCATTGTTCTGGAACCTTGAGGAAGAAAACGGGATAAAAAAAGAAAAATACCTCATGGTCCCCAACGTGTTCGGGAGATTACGACTCATGGTAGCGAAAATGGTCGCAGATGGTGTTATCTTCGTCAAGAGATGGGGGTTCATCGATGATAAAGGGACAGAATACAGCTTTGGGAACAGTCCCCTCAGTTTTGTTATACCGAGACTTGGTTTCACGAAGAACATCCCTTCATCTCAGTATCATCATCTTCTGAAAAGTAAGGATCCTGATATCCATGATTGGGATACAACAGTAAAGAAATACCTTGGAGATGATGTATATAAAAAAGATTTTCTACCAAAATTCAGGGTGAACCCTGAGCCAGATAGCGCTGATATACAAGCAGAGCTTCAATGGCTGAAGGATGTTAAAAACCCAGCGGACCCTCTTGCAATCCCCGTGGCTGGGGAGACAATGACGTTCCATGATGATATCGAGTTCTTTCAATATAATTACCTCCCTGAGTACATGAAGGTGTTCGTGGAGAATGAGAAGATGAATGTGAAACTCCGCGAACAAGGATATAAGGATCCTGGTAAGGCCATGAGTTACGCGAAGGCGATAGCGGTCGTACTACTTGTAGTGATGGTTGTTATCATTGCGTTGGCTTCTGTTAATCTGAAGGGACTCACTGGATTGTTCGGGGGACACTAAACCATGAAGGTGATAGGAAGAAGTCAGATAGAGGTAGATGACCAGACAAGATACAACTATCTTAACCCTATCTGGGAGTTGTTAGGGAATACTCCCAATAATGGTATCACTTGGGATGAAATAGGGAAGAAAACAAGGTTAGACCCTGGAAAAGCAGTTCCTCTTGTCAATGAGTTAAGTACTATCTTTCAGAAGAAAATGACCAAGGTGCTTCTCACAGGGAACATCCTGAATATTAACCCTGAGTTATTCTATATTGAGAACCTGGAGAATAGTTGGTTGTTTGATAAAGTGATGCTTATGACGATGAAGATAAATACGGGTATTGAGAATGAGATGTGGGATACGAACCCGTATATGTTGCTCTGGAAGGAACGATGGCTGAAACTACGAGGAATGTGAAGCTATGAGTCTTGATGATTTCAGAGCATGGAAAAATGGACAGAATGTAGACAAATATTACAAGGTAATCCAGTTTTGGAGGACAGAACCAACTGAAGAACAAGTACTTCTTTCTTATGAAATATCTAAAACAGTAATGACTGTTGGTTTTATTCTAGGAATGACTATGGGAATTGTCATCGGGGCATATATTTATTATGTTCATACGGTGATTTAAAATGAAGACCTGTCCGTATTCCCAGGACCAATGCTATGGTCCTGATTGTGGTATCTGGAACCATGAGAAAGGACGATGCGGAGTGATACGATGAACATGATATTATTAGGACTTGGTGGAGCATGCAGCGCAGCAGCCTACATCATCGGATACCATTATAAAAAAAGGGTTCCATTGATACTAGGAGCCATCGGCCTCCTGATGTTTATCATTGTGATGTTATTGAATCTCATCTGGAGTTAAGAAACATGAAAGATATTGACCCTGTTATGAAAAGCACGTTCCTGAAAGACTTCTCTGACTTCCTGACTGTTATCAAAGCCCTGGAGATGGAACAACTAGACATCACCATTGGCATAGAGCAATGCACCAGCCTCATAGACGACATCATAGACGACATGTTTATTATGGACATCGAGGCACATGATTACTTTATCACGAAACGGAATGAAATCAGCGAAGCAAACAAACAAGCGAAGGAGGAACGAAGACAACGAATCAAAGATCCACGTGACCAGATGGATGACCGTAACATCAAAAGACTTATCCTCACTCAGTATGATCTCCCGAAGTACCGGAAGCTTCTCAGTTGTATTAAACAGATCGCTTATGATAAAGGATGGTTCAGATGAATGTTGATGTACGACGAGCAACCCTGGAGTACGTGCAGGAATGTCAGGAAAACCTCATTCATGGACCAACAGGTTTAGATGTCCTCATTGAGAAGAATGAGACGATATCAAGGGATTCTCGTAAGGAGTACTTCAACTGGATTGCTTACTCTCTTCTTGGTCGTGGCCTTAGTTATCATGTGATGTTCGAGTATCAAGGAAATCTCTATGACCTTGGACCAGTAAGTGTATTTTCTCGTCAGATGGCCTATTATACTGATAGTAACGTGAAGATAGAGTTGAAGGGATGGAAAACCAGTCTACCTATTCGTTTGCTTTGGACTGCGTTACGTGAGGCTTTGTACATGCCTATGGATGAGGCGATAACCCTGGCTTTGAAGTCATCAGCGGAGATGATACGGGGAGGAGGCGATAGTTTTGGCATTAACCCTGATGAAGAGCTTAGACCAGGAAAAAGAGACACTGAGTAGGCCGGCCTTGGAGGGTAAGAAACTCCTTGAGCGTATCCTTATTCAGGATAATAGGTTTGGTGCAAAGAGTACTCTTACGTTTGGTCAACCAGAGTCATGTAAGACAGCAGCGACTTGTAGCTTCTGTGAATACTACATGCGTCATTATCCTAGTTCTTATCTGTTCTGGCGATCTGCATTGAATGCTCCTATTCAGATATTCAAGTTACCAAAATGGCATCTTTTTATTGAGAATGACTCTGGTGTTCATTTCTTTAACAGGGAGACAGGGGAGGACATCACTAAGGAGCTTATCCGTAAAAAGAAGCTTACGGTGTTCACTACGTTTAATGATCTCTATAAGAAAGCGAAACCAGGTGTCTGCAATGGAGTGTTTTTTAAAGATTTGCATTTTAAGGGTATAAAGAACGATGAAGGGACGCTGCAATGGTTTCGTTTCATCCGTGATACACTTCATAGTCTATCCTGGACCTATGTTTTCCTTGATGAGTACCAGGAGATGGTCAAGGCTGGTAATGGGGAGCTGATGTGGTATGAGATAGATAAACACTCTAATGACATAAGTTCAGCCCGTAAATCCAATACTGGTATCCATGCGAATGCTCATCAGACAAGTGAATTGGACTGGAGGGTGATACCTGGTTTTATGATATTGTTGCAGATGTATGGTTCTCAGGTGATTCGGAAAAGCATCGTCACAAAACAAGCGCTCTCTTCATTAAAGAAGCCTGATGAACGGTATGGTGCTGAATCATGGATATGTGAGGGTTCCCATTTCGGGCGCATTTGTTTCAAAAAGGTTTATGCTTTGCCTGATGGTATGAGCATTGAGGCCCGTATCATCTCAAAGGATGAGCATACGAAGGTTTGTCATCTCTGTCATCATGTCTTTATCTATAAGAGGACGGATCAGTTGTTTTGTAGTCGGGCATGTCAGGCTAAAGAAGCGAGGAATAGGAAGAAATGAAGGCAGCTATCTATTGCAGGGTGAGTACTGATGACCAGGAATTACAACAACAGGTGGAATCCTGTAGAAAATATTGTGAGATGAAAGGATGGGAGTATGAGATATTCACTGAGAAGCAGAGTGCGACAAAAGATAGACCTGTATTCGCCAATGTTCTTTCTCGTTGCTCTAGTAGAGCTTTTAGTGTTATCGTTGTTTTTAGACTTGATAGGGCTTGGAGATCATCTCGTCAATTCATTATGGATTTCGATTCTCTCAGTAACCGTGGCATTAGTGTTATTTCGGTTGTTGAGGGGTTAGACCCTACTACACCTTTAGGTAAGGCCATGATGACGATCCTGGTAGCTTTGGCTGAACTTGAGAAGGCAAACATCAGTATCGCCACAAAGCAGCGTCTACAGGCCTTGAAGAATCTTGGGAAGACCCTTGGACGGCCTAAAGGGTCTAAGGATGGTAAGCCTCGTAAAAAAGACGGGTATTATAAAAGATATAACAAAAAAAGGGGGGATATGTAAATCCTCTTGGAAAAACCATGGTCAAATAATTGCCGTTTATTTGGTGTCTTAGGATGATTTTTGAACTAGGAGAAACAATAATACTTATTGGTGTTATTGCTATTATCATTAGTCATATTGTTATATGGTTCTTTGAAGGGAAGAATGATAACATTCAGGCGATCTTCCTGTTTGTCGTCCGGACCTGGTTTGGTTTCATCCCGATTCTCGCTGGGATTGTTTTTATCTTGATTGATTTTCTTTTGAAAACAATCAATTTTTAATGATGATAATTAGTATAGTATACACTCTTGTTCGATGTGTGGCCTATCACTATTGATGATGGTTTTACTAAAAATTAATTTATTATATATTGGTAGATGGGTGGGTATTGTGTGGGATGATACTAACGTATTAGTGGTGGGCTATGGTTGTTCTTTTTGTTTTTTGTTGTAGATGCTGATGCAATAGATAAGACCAGCTAATGGAATGAGGATGAGTAGTGGCATGGTGAGGAAGCTGAGCTGTGGATAACCGTTGAAGACCAGGATGCTGCTTATGGCTTCGTAAGGCTTCTTTGATGACATCTGTCCTGCTGGTGTATTCTTGGTGTTGTTCGATGAATTGGTCTATCATTTCTGTGAGTTTCTCAGGTATCTTGATGGTGGTATAGGGTGTCTTTCTTCGTTTGTTCATTGTTCCCCTTGATGGGTTTTTTCTTATTTAATCCTTTCTCCATGTGTTAATAAAGACTTAATAATAAAGCAAATGTTAAATAGGGGTGCGTTGTTACTATATTGTGGTTAACAATTATGAGAGATGTGAAAGAAACAGATAACTACACGACTATTAAGCTCCCTAACGAGATTGTTGATAAGATAGACGGTTTCATAAAGCAATCTGATGATGGGTATACAAGTCGTACTGATCTGATTAAAACGGCTCTTAGGGATTTTTTCAGGAATAAAAACTTCAGTATGAATGGAGTCTGTAAGAAATGAAGAAAATGATTATCACGATAGTAAAATGTTTTCTTCCTATCTCTCCTGATTTTCACTGGAGAGGAATATAATGTTAAATGATGTAGTCTCAGCGGAATCTCATGGATTCATAAGCCTGGGTTTAAATAACCATGCAGGGCAGGGATAGATTACAATGACTGAGCTAAAACCATTTCAGCATTATGGAAACTGTATTATCGGTTGGAAGGTTGATACAGGAAAAGCGTTTGCTGGAATGATTAAACAATTCATACCATCCCCTGCAG
>Ga0209777_10005625_pt1 | contig 14355 bp, 16 predicted proteins | sample FrelakmetHBP12HB_FD_187147 | JGI IMG/M metagenome (GOLD analysis project Ga0209777, IMG submission 187147) | Freshwater lake sediment microbial communities from the University of Notre Dame, USA, for methane emissions studies -HBP12 HB (SPAdes)... | ecosystem: Environmental > Aquatic >...
GCGCGGCATGTATACACCGCCCCGCCGCTGGTTGTTTCGGACATCGACGAATGCCCCGCCGGCGCACAATTCATTCCCTCACTGACGGCCCCATTCAACGGCATGGCCCGCCGCGTCCCGCGCCCGTCCTACACGGATTCAGTCACCTTCGCTCTGTCATGGGCTTGTCTCTCGCGGTCGACCTGGACACGCTCTGCGAAGAGGCAGTTGCACTCCAGTTTGATCTGACGCGAGTGGCCGGCTTCTATCGCTCGGTTCACGGCGCCGCTCGGCTGCGTGCGGTGTTCGATCGCCACATGAGCGTGCGGGCGCTACTCGGTCTCCCGGAAGGCGCTGACCTGGACTCAATTGCCGAAGCGCTGGCAGTCCGCGTTGCCGACCATCAGGGGAAGTGGACCGACTACTACAAACACTTCATGGGGAGGGTCGATTGATAGCCGTTCGAACCCTCTTCGATCGCCATTTGAACGCAAGATATCACAGGTTTGGACGCCGGTCGGCCATTTTACCCCAGTTAACATTTCAGATGGTTCTGAAAACCGTCTTACTGCCGATTCATTGCCGATTGCCGATTGCGCACGCGTTCTTGATAGCGCCAGTGCGGTTGATTGTAACAAACCGAACCTGCGCCGCGCAATTTACGAAAACTCGCCAAATCGCTGTAACTCGTTTATCCGCAAGTCTTTAGGACGTTTTTCGCTCTGCGCAATTCCTATGTATCTTTCAGACCGGTTAATTGTAGTTGATTCCGAACGGCGTCGGTGCGACAGTGGCGGGATGCAAGCTCCCGCAAACATACTAGCGCCGTCGAGTTTATTCGACGCCGCTGATTGGTACGACCGCACGATCAACTGGTCCGCCAGGCTGGGGCGAGAAATTCCTGCCCTGTCCGAGGTATTTGGCCCGCCGGCGCCGGGCGGTTTGCTCGACGCCGGATGTGGAACAGGTCATCAGGCGGCGGCGCTGGCCAAGCTCGGCTATCGCGTCGTCGGCGCGGACGCCAATGAATCCATGCTTTCCGTCGCGCGGCAGACAATTGCTAAGGAGAAAGCGGACGTCCGCCTGGTGCGGGCCTCCTATGCAGAGTTGTGCCAGGCGCTCGGCACCGGATTCGACGGAGTCTACTGTTTGGGCAATTCGCTCGCCGCGGCGGGAACGCGAGAAAGCGTGCGCATGGCCGTCGAACAGTTCGCAAAATGCCTTCGCCCCGGCGGAAAACTGTTTATTCAGGTACTCAACTTCGAGCGCATGCGCAAGGAGGTCCCCTGCGTTCAAGACCCTCGCGTCGCCAGGGTCGACGGTCTGGAGTATGTGTCCGTCCGGCAGTTTCACTTCGTCGAAGATTGGGTGCAGGTCACGAACATCACGGTGTGGAGTGACAATGGATGGCACAAGCGGGCCCACGCCGGGCGGCTCTACCCGGTCACTTGCGACGAACTCCGCCTCTGGTGTCACGATGCCGGCATTCGGACTGACCATGCCTGGGGCGGCTACACCCGCGAAGCGTTCAGCGCGGAGAGGGCGATAGATCTGGTGTTGGTCGGAACTCGGATTTAGACGCGCCGCCCGCCGGTTGGCGTGCGCAGAACTCCCCCACCGATCCGCAGGCATTTAACGTACAATTGTAATATATGCAACTTGCTGATCGCATCGAGCAGTCTAGTGACTCTGAAGTTACTTCCGCGCGATGCGGGTTTGATTCCCCGGCGCTCCAGAAAATGTCCCATAATTTTTCCTGGTGGGTGCAGATTACGCCTGTGAATAAATGTGTTGATTCGATCGTAACCTACAATGGCACATGGACTTGTAGAATCAACAGGCAGGGACTACAATATGTAGTGTTTTTTGGTTGACAATGACCGATAGCTAGAGTACGATTCCGGTTTGCGACTTAGACATTTACGAGGAAAAGCCAATGACTCCGGCGGGTTCGTTCAAGTCGTTGCATCTCGCGTGGAACAGGCCGTTTCGGCCCGCTGGGGGGTCGGCGGCGAACATCGCCACAAGTCGCATCAAAGCTTTCGTCGCAACTGACCGTTTTCGTGCAAGTGCGATGGCGTTGTTCGCCGGACAAGTGAACAACTGATTGAAAACAGCCCGGCGCTTTGCGCCGGTGGAGGCGTAGCGTTCCCATGGCGGAAATGGTGGTCAAGGATCGTGGCTTGAGTGTTACGGATGACACACGGCAGTCGAAGCTCGGTTTTTCGGAGAATGCCGTGCGGGTTCTTCGGGCGCGGTACCTGAAGAAGGACGAGGGTGGCCGGTATACGGAAACACCGGCCGAGCTGTTTCGACGGGTTGCCAGCGCGGTTGCCGAAGCCGAAACGCTCTACAACTCCAGCCCGCAAATCCGCGGCGAGTGGGAGAACCGATTCTACTCGCTGATGGTCAGCCGCCGGTTTATGCCCAATAGCCCCACACTTATGAACGCGGGGCGGGAGATGGGCATGTTGAGCGCTTGTTTTGTGCTCCCGGTGCGCGACAGCATCAACGAGATTTTCGACTCCATCAAGCACACGGCCCTGATCCAAAAAGCCGGTGGCGGAACCGGCTTCGCCTTCGACGAGCTACGCCCCACCGGCGATTACATCAGCAGCAGCGGCGGTACCACCAGTGGTCCGATCTCTTTTTGGCGGGCGTTCAGTGAAGCGACCAACGCCATCCAGCAGGGAGCGTTTCGCCGCGGCGCGAACATGGGGATGATGTACATCCATCACCCCGATATTCTCAAGTTCCTCCACGCCAAGGAAGACCTCACTCAGTTCACGAACTACAACATCTCCGTGAAGGTCACCGATGCGTGGATGGAACAGTTCACCCGCGATCCGAGCCGTCCGCACGTGGTCTGCAATCCGCGAACCGGCAAGACTTATCTATTGCCCAAGAGCCTCGAAATCTGGAAATACGACATCCGCTCGCTGGTCGAAATCCGCGAGGACCAGCCGTTGCCTCTGGGCGAGTTCTACACCTCTGCGGATATTTGGAACATCATCATCAACAACGCCCACCGTACCGGCGAACCGGGCGTCGTCTTCATGGATCGCATCAATGAATTCAACCCCACCCCGCACATCGGCCGGATGGAAGCCACCAATCCGTGCGGCGAACAACCGCTGTTGCCTTACGAAGCCTGCAACCTGGGCAGCATAAATCTGGCGGAATTCGTGCACGAATCCGATCGCGGCGCCGCCACCGTCGATTGGGACGCCTTGCGCGAGTGCGTCCACGAGTGCACCCGATACTTGGACAACATCATTGACGTGAACCGCTACCCGCTCGATGAGATCACGGCGATGTGCAGAGCCAATCGCAAGATTGGTCTGGGAATCATGGGCTTCGCCGACGCCCTTTACAAATTGGGCGTCCCCTACAACAGCGAAGAGGGCGTGGCCTGGGGCGAAAAGTTCATGAAATTCGTCGACGACGAATCCCACGACTACAGCGAAAAGCTCGCCATAGAGCGCGGCTGCTTCCCGAATTGGAAGGGCAGCATCTACGACACCAAGTTTCATCGCCCGATGCGCAACGCGACGTGTACGACGGTCGCCCCCACGGGTACGATCAGCATCATCGCCGGTTGCTCGGGCGGAATCGAACCTATGTACAGCCTGGCCTTCTTCCGCAACGTCCTTCGCGGACAGTCGGAAGGTCAAGGGCCGATGGTCGAGTTAAATCCGATTTTTGAGGCCGAGGCGCGAAGCCTGGGCTTCTTTGGCGAGGGTTTGATGGAGCGGATCGCCACGGACGGCACCCTCGCTAACTGTCCCGATGTTCCCGACGCCGTCAAGCAGGTGTTCGTGTGCGCGCACGACATCTCGCCCGAGTGGCACATGCGCATGCAGGCCGCCTTCCAACGGCATTGCGACGCGTCGATCTCCAAGACCATCAACTTCCCGGAAGGCGCATCCGTCGAGGACGTGGACAAGATTTACCGCATGGCGTTCGATATGCGCTGCAAGGGTGTGACGGTCTACCGCAACGGATGCCGCCTGAATCAACCCATGGCGCTCAAGGGCAGCGACAAGGCCTCCTTCGAGCAGATCGCAGCCGAACCCGAAAAGGCGCACAAGCCGCTTGAGCCTGCCACGCTGCCGGAAATCAGCAGCGGCATTCGCGTCCGCCAGCTTACTCCGTTCGGGAACATGCACATCAACATCACGGTCGATCCGAAGACCGAGCGGGAGATGGAGGTCTTCGCCCAGCTTGGAAAAGGCGGCGACCTGGCCAACAGCGACCTTGAGGCCATTTGCCGTATGGTGAGTCTCTGGCTGCGGGCCGGCGGGAGTCTCGATCATGTAATCAATCAGCTCCACTCGATCGGATCGAGCCTTCAGGTTTCGACCAAAGAAGGCAAGATCATGAGCCTTGGCGATGGTCTCGCCCGCGGCCTCCAAAAATACATGCGGGCAAAAAAAGAATGCGGGCTTAGGTCTCTCTTGATCGGCGAGACCGATGTCGATGCGGCCTCACGTACCGGCGCCGCGACAAACTCTCCCCAAAGCGGCGGAAACGGTTCCAAAGGTAACGGTCACGGCCCGAACGGGCATGGGCAGAAAAACGGCGGGCGAACGGAATCCGCCGTCCCCCTGCGATTCGACGCTCAGGGCATCCAATGGCAGCAAGCCCAATTCAAGGTGCGGTGCCCAGATTGCCAGGGCGAGCTGAGGTTCAGTGAGGGTTGTATGACTTGCGAGGGCTGTGGCTTCTCTAAGTGCTAACGAATTTGTAATGTCCGGTAAAATAAGCCGTGGCACATGATTTTTCGCAAAAAAGATATGATTATACGCTTGACGAACGAAAGATCGGAGTTAGATTCTGCCGATAGTACGTAACGCACGGCGGCTTCGACCGTCTGAACCGTTGCGGTTTTCGTAGGTATAATAGATATACGGAGGTGGACCTAAAGGGTCCGATTCGAGCTGTACCAGGCTTCTTTCCCCTCCGGAAAGCACCGTTTCGCCCTCGGGTGAGCGGTGCTTTCTTTTTAGGATTCCGCGAATCACCCCGACACGCCCGGCACTGGAGCGAAGGCCCCACCATGCAATCAAGTAGCCGCAATCGGTTTCCTGAAAACATGACCAAGCCCTGCCCTTGCAGGTCCGCGGTTCGGCGATATACTTGCCGGGCTCCGGCTGTCGTTCTCGCCGGATGGCGGAGCGAGACCGGGGATCGACCCGTTCGGAGATCAGGATGTCTGTACGCATCAAGTTGAAGAGATACGGTCGCCGTCACCAGCCGCACTATCGTTTGACGGCGGTTGATCGTCGGCGCACGCGCGACACAAAGGTGATCGAAGAGCTTGGCGTGTATGATCCGCTGCATCGCAAGGACGATCAGCAGGTGACCCTGAAACGCGAGCGGATCGAGTACTGGTTGAGCGTCGGCGCGCAGCCGACTGAGACGGTTCGTCGTCTTCTCGAGAAGCAGGGCGTCGCGGTCAGCAAAAAATAGCAACGCGGTGCCGGGCCATGCGCATCGATGTTCTGACGCTTTTTCCGAAAGTGTTCGAATCGTTCGCCGCGACCAGCATCGTGGGACGGGCCGTCGAACGCGGAATCGTCAAGATTCGTTGCGTGGATATCCGCGACTTCGCTCGCGATCGTCACCGAACGGTTGATGATCGGCCCTTCGGCGGCGGACCGGGCATGGTATTGATGTGCCAGCCGGTCTTCGACGCTTTGGAATATGCCGAGGCCGGCGCGGAGGAAAACCCATCGCGGGTCTTGCTGACGCCGCAGGGTCAAAGACTTTGCCAGGCAGTGGTTATCGAGTTGTCGAAATCACCTTGGCTCGTTGTTGTCTGCGGGCACTACGAAGGGTTTGACGACCGCATCCGCCAGGGTGTCGAAGTTCGGGAAATCTCGATCGGAGACTATGTGCTGTCCGGCGGAGAACCGGCCGCAATGGTGTTGATCGACGCGGTCGTGCGGCTCCTTCCCGGTGCGCTCGGCGACGAGGAATCGACGGCCTGCGAGTCTTTCAGCGATGGAACGCTGGAGTATCCGCAGTACACTCGGCCTCGTGAGTTTCGCGGCATGACCGTGCCCGAAGTGCTGCTCTCGGGCGACCACGCGAAGATCGCCGCTTGGCGCCGGGAACAGGCGTTGCATCGCACCCTGTCGCAGCGGCCTGACTTGCTGGGGCCGGGAGCCGACGGACGAACTTAGAACAGAGCCGGGAGCCCCGGCGCGCCGGGGACCGGGCATTTACAGCCGCGAGCGCGTGCGAGCGGAGTTGGTTATCGCAGAGTCGGCGGTTGCTCCGGTAAACTAGGTGGAGTAAAACGCCGCTCCCAAACGGTCGCGGTAATAATGGCCGGCGGGTTGGAGTTGTCCCATGAGTTATCACGCGTTGATTGACATTGTTGAGAAGGCCTATCTGAAATCCGCGGCCCCGGAGTTTCACGTCGGCGACACGGTGGATGTGCTTACGCGGATCGTCGAGGGTGACAAGGAGCGGACCCAGATATTCAACGGCGTGGTGATCGGTCGGCGCTCCCGCGGAATCAACGAAGCATTTACGGTACGGCGGATCGTCGGCAATGAAGGCGTCGAGCGAACGTTTCTGGTTCACTCGCCCAACGTCATCGACGTGAAGATCAAGCGCCGCGGGCGCGTGCGCCGCGCAAAGCTCTACTATCTGCGCCAGCGCCTCGGCAAGGCTCGAAAGCTGCGTGAACTACGCCTGGGTCCTAAGAAGACTACGGAGCCTCATCTCGCTGCTTCAGCGGTCTGACGGCGACGCCAGGCACGCCCTCGGCACGCGCGGAGAGTCGGCCGCGGCCAGCTTCCTGCGCCGCCGGCGACATCGCATCATCGCCCGCAACTACGATTGCCCCGTCGGCGAGATCGACCTCATTACCACTCACGCGGAAACTATCGTTTTCGTGGAGGTGAAGACCCGCTCAGACCGGCAAGGAAAGGATGCCGAGCAAACCGTGGGGCGCGTCCAACGTGAGCGGATCGTGCGGGCCGCGCAATATTTCCTCCGCAAGGCTCAGGCCGAAAGCCGACCTTCCCGCTTCGACGTCGTGACGGTGTTTTTCCCAGCCACCGGAAAACCTCAGATCGAGCATTTTGCAGACGCGTTCACTCCGAACCGAAAGTAGTCGCGTCCTCCCCAATCTGCAGATGCGAAGCGCAAAACTCGCAGAAAGCTACGACTCATCACTCCTGCTCTACGCCAAGCAGAGCCGCAATTCGATCGAAGTCGTCCAGCGAAAAATACTCAATGACGATCCTCCCCGTACCCTTCCTCCGTCCCTCGTGTATAACGACCTTTGTTTTGACCGTCTGCTCGAAACGCTGCTGCAGATCACGAACGTGCGCCGACGGTATTCGCGCACTTGCTGTCCCCCCCCCTTGGGCACCGGCCGATCGCGTCTTCTCCCGCCGAACGATCTCTTCCAATGCTCGAACTGACCAATCATTTTGCGCCGCCGACTCCGCCAATCGTTCCCGGCGAAGCTCATCGCCGATTCCCAGCAAGCACCGCGCATGCCCCATGCCCAGCTTCTTCTCCGCAACCAGGCGCTGAACGGATTCGGGCAAGTCCAGCAGCCGCATATAGTTAATGGCAGTTGTGCGATCTTCGCCGAGACGCTCGGCCAGCTCCTCCGCCTTGAGATTGAAGCGCGAGCAAAAGAGGTGATAGGCCTTGGCCCGATCGATCGCGTTGAGGTCCTCGCGCTGCAAGTTCTCGATAAGCGCCAATTCCAGCATCTGCTCATCAGAAGTTTTGCGTATGACTGCTGGTATAGTCGTCATACCTGCGTTCTTGGCCGCAGTCCAGCGCCGCTCACCGGCGATGATCTCAAATTTACTATCTCGCTTACGGACAATGACAGGTTGCAGAATACCGCTGCGCCGAATAGACTGTGTAAGTGAGTCAAGTCCCCGCGGATCGAGGTCGCTTCTTGGCTGAAAGGGGTTTCTCTCAATCAGTCCGATAGGAAGCTGAGCTGGCCCACCGGCATAGCCCGGTATCACGACAGCGGTCTCCACACCGCTCTCATGGACAGCGTCCGATTCCGCAGCCACATGTAGTTGTTGGCCTGCCCCCCGAAGGTCAGAAACGAGTGAATCCAACCCTCTACCGAGTCTTTTGATCGTCTTGGACATGGTCCCGTCCTCCCTGACGTTTCTTCGCTGGCAAACAAGCGTCTAATCGCCGCTTTTCCGCGCGCTTTGCCGAAACGAGCAGTCGTGTCGCCATGGTAGCGTGGACTGGCCGCTACGCAAAGCGCGCTCATGGGGGTCTCTAAATCCCAGGTGCGTGACAGTTCCGGCGGACCTGTCGCCGCCTGGCGACCCCGTCCCGAGCCGCGGACGGAATGCAATTCCGGCTCGCCGGGAGTCCGCGCGACTTGTTAATCTTGTAAATCCTGTCCGGTCATTCCCCGGTTCTCTTCCGAGCCGAGGACGGAATGCAATCCCGACTTGTCGGGTGGCCGCTCGCCCCAATCTCCCCACGCCGGAAATGTCACTGCCCCAACAAACGACTACGAGCGAAGACTGTTCCACGTGGAACAGCGTACCGCTTACGACGTGCGGAAATACCCAGCGAGTAATACATCTTAGAAAGGCGTACAGCAAGTAGTATTATATGACGTTTTTAATAACAGTACTAATCCAGACGCGACGAACTCTCCGCCGATCGCCACCCAGCTCTAGCCGCCATCGCCTTACGCTCATCATGAGTGCCGGATGTCAACTCACCTCCTGACGTAGGCCGAATACCTGGATCGCAATCACGCCAACCCGCGCCTGTCGGGTACCATGCAGAGGCCCAACGCCCAGTGGGCGCCGTTGGGATTGGAGCGGCGCGTTGACGGAGAACAATGAAGTGCCAATATGTGGCACTACGACTCGGACGTCGGTATGGCGGGCCGCGGCCCTCCTCGCCATGCTGGCTTTCGGCGTCCGCTTGCTCGCCCTTTATCAAACGTCGTCAGTGCCAACTGCGCGACACTTGATCGGCGATGCGGCCGGGTACTACACATGGGCTCGGAGCGTCGCCGCCGGCAACTGGATCGGAACGGAAGCGTTCTATCAAGCCCCTTTGTATCCATACGTATTGGCCGTGTGGTTTACGATTGTCGGCGACTCCTTGTTGATGGTCCGCGTCCTGCAAGCTGCGTGGGGCGCGGGGGCGTGCGCGCTGCTTTGCGTCGCAGCGACGCGAATGTTCGAGCGCCGCGTCGGCATCCTCGCTGGAGTGCTATTGGCATTGTACGGACCGGCGGTGTTCTTTGATGGAATAGTACAAAAGGCATCCTTGGACAATCTGCTGATCTGCGCCATGCTTGCCCTGGCGACCTCCGGCGGGCGGCGGCTTTCAGCGGGAAGATGCGTCGGGCTTGGGGCCGTCGTCTCGCTGTTGGCGCTGACTCGCGAAAATGCCATCGTGTGGCACTTCATTTGGCCGGCTTGGATCGCACTTGGCGAAACGGGGTGGGTGAGGCCAACTTGCGAAAATGGGAGGAGGGGAGAAAGCCGTGGGGCGCGCCCGGGAGCGGTGGGGGAGCTGCGGGGGCGTGCCGGGGGGATAGCGGGGTATGCGTTGGGCGCTGTAGCAATCCTGATGCCGGTGGGGCTGCGCAACGCCTATGTAGGAGGCGAGTTTTCAGTTACGACTTTTCAGGCCGGTCCCAACTTCTACATAGGCAACCACCGCGGGGCGGACGGGCGCTATCAACCCCTGGTCCGCGGGCATGAGACGCCCGCATTCGAACGCCGCGATGCCACTATGGTGGCACAAAAAGCGACAGGGCGGACCATGACGCCGCGCGAAGTGTCGCGCTATTGGCTTCAGCAGGCGTGGTTAGATATCAAAGCGGACCCTAGGCGGTGGTTGCGGCTCATGGGCTATAAGGCCATGCTGACGACAAACCGTTACGAAGTTTCCGATGCGGAAAGTTGCCGGGTGTATGGTGATGCCTCGCGGCTGCTGAGCTTCCTTGGCGGCGTGGGACACTTCGGCGTAGTCGTCCCGCTTGCGGTGCTGGGCGCGGCCGCGACGTGGCCACGCCGGCGCAAATTGTGGGCGCAATACGCATTGGCGATCTCAATGGGGGGGGCGGTGACGGTCTTCTACGTCCTGGCGCGCTACCGCTATCCGCTCGTGCCCATTCTAATGCCATTCGCCGCCGCGGGTTGCGTTCACGCGTGGGATTCTCTGCGTTCGTGGCGCCTTGCGGCCTTGCGCATGCCGACGGCGTTGGCAATCGCGGCGGGGCTGGTGGTCAACTGGCCGATCCAGGACGAGCGCCGCCTCGATGCCTTGGCGGAGATGAACGCGGGCGTTGCACTGGCCGAATCCGGCGAGCTGAAAAACGCAACCGCCCTTTTCCGCGGGGCGCTTGAAATCAACCCGCAGTCGGCCGAGGCAAACAACAATCTGGCGCAGGCCCTGGCATTGCAGGGCGGGTTTGCGGAAGCGGTGGGCTACTATCGTGCGGCCCTGGCGATGGAACCGAATCTGCCCGGCGTACACTACAATTTCGGGGTGGCGTTTGAGCAGATGGGCCGGACCGCCGAGGCCGCGGAGCAGTATGCACTGGCCGTTGGGCAGGATCCTGGAGATGATGAGGCACGCGCGGCGATAAAGCGGCTCGCCGATCGCCCGGGACAGTGACGATTCCGGCGGCAGCGTCGCAGCAGAGCAACGCTGGATGATGCGGACGCGGAGTCCCGGCGCACGGCGGGCGGGTGTGAAGAATAAAGTTCGAAGTTCAAAGTTCGAAGATCCGGGGTTTCCTGTCGATTGGCTTCTGAACTTCGGACTTTGAACTTCTGCGTTCAACTCCAAGCGTTCCGCTCCAGCGGCGCGCAAAGCGACCGCCGCCCGGCGCGATTGAACGACGGGTGGCGGTCGTCGAAAGGTCAATTCGAGGCCGACATCACTCGATGTTTAGGCTGGTTGTGCGTTTCGTCGACGAATCAAGACGATCGTCGCCGCCGTCAGAACCAGCAGCGTCATAACCGCGACGCCCCATGCGGAGAGCGTTGGAATGCAGCGACCATCCGCCGCATGGCGGCACGTCGTTGTGCCATCGCCCTCATAGAAGCCGCTGATGGCCTGGCACTCCGCTTGTGTAAGCCCAACATCGCATCTGTTGTTATCCCGGCAACATGCTCCGGTCGGAATCTGGTCTATGGTAGAGTGGTAAACGGTGTTTACCCTGGCCTGCTCCGTCCCGGCAGTAGGAGTCGTGAACAGAGATATCGCCTGGGTGCCCACTTTTGCATACGTGACCGATGGCGGATCGCAAGAGATTGTTGCGGCGACCTGCAACGCATTGTGGTTGTATAGTACGACTCCGCCGCCCAAGTCGACCTGAAAGAAGACGTTAAAGGAGCTGTCAGCTTTCGTATTGTCTCCCGTTTGTTCCGTAACGAGCCCAGTTGTCGCGAGTACGGCGGGGTTAATTCCTGAGGTCTGCGTACCAGCCCGCAACGTGACGCCGCCCCCTGTCAAATTCATTGAGATGATCTCAGTGGCGATTGTCGCGGGGTTGGTTCCAACCGGTGCGGCGCGACGCACCGTTACGGGGCCTGAAAGCATGATTCTCTGTTCGGTGACGCCGTCCAGATTCAGGTCGATGCCGACTTGGGCCCAGGTGAGATTCAAAACATCGTCGCCCGCCTGGCAGCTATCCACCCAGTTTGCTGCCGGCGCGCAAGCGGAACAGGCAACCGTTGCCTGGACCGCCTTGGGGAAAGAGCCGATTCCCACGCAAACCAGTAATACCCCAACGACGTTGAAGTAACTAAACGATTGATGTGAGTTTCTCTTGTTCATCGATACCTCCATTTATATCCTAAATAACCATGCGCGATTCCGCGGCAGCACACCGAACCTTGAGCGCAAGCAAGCGGCCAAGGCCCTCGTGCTCGCGCTTGGGATTCGGATCGTGTTTGTGGAATTGCACACACTTACAATCAAAACGCAGCATTTCCCATCCCTAGGGCGGACACTGCCCGCCCCCGTCCAGCTTTCTAAGCGGCCTGGGCCACCCGCCGACGCATAATGACGATCGTCGCTGCCGTCAGAACGAGCAACGCCAGCACCGCCAAGCCCCATGTGGACACGGTCGGCACCAGGGTGCGGTGACCGCTACCGCTCCAGGCTCCGGTTGATGTGTTAACCGAGGTTATATCGAACGTTCCAGTAGCTACGGCCGGGAAAGCGACCTCAGGGTGGGCGGCGGAAAACGTGCCGGAATAGGCGGCCGCAATCTCCGTCATTCCGGAACCAGGGACATTCGCCCTCAGAGTAGCATTTCCGGTAATGGTCCCATTCGCATTGAACGTGATGTTGTAAACCTTCTGCCAAGGTAGGTCAGCATCGGCGAGTGAATAGGTTTCGGTGCCCGACCAAGTGACCAGCATGGTGAGCGGATTTGCCGCAGTCACCGAGATGTCGGAATGCAATGAACCGTAGGTTCCGAGATCAATATTCACACTGGCGGTGTCGCCGACGGTCGTTAAAATCCAAGGATCGAGTTCTAGTCCCGTGGGTCTGGCCTTTATCAACTCGTTGAGCCAGGGCGGTATAATGAAGGGGCCGGTCCAAAGGCACCCGCCCGTCGCAGCTACAGAACCACTGATTTCCCCATTCTCCACGAGCGAGCCGGTAATCGTCTTGCTAACTCCATTGTAGGTGACTGTACCACCGATAGTCGAGTGGACTTCCTTTGCCGTCGTGACAGTCGTCCAACAGGAGAAAGCGATCGCCGTGGAAGCAGATACCGCAAGTCTAAACAGACGCAGATTTTGAAATGACATAATACACTCCTTTTTGCATTACCTTTCATCACTATTTGACGTTCTCGTTGAGCGCCAACCGTATACGCAGACAGACGTTGCAGCCAACTACCGAGCGAGCGGCGGCGCCCGCGGGCCGGAGGGAGCAATGGCGAAAAGAAAGACACTGGAAACCCACTGAGGGTAAGGAGATGGCTCGCAAGGATCAATCGCGGCTGCGTGATGCGGGCGAGGCAGGGTCAGCCAGACGCGAGAGAGCACCGATACCAGCGCCGCGTTGACGTAAGCCACCAGAAATGCGACGAAGACGTAACCCAGCGCCCGGGCGAACCAATGTGCCAGCGACCACTCATACGCTTGCGTAGCGCCGGCAAGCCCGAGAGGTAACCCAAACAGCGAAAGGGTCAGTTCCAGCGCCATCCAGCCGACGGCCAGAACGTACGGGCTGAATCCGATCCAGCGCGTAAGCAGCGACCCCAGCCAGGCATAGACGGCCGGGGCTCCCGCCAGCAGCAGGAGCGACCCGACCGTCGGGGGAATGGGCGGTCCGAGTCCTGCGACGGACACGGCCAAGAAACTCAGACCCCACACCGCCCCCCAAAGCAATGCTCCCAATGGTCGGCAGACCCGAATCACCACAAATAGCGGTACAAGCCCCACGCACGCGACGTACGGATATCGCTCCGTCTTCGCGGCCAAGCCGATCAGAAGGGCGCTTCCGACGAGCGAAAACACCAAGAGCGCGATTGTTCCGCTCCGGCGTTCGCGGGGAAATTGGCGGTCCCTGGTTTCCACGACGACCCTCCGCCGACGCGCGCCAACCGCGCGTCGCGGCCATCCCAAATAGCGGCGCTCGGGGAGATGACGACCGAGTGCCTTTAACAGAACCCCAAGCGACAACGCGCGGTCATGCAGCCAAATGCGAAGAACGGCGGACCGATCCCCGGCGCGCCGGGACTCTCGGTTCTGTTAGGGACTTCTGCAACTTACCAAAATCGAAATGCAAAAAACAAGTCACCTGTACAGGTTAATCTGAGGAGATTAACCTACACAGGTGACGGGTCCGTGTCAGCGAGCGGGTTTGGCGGTCGGGGTAGCCGTGGAGGAGGTACTGCGGGCAATCTGGTCCACGTACACCGAAAAAACGCGAAGCAGCAGCCCGGCCACGCTGCGGACTTCGAGCTTCCTGTAGATGCGACCCAAGTGGGTATGGACGGTATTGACGGAGATGCCCAGTTCGAGGCCGATGGCGGTTTCGCACTTTCCGAGCAATAGGCACCGGACGATGTCCAACTCGCGCGGTGTGAGTTGGAACAACTCCGCAAGTGCGTCCCACTCTTCGGCCGTGAGCCGACACCTGCACGGCCCGTGAAGACCGTCAAACGAACGCTGAACTTCATCCATCGGGGTCATGTCACACGTCGTCTGCAATTGCGATCTCATGATCTATGCGTCGCCACGATGTCGAACTCAATGCAGTGTTCTGACGCGTTCGATTCGGCGGGGTCGTGCATGCGCGCCGCCTGCCCGTCACGGATTGGCGCGGAGGTGCGCCGTCAAACGGACGACCCGCGATTCTCTGTTGCAA
>Ga0209777_10005626_pt1 | contig 14354 bp, 16 predicted proteins | sample FrelakmetHBP12HB_FD_187147 | JGI IMG/M metagenome (GOLD analysis project Ga0209777, IMG submission 187147) | Freshwater lake sediment microbial communities from the University of Notre Dame, USA, for methane emissions studies -HBP12 HB (SPAdes)... | ecosystem: Environmental > Aquatic >...
GGGAAAATCTAATAGAACTGGTTCAGAATGGGTTAATTTCATTAATGACCTTGATATAAAAGAAGATGTACCCGTAACCTTACAAGGCGGGGAACCCACCATGCATCCGGACTTCTACAAGATAGTAAAAGGCATCCGTGAAGGAATCTCTCTGAATCTGATGACCAACATTCAGTTTGATGTGAGAGAATTTTCCAAGAAGGTGGGGATAGACAAATTCAACAGGAAAGCCCCCTTTCCAAGCATAAGGGTCAGCTATCATGTTGGCCAGATGGACAGAAGAAATACTATACGGAAAGTGAAGGAAATGACCGACCTCGGGTATAGCATCGGGCTCTATATGCTCAGTCATCCTATCAACGAAGAAGAGATAAAGGCTGTCGAATACGAATGCTTAGAACTCGGGGTTGATTTTAGGCTAAAGGAATATCTTGACAGGAATGTTAGCAAAAAACTCTTTAAATATGGCTTTGAAAAAGACATCATGGTCAAATGCCGCATTACAGATTTAATAATAGGGCCGAATTTAAGGATGTACCGTTGCCATTACGACCTTTATACCGGAAAAAATCTGATACCTTTTCCGGAACGTACTTTCAGCCCACAATGGATGCCTTGCGAATATCCTACAAAATGCAATCCCTGCGATGTTAAGATAAAAAATAACAGATACCAGAATTGGGGCTATTGCTCAGCGGAGATAGAAACATTATGAGAATAAAGAATTTTATTCAGAGAAAAAAAATGAATGATTATAGTGTATTAAAAATATTTTGGTTTCCAGATAAAATCAAAGCATTAATAGACGGAATTATTACGGCACCAATTTACATAAGGATAAAACCAACCAATAAATGTTGTCATAAATGCAGTTTTTGTATTTATAATTCAAATTTCTCAAGCATTCATAAACAAATTAAAAAAACGGATGAAATCCCTATTGAAAAAATGAGAGAACTATTATTTGACATAAAAAGAATTGGAACAAAAGCTGTAACATATTCTGGTGGTGGGGAACCATTGATGCATAAAAACATTTTAGAAATTTTAAAGATAACTAACAACCTATCTTTAGATTTATCTGTTTTGACTAACGGGCAATTTTTAAGGGGAGCTATTGCCGAAGAACTTTTAAAGGCAAAATGGATACGTGTTTCAATGGATTATTTTTCGGGGGAATCATTTTCATTGAATAGAGGAACTCAGAGGATGTTTACAAATTTAGTGGATAATATAAAAAATTTTACGAATTCAAATAGGGAGGGTAAGATAGGAGTCAATTTTATAATTACACAAGAGAATCATAAAAATTTACGGCAAGCAATTGAATTTTTATTGGGACTAAAAATAGATAATGTCAGATTCACGCCTGTTGAATGCCAAAATTTTAATAACTATCATAAAGTTATTAAAAGTATCGTTTTAAGTGAACTCTCTTATATTAAAAATAAATTTTCTAATGATATAGAAATTTATGACGGATATTCTAATAATAACTGGCATTCCCGAGGAAGCAGACAATATAAAAAATGCCTATTCATGCAAATAGTTCCTGTAATAGGGGCGGATTGTAATATCTATTCATGTCATAATAAAGCTTATTCAAAAGAAGGTTTAATAGGGTCTATAAAAAATGAAAAATTTAGTAATTTATGGTTTTCAAAACAAACAAAAGATTTTTTTAATTCTTTTCAAGCAAATATAATTTGTCAAAATACCTGTACAAACGACAATAAAAATCTAATCCTTCATGAATTTTTAAACTGTAAAAATAATAATTTTATTTAATATGTTAAACGGTCGGTCAAAAAAAATTAGAATAGATGCCATAAAGCTTTCCCAGGAAAATGGGGGATATCATTATGGGAGTAGTTTTTCTTGTGCAGAGATATTAATAAATTTATACGATAGCATATTAAAAAAAGAAGATAGGCTTGTATTCAGCAAAGGGCATGGGTGTTGGTGCTTCTACGCTCTTTTAAAAGAACAGGGATATAGCCCTATTTTAGAAGGGCATCCATATTACGACCCCAAAAATGGGGTGTTTAGCACTAGTGGAAGTTTAGGTCATGGGCTTCCAATGGCTATGGGTATGGCCCTAGCAAAACGTCTAAAAAATGAGCTAGGGCATGTATACGTAATCCTAGGGGATGGGGAATGTCAAGAAGGAACCACATGGGAATCTATTTTAATAGCTTCTAAACTTAATCTCACCAATTTAACAGCTATAGTAGATAACAATGAATTACAAGGGTCTGATTTTATAAAAAACATTCTACCCTCTTCTACAAATACATTAATTTGTGCAGCAACGGCTGCCGGTTGGAATGTTAAAATAATTGATGGGCATAACAGTGAACTCTTAGATATAGTTAAAGAAAAAGTTGAAAAGCCAAATCTTATTATTGCTAATACGATAAAAGGAAAGGGTATAAGTTTTATGGAAAATAATACCAAATGGCATGCACAGGGATTAACCCCTATTTTACAAACCCAGGCTTTTAAGGAATTAACATGAGGGAATGTTTCAGTAAGGTAGTAATAGACATCGCTATCAATGACACAAAGGTTATTTTATTAACTGGGGATGTAGAGCATAGGATGACAGAATTTAAAAATAAATTCATGGACAGATTTTTTAATCTAGGCCTCTGTGAACAAACTATAATTGGTATAGCGGCAGGGATGGCAAGTGAAGGACTACGGCCTATAGTTTATTCTATTACACCATTTATACTAGAAAGACCTTTCGAACAGGTAAAGATAGAAATAGATGAACAAAATCTCCCTGTTATACTGATAGGATATTCTGACTACCCACACCATGGACCTACGCATAGATGTTTAAATGAGAAAAAACTTATTTCAATATTCAAAAATATTCAAGGATATTTTCCGGAGAATTCAATAGAGGCAGAAAAAGCAATAAGGGATGCTTATAACAGTAAAAAACCTTCAATAATATGCCTAAAGAAAGACAAAAAATAATGAATAGAACTGGTTTAACTTCAGCACTCATAACCGGGTCAAGTAGGGGTCTAGGGCTAGATATAGCAAAATATCTTTTATCCAAAGGAATTATTGTACATCTTCATGGGAATGATAAGAGAAAACTTATGTTAACGGCTAAACTTTTAGGGTGTAAGTATGTTTCTTGTGATTTACGTAATCCCCAAAAAAGTTCTTCAATATTAGCTAGATATGCAATAGATAACAAGATTAATATATTTATTAACAATGCAGGAATTAAAAACAAGAACATTGATGAAGTTATAAGCATAAACCTTTTATCTCCTATTTACCTAGTTCAAAAAATATATGATTACCTAAAAAAGAAAAAAAAGGGTATTATAGTTTCCATAAACTCTCTTGCTGGTCTATCCGGAAATTTTAATGAAGCAATATATTGTGCATCAAAATTTGGTATGAGAGGCTTTATGCAATCCCTTCAAGAACGATGCCTTGAGGATAATATAAAAATTTATGAATTTTATTTTGGTGCCATAAAAACAGATATGACAAAAGATAGGTCAGATTATGAAAAGTTAATTGACCCAAAAGAAGCTGCAAAACTAGTTTGCGATAGTATATTAAATTATACCACATTATATCAAAAATCTCAGGTAATAAAAAGGACAGATATACTATGAAATTTGGCAAAAGTTATTCTTTTTTTAGGGATGGAAAAAATGGGATAAAAACAATGCTGAATTGTGTGGAAGAACCAGCCTATTCAGAAAACCCATTAGGATTTTTTATTCGTCTTGCACGATACAAATTTCCATCTCGTTTCATAAAAAGTACGGACCACGTCATAGACATAGGCTGCGGAGCTGGGATAGGGACCACTTTTTTAAGTAACTTTTCTGAACACGTTACAGGGGCGGATATTGACAACGACCTTATAAGTCATAACATAAAAACAAATAAAAATAAAAAGATAGACTTTATCCCTTTTGACCTTTTAAAACCCCATAAGAAAAAATATGATGTAGTCGTATCTATGGATGTCATAGAACATTTTAATAGAAATAAATCTGAAATAGTGGCTGAAAATTATGCTAAATTAACAAAACCGAACGGTTTTGCAGTTATAGGAACTCCAAATAAATTTTCTAATATTTATGCATCTCAGGGAAGGATAGGAACTCATTTACATGAATTTGAACCGCAAGAATTAGAAGAATTATTATTAGGGCATTTTAAAAGAGTTTTTTTATTTTCAATGACGGATGAAACTATTTCAACGGCTTTTATAAAAATGGCGTGGTATCTCGTAGCTCTTTGTACAAAATGAAAGCATTATTAATTAAAACCGGGTATAAAGAAACATTCAGACCTGACCTAGTCTATTCTTCAGTAAGCTATGGAGATATATTAAGGTCTACAGTTATTCTACATGTATTAAAAGAATATGAAGTACATTGGCTGACGGACATAAAAGCAGTTCCCCTTATTTTTGGTATAAAAAATATAAAAGAAATACACCTAGTAAACACTCTTGATGTATTGGGTCTTAAAACCTATTCTTGGGATTTAATAATAAATTTAGAAAGTTCTAGAGGAGCCTGCCAACTATCAAATGAATTAATGCAACCACAAACAAAATTCATCGGATATTATCTCGATGTAAAAAAGCAGAAAATCCTAACTAAACCCCTATACAAAGGAATTAACTGGTCAGAAAAATTATTTTCATTATTCAATTTAAGATGGAAAAATGAACCCTATCTTATCCCACATACTAATTGTCAGATACAAAAAAATCTTGTATTCTTAAACAAACTTGTAGGACCCAAACTTCCTCAAAAAAAATGGGACGGTTGGGATAACTTAGAAAAGTTATTGAGAAATAATGGGTTCAATACATCAGAACAAAAAAGTCAGGTAATAGAAGACTTTATAAAGGAGATTCAAAAAGCAGAGTTTGTAATATCAACGGATAGTCTTGGAATGCATATTGCATTAGCATTAAATAAAATTGTTTTGGGGATTTTTGGGCCTACAGATGCTAGAGAGGTATCCGGCTTAAAACATTACCTAAAAGGAAATCTTCCTAAATTAAAAGCAGAAAAAGTGTTTAAAAAATTTATGGAAATAAAAAATGGGTATAATTAGCACTAATTTTTTTGGGATTTCAAACCGTAAAGCATCAGACCGTAAAAAAATAATAAGGTCAAGCATAAATCTTTCTGTATCCGAGGATTATAAAAATTTTGGGTATGACTATTTTGATAACCCAAAACATATTGGTTATCAAGGATATAAATATGATGGTAGATATTCCGAAGCTGTAAAAAAATTAATCAATTATTATAAATTAAAACCGGGTTCAAAAATATTAGAATTAGGGTGTGCAAAAGGGTATGTCTTAATAGAATTTTTAAAACAAAAAATGTCAGTTACTGGTTTAGATATAAGCAAGTATGCCCTAAAAAACTGTCACCCGGATTTAAAATCATTCCTAGTTTATGGGTCTGCTTCAATTTTGCCATTTAAAAACAATTATTTTGATTTAGTTTTAATCAAAGACATGTTACCTCATTTACCTTTTAATAAAATTGAATTGGCCATAAAGGAATGTAACAGGGTTACAAATAAATATTGCTTTTTTGAAATAGAAAGTGGACTTACGGAAAAAGACTTAAAATGCATGAATCTTTGGGACCCTACTCATTTAATATGCAAAACGCCAGAATGGTGGGTTAATTTATTGAACAAAATAAATTATATAGGAGATATTCATTTTAAATTCCCATGGACGGAGGAAGAGTAATGAAAACTATATTTTTTGGTCCTTGGGCTGGGGAATTTGGGTATGAAGTTGCTTTTTGGATGGGAGAATGTGAAAAAATAAGAAGTTTATATCCAGATTATAAATCCATAGTATCTTCTTTCTATGGGCGAAAAATTCTTTACCAGTCTTTCAACTTATTCCTTCCCCATAATATATCTTCTAATTATACATCCTTATCTTGCATGTTTGACGGAGAAAATATAATTGAACACCCAGAAGTCTCTACCTATTTAAAAAATGCTGATATTATAATAAGACCAAAATCATCTTTCAATGGGATTGTTTTAGGGGGCGGCAATGACTTAGCTATTACTTTTCAAAAGCACAAAAAAATTATACCAAGTGCTAATTATATCTCCCTCGCAAGAACCTTAACTAAAAATAAAAAAGTCATAAGCATCTTTTGTAGAACCGCAGCAGATATTCCTGACCCTAAAAAAAACGCCTGGGAAGAATCACAATGGCTATCTTTGATAGAAGCATTGATAAAAAACAATTTTTTTGTTGTTTCATTACTGGCTTATTATCCCCAAAAAAAATGTTTCCTAGAAAACCTTCAAACAGAAAATTTTTTAAATATTGGGACATCTTTTAAGGATAATGAAGACTTTTGTGAGATACAGGCTGCTTTTTTAAATATCTCACAATTAGCTATCACAACCCCTTGTGGAGGGGCTCAATTAATTTTAAAAACAGAAACACCTTGTATTTATATGTTGGCAGAACAAAACAATGATTACCATTTACTTTTTAAAAAGTTAAATGAAAAATCTAACACTCCTATAAAATATTTATTTGGAAATGGGCATTCGATGAACATTAAAATTGAGGAATGCCTTAAAACTGTAGAATCTTTCTTTCAAAATAGGGATTGACAAGCGAAAAATAGTCACCTTTTTAATTTTTATTTTCAGGATATAGTCCTCTTGTTTGTAAACAATAATTTTCACAATCGCTGTCCTTATCGATACAGGCAAATAGCTCCTGTTTTGGAAGAGCGTGCTTAAATGGTAACCAATGAATATCGTTGGGTCCTTTTTCAAAATCAAATGGGGTGTCTTTTGGCCATCTTCTTGGAATAGGGTCGTCCACTGAAATTATTTTTTTGAAGAAAGATGTTTTAAAGATAGATACGGCAGAAATTATAAAGGACCCTCCATTAGACTGAATGATTTTGTTATTATCTAAAGTATAATTAAAATAATCTATATTATTTCCAGGTGTTAGTTGTACTCCATGGTATCTTTTTCTAAGGTGTCCATATTTCCACCAGGAATACCATAAGCTATCTATATCGTTTTTTTTCATCTCTTCTATAATATCTTGAAGAAGACTAATTTTAGCTAAATTAGCATGGTCTTCTATCCACAATAAAATGTATTCACTATTTATATCGGATAACATTTGTCTTGTATCATATAGCCACCCATTTTCATTGCATTTTTCATGGGGGATGAATTTTTCTTTTAAGTTTTCATGCAAAAATTTTATGGAATCTTTTGCGTAGGGCCCCCTTATATTTATAATCCATTTTTCTGCTGGAATATCTTTAAAAGAGTAGAAAGAATATTTCATATGAAGATACCTTTCTTTTGTATCAATACGAAAATTTGCAAAAATATTTAGGAGGGCCATTGCTATTCTTCTCCATTTTTTTTCATTAAATAAAGACCCTTTTTTAAATTTATAGGTTTTATTCCAAGTTCATCGTTCATTTTTTTAGTTTTGTAGGATGTATCAATAGGCCTTTTTACCATTTCATTAAAAAATCCCTGTTTTACGGGACTCACAAGTTTTTTATCAAATCCAAATGTTATAGCGGCTTCCAGAACTAATTTGTAAATGCTTGCTTTTTGTGAACCGGCTATATTAAAGGATGAATTTTTATTTTTTTCTATAATTTTCCAAATAGCTCTAGCACATTCTACAGAGTATAAAGCGTTTGAATAAACATCGGAATATACATCTATTTTTTCATTTTTTTCTAATTTTTTTAAAGCATGCGTTATTATATTTGGTCTCTCAAAAGGATGATTCCACCCGTACATTAGTATGGGCCTTACTATTGAATAAGGGATGCCTGCTTTTTTAGTTATTTTTTCTCCTTCTAATTTAGTTATCCCATAATAATTTATTGGGTCGGGTATATCGTCTTCTCCATAGGGTGCATTATTACCATTATAGATACTATTTGATGATATAAATATAATTTTGGATTCATACTTTTTACAAAGGTCTATAATAGATTGGGTACCACCAACATTTATTTTCCATGTTATTTCTTTGTTTTTCTCTGCAAAATCTGGACTTCCTATACTTGCAGTATGTATAACAATAGATGGTTTAAAAGTTGAGAATAGATTATTGTAGCTATTTTTATCCATGACGTTCATATTCATATATCTTATATTTAAAATATTGTCCATTTTGTAATTACCGTTATAAGTGGATGTTATGTCTGTTTTAGCTGGGGCTGTCTCTATAAGTGCTTTTCCAAGAAGTCCTGTTCCACCGGTAATTAGTACTTTCATAGTTATCCTTCTAAAAATATTACATTAGGATTTATATTGTATATTATACTCATTTTAATCTCTTCATTATATATACCAGCTCGTAGGATAACAACAGGATTGCTCATACCCTTTAAAATTTTAGGAGAACGAATTATAAGATTCGTTCCATATAATCGTTTCCCATGTTTAGTAGGGTCATTATCCAGGATGCATTGAATATTAGATTCTTTTAGGCCAAATTTTAATAGGTACTGAGAAAAAACATGACCACCAAAAAGGAAAAAATTACTTTTTTGGTTATCCATATAGTAGTTAAATTTTTTAATTAAAGAAATATGATAATGAATATAATCCATAAATATTTTTCGATTATACTTATATTCAGATGGGAGCTGAACCGAATATTCTGATTTATCGTCACGGATTGTTGCATAAAAAATAGAGTGGTCTTCTAGGTAGTAAGTTTTTTTTATAATTATAAATCCATTTCGACGTAATAGATATTCTATTATAGGCTCGGTAAAGAATATGGTATGTTCAAAATTAAGGCAGTTGGTATATTTACGTTCTAGCATGACCTGCAGGTGTGGTATTGAGAACAGTTGCATTTCACCCTGTTTTAAAATTCGTGCTATATGGGATATAAATTCAATAGGATTGTAGATATGCTCAAATAGGTGGGAGTGCACTACGGTATCTATTTTTTTATCAGCGTTGAATTTTGAATCAAATAAACTTTTAATAATTTGAATTTTTGAATCTGATTGGATAACTGGATTTGGTTCAACTATTGTCCATTGTATATTAGGTTTAAGTTGCACACAATTTTTAGCCAGTATCCCATGCCCCCCACCAATTTCTAATACGTTTCTTCCGGAGATATAGTTACATATGAATTTGGAAAATTCTATATGATGATTTTTCCATAATTCTCCAATAGAACCTGCGCCATGAGGTTGTTTATATAGGGTGTCCGCTGGAATTAGGGGGTTCAATTGGACACATCCAGTTGAGCGGCTAATCCACCAGGACATTTCTATACAGGTATCCTTTTCTGGGGGGTTGTATGAGCAACCCATAAAAATCGGAAAGTTTGAAAAGCTATAAAGAAGTTCTAAATCTTTTTTTCCTGAAATTACACAATGGCTCCGTTTTATTAATTTCATTTTTTCATTTCCATATATAGCATCTGTTTACCAAGCGCATATAATAATAGACAGTATGGATAATGGTGTAATGCTGCTATGTTTAAATAGATGAGAGCGGTTAATATTTTTATTTTATGTAAATCATATTTTTGTTCAATAATCCATTTTTCGTAGTATAATTCACATTCTACTAGTATCTGACGACGAAGTAGGTTGAATTTTATTTCCTTTTCTTCCCATGTGACATCATAAAAATTATGGGATATTAGCTCATGACAGACAATTAAACCGTGAAGAAGTTTGGCCATATCGTAATATATGTCCCCAACAGTTAATGACCCTCCGAATTCTTGACGCCAGTCTAAAAACGTAAGTTTTTTTGTTTCCTCCGACCACAGTATGTTCTCAAAATGAAAATCCCCATGAAATCTTCCTGGTAGCCCGTCCGATATCCAATTCCAGTCTAATTTTTCAAGAAGGTAATATAAAGTAGGCATAGATATCCCATTGATAGATTCAGTACCGTCTATTTTTTTAAATGACCTATAAAATTGACCTATACGTTGTATTGTTTTTTCACGATAGAAAGATAGACATACTTTTTTAAAAGATACTTTTTCATCCACACTTAGATTTTTTTCCATCCAAAACTGTTTAGATTTATTAAGAAAAAAATTAAATAGGGGAAGAGTTACAATCTCAGAAAATACTTTTCCATCAATTTTTTGATATTTATACATATGCGTGGTTGACCCGGTAATACCCGGGCAAAATTCGGAGAGGTACTCTGACCTTTTTACTCGGTTCTGTATGAATTTTTCATCTGATGAAAATTTTATTACATTTTTATTAACAAACCAAATCGCTTCGTTAGGTTTTTCAAGAATATTGGGGCTATTGTGGATATTATACTTTTTTCTAGTTTTTTTCAAGGCTTTTTTATTTCCAGTATCCCACCAGGTAAAGGGTATCCCATATATATCCTCATTCAATAGGGACCTCATCCCGTAAACTTCTCCTTTAGTAACTGCTTCGTTTCCTCCAGATTCCATTGAACTCCAGAATTTTTTATAACAATTAATTCCAGAAAGACCAATATAAGCTACTATATTATTACATTGATAATTTTTCTCATAAATATTATCAACTATGTTATTTTTTTGTATTATATGTAATGTTCGATATGATGTAATATTATTTATACTGGTAGTATAACCCATCCAATTTTTATCCGGCGGATGTATTTTTTCTTCTACTATAGTGTCACAAGAACAAAATATAAAAGGTTCCTGAAGATATTTTTTACAAGTTAGAATGCTTAATCCTAGTCCAGAGTTAGGTCCTTCAAAAGGGGTCACATCGGAAAAATGGAATATCCTTTTAGGGTAGGCAAGAGATAAAAATTCACGTACTAATTCTCCTTTATGGCCAAGAGCTATTACAAATTCTGAATCCTCAGGAAATTGTTCAATAAGAAAAGATAGAACAGGTTTGTTTGCTACAGTAACCAGGGATTTATTTATGTTTTGTGTTAGCTCGATTAGTCGGGAGCCAGTACCAGCTGTAGGAATAAGAATTTTATAGCTCATGATTAACCCGATTGTAATCATCCATAAGTCGGATAACATCATTAATTTCCGGTGTACTTGCTTCTATATATATACTATCTTGTACAGCTTCCATACGATGGATGATTCCAGGGGCTAAAGTTATATGCTCATTAATAGTAAAAATTTTTGAAAAAAGGGATTTTTGGTCGGACCCATAGTATATTTTTAATGCCCCATTTAGAACATATATTGTTTCACATTTTTTAGTATGGTATTGAAGACTGCATCGTTTTCCTTTCCACATTGTTAATTTTTTTACCATATAGTTATTATTTATTTCTAGTATCTCTTCTTTTCCCCAGGGTTTTTCAATAGGAGTCATAAAATTAATTCCTTAAATTCGATATTCTTCATATTCAGGATGAAATTTAAAAAATTGGTCATAAAAAAATTTTACATACTGCTGCATAGACCAGTGACTGTTAAATCCATATTTATTCCGCATCCAGTTACGTCCTTCTTTTAGATAAAGTCGAATATTTTCCTCATAATTTTCTGTTCGGATAAGGTCAGATTTGGTTAGGAGATATGTGTCATTTTCTTCTGCCCACACAAGGTCAGTAATGGCTGATGCCCAATCGTTTGCATACCCCTTTACAATAAGTTCACTTTCTGCACCGTAACCTCTGAAATTATTCCCATCAAATAGACAATTCATGTAATCCGGATTTTCTGTTGTCATAATAGACTCAATGAATTCTTTTCTAAGAATGTATGCTGTATTATGTATATACCAAAAATAACGAGTATGAGCCCCTTTCAGTAAAAGTTTTTCTCCCCAATGTTTGGAACAGGGGGAAAGAAGACCTACCCTGTTGTGTTTAGAAAAAATTTCTAATAAGGGTGCTATAATAGGCTGCTCATCAAATTCAGTGTCATTTGTAAGTAGAAAAAATGAAGAATAATTATTAAATTTATTTTCTTTAATTAACTGGCTAAGGGCGTAGTTCATCCCTCTTTGGTATCGTAATCCATGTATACGAGCTTCTGACCAATTTGCGTACCATGTACAATATTCTGATATATTATTATCATCTGACCCCGATTCTACAACAAATATATCTGTAAGGTCACCTTCAAATTGATTTATGCGCCTATATAATTTATCAGTGACGCGGGGTAAATTTCTGTTTAATATAATAGTGGCTACAGGTTTCATGGGTTTTAAAATTGAATTATTTTCTTTAGATAACCTTGCATAATAGCGTTATCTGCTCCGGGACTCAGGTTTAAAGCCATCTGTTTTTGTACCCACTATTTGAAAATTATTAAGGTATCGGAGTATGCTCTTTTTTATATGGTCCTTTAAAAAGTTTTCTAAATTAACATCAATTTTTGATTGAATTTTGCATTTAATATCTTTGCATGCATCTGTTGAAAACACATAATGACCAGAAATTATAGCACAGTCCATCTCAGACCGGCTGTTATTTGGGAGTACCCATTTACGCCATTGACCGGAAGTGTAGGATAATTTGATGAAATCATCCTTTAGACCTATTAAATTGTACTGTTCCATTAATTTAATTAATGCTCTTGTTTCTACAACCCCAAATTCTGGGGCAACATTTGCTGAATGAATACCAAGTCGTGGATACCATTTGAGTGCTTCATCTGATAAATAATCAGTATTGTGAACTTTCATTAAAATTTTATATCGATTGCATATTTCAATCATTTTTGGGACCTGAATCTCTGAGGGGATCTCTTCTAGAACTCTTATAGGTGAATCAAAAGACCCGACGTTTCTAGTTTCTACTACCCGAGTACCTATCTGAGTTACTACAAAACTAGGAAAAGGTAGGTTATTTCCCTTACAGAATTTTTGAGTAGAGCTGAGAATATATTCTAGTTCTTCCTGGGTATTTGTGCATCCAGTTTGTTTTTCCGTCCCTATTTCAAATAATATGTCCGACCCTAATTTGGTTGCTTGTGCCCAGCAATATTCATAAAGTTCAAAAACTCGGTCCAATACCTCATCGGTAGAAAGGTTACCATGTATATCGATACTTGGGTCAATATGAATAATTTGAAATCCAGCTTCTATGTCAGTTTTAAAGGATTTTTTGGCCGATTCCATAGCTCGTCTAAGGCTTAATTTAGAGTCTTTCTCTTTAGGATTTTGCCAGGGTCCCCCGTGGTCCCTTGCAAGTATAACGCGACCATTTTTATCATTATCTATTACATAATTAGCGAACTCTGTAGTCGTCCAATTATTTACGTACCCCCCGTTAAATTCTTTAGAGTCTATTTGTCCCCTGCTAGCAATTAGTATAATTGGGACTAACTGTTCATTTGCCAGCTCAATAACGGCATTAATACAATTTAAGCTTACAGGACCTACTCCTAAGATAGTGCATCTTTTTTGAAGGAGAGCGTCAAGTTTTTGCTTTATCATGTGGCCCACTCTCCAAGCAATTGATTTTGTGGTAGAATTTTAGAATTATAAGGTTTAAAAAATTTATTTAGGATATGTAAACAAGCTTCTGCCACGGCTCGTTCTCCTCCGTTCCGTTTCGTGGTATAATCAGCATATCTAATTGCTAATCTATCAGCGTTTTTCGGAGCTATTGAGTAGAATACCTTTTTCATGACGTAGTGGTCAAAGATTCCGTCACCCATATAAATAGTTTTATTTAATTGATATTTTTTTGAAATCCATTCTATTCTTCTAATTGTACTTACAAGGTCAAGAGAATACCCCATGTCGTTAACTATTCTTTTTTTTGATATATTAAAACCTTTTTTATCTCCTGTTACAAAATGAACCTTTATATAAGGTTTTAAAAGAGATAAACCATCATTGTCATCCGGGCCAAATACTTTCATGATTTTTCCAGCGGATGAATAAAAAAATTGTCCACTAGTTAGAACACCATCTACATCAAGAATAAAAACAGAGGGTTTCATATTTCGTTTAATATCCTGTTATGAATTTCTTCCTGAACTCCAAGAAGACTAAATTTATTTTTTATCCTTTCTATGTTATCAAGCATGGCTTCTTTATCAATCCTATTTAGAATTCCATTTATATAATTGAAGTCATTTATTGTAGATTCCGGTAGTCTTACTATTATTTTTTCGTAGTCAACGTGACCTTTGAAAGGGAGGGCAGATTTATCAGCAAATAAAACAGGTATGGTATTAAGATGAAAGCATGAGTAAAATCTATAGCTGCTCAATCCTTGCCCTCTAGGACAGAATGAAAACCAGCACTGGCTAATAGTTCTTGAGAACTCTTCGGGGGCTAAATTATATTTATAAATATAATTTAGCCCCCGAAGAG
>Ga0209777_10005627_pt1 | contig 14354 bp, 9 predicted proteins | sample FrelakmetHBP12HB_FD_187147 | JGI IMG/M metagenome (GOLD analysis project Ga0209777, IMG submission 187147) | Freshwater lake sediment microbial communities from the University of Notre Dame, USA, for methane emissions studies -HBP12 HB (SPAdes)... | ecosystem: Environmental > Aquatic >...
ATGTACCTGCCCGGCAGTCGTTTTAACCTCTTCAACAGCCTGGAGGACAACGCCTTCAAGGTCTTCCTCATCTATCGATTCCACGGCACAGAAAACCGTAAGTGCCTCGGTCTCCCTGTCGGAAAGTACAGAGCACTCCTCTGCCATCTTTGTCTTCTTTTTGGCTTCGTATTCGATGTAATCAGAATGAATGAGAAGAAGTCGCATTGATTCATCTCCGATCCGGTGGGATCATCCGTATAAAATGAGAGTTGATTGTATATAGGGTTAATAGTTTTTTGACAATCGCAGAACAGAGGATGATAATGGCAAAATATGTCTATAAAATTACGGAGTCACGAAGTTCATTGGCGGAAAGGTACCGAACCCAGTTATTTTACGCAAAAATTGAGAACATCAAAAAAACTTACCTGACGGTAAAATAGCAGTTACACCGGTTTTGTGTTTTACGAGTTTTCCGAGACCCTAAAAAAAGAGGATTTCAAATCGGGTGGCAGAATCGCTTCCAGGGGGTCTATAGGTATTATTGTTACCTCGAGGATAAAAACCTCAGTCTATTCAGGAACGACCAAAATTATTATCGGGAACCTAATTGAATGACATAAAAATACTTGCCGACGGTACAATTGTAATTAATTCGAATTTAGTTTTTTCAGTTTTTTCATCCCATAAAGAAGAGAGATTTCAAATTGACTTGCGGGCTTGTTACCTTCTAATATTTATGGGTGACACCGTTTTTCAATGGTAAAACTTTCAGTTTTGTTCAGAATCGAGATCGGGTTTACGTTGAGAACCTCATGAAGTTAGCATAAAATAACTCGGCGACGGAATAATTGCAGTTTCCGCTCATCAGTTTTCTGTGTCTATAAAAAAGCAATTTTCAATTGGCAACGAATAATGCCCAGATTTAATGAGTATCAGTGATTTTCTCTTCACTGTCAGGACAATAGAAATAGATGAACATCACTATATGACAGTCACCTCATGAAACAATCCGATACCACCATTCCCGTAAAGCGAGGACGAAGAAGGAAGAAACATGGTGGAGGCCGCCCTTCTAAATTCTCCCATGATCTGGGTGTATCTCTTTGTGAATTGCTAAAAAAAGCGACGTCGAGAAAAGATGCTTGCAGTTTACTTGGTATCAGTTACCAGACGATGTATAACTGGCTGAAAAAAGGGGAGTCGGAAAAAAAGCTACTGAAATCAAGAAGAACAGAATTTTTCAATTTCTGGGTATCGGTAAACAAAATCGAAGCAAATATAGAAACACTCGGAAAGTATGACGATTCTTCAAATTCTTCAGATTTGACGAAAAAAGAGTCTCCAGAAAACGCAGGATTTCTTCAGAGAGAAAATGCACTGGTGATTCCCCCTGATCTGCCAAATCGTCCTGCGCCGAAACCAGCTTCGATAGAATCGATCGTTCAATATCAATTGGGAATAATTCAGAGAACGGTAATAAACAATCCCTTCATCAACGAGATTCCGACTAAAAAACAAGCTGTCTTTTTGGCGTTAGGGATTCCGATGGCAAAAATTTCTAACCAGAATACCAACCTTGGACCAAGCGAAGTATTTTTCCATGGGCCGATTCATACAGGTAAAACTCATGGTTTAATCATGGCGGCTTTACAGTACGTCTCGAATTCTAAATACCGGGCTCTCCTGCTGTGCTCGGATTATGATAGTGTTTTCACGAGTTTGACGCGGTCAGTACACGGTATGTTCGGGAAGACGCGTCTGAATTTGAACGGAGAAGATGCCGTAACTTTGAAATTTCGCAGCGGAGCCAAGCTTAGTTTAGGATATCTTCATGAAAGGGAAGATGGCAGAATGTTCAATTTCGAATATTACCAATTTATTGGATGTGATGATTTGACCTCCTTCACGGAAGAAGAGTATGTTAAATTATTTTCTTACGTACACCTTCCAGCTCCGAAATCCCAGATCCCCTTACGTATTTTTTCAACCGGAAATGCTTCCGGTCTGCATCCAGAATGGGTGAAAGAACGGTTTATCACTCCTTCACTTTATGAAAATGAAAAACAGAATAGATTTGCAGTTTCAGTATCCCTCGATGAGAATCCGCATATTAATCCGAATTTTTATAGGAAACTGCCAGCAGCTGAGGATCTATTAATGCGAGTACAACTTCTTGAAAATGATTGGGATTCAATAGATCAACCTCTATGATAATAGGCTGGTATAACTGGAAGATGCAAAATAGATTATTTTGAGCAAACCATATCAGATATTTCTGGTATCAACGTCAACTCCAAAAGTTTATTCCGATTCCCAGGATTATCTTTTCTGAAATTTTCGATCTATATTAAACTTATGAGTTCGAAATCGAGAAAATTCTCCAATAATAGAAGATGAGATAAGATGGCGTGCGACACGAAAAGACTGCCCTAGTGGTACCTGGTTCAACCTTGATTCCGAAATAATCCGGGACCAACTTTACCGTTAAAAAACTTCTTCCCATCCCAGCTGCATTCCAGTTAGGAATGGTAGTTAGGTCTTCTGCATGTAATAACTTTCAAAATTAACGGTAAAATAAAACCGGAATTCATTGGTCCCTCTCCAAGACCAGCTTCCTTTTATCTTTGGCTGAGGTGATTATTTTACCTAGTTTCATACCAGTCTGAAACGCAAGAGAAGACTATCTCTTCCTGTTAGCATGATAGCGGGAGAGGGTCGCCTGTCGCTGATCCAGATACTTTGCGTCGCCTTTCGAATAATACGGGTTTTCCGCTCGCTCAGTTGTGTAAAAGACCAGCTGGCCGATTGGCATGCCTGCATAGACTTTCACCGGGCGCGAGTTGACATTTGCCATCTCTAGAGTGATCGTGCCCCGGAAACCGGCATCGATCCAGCCCCCGGTCTGGTGCAGGGTAACACCGAGCCGGGCGATGCTCGACTTACCTTCGATTGTCGCAACGATGTTGTCGGGAAGTCCGATGCACTCAAGTGTCTCGGCAAGAACAAACTGCCCGGCGTTGAGGATGAATGTATCCGCATGTATCTCTTCAACGTTTGAAGATACGCTGTCCTGGTTGTAGGGGTCGATAACCTCGCTGCTGTTCTTATACCAGACAAAATGGTTTCCAAGGCGGATATCCACCGAGTTGGGTTGCACCAGCTTCGGGTCATACGGATCAATTTTAATATAGCCCCTGTCGATGCGATCCCGGAGCTGCCAGTCCACGAGAATCATTGATTTGATATATCACTCTGATTGGTATTGAGGGCTTCGAAATACGACATTGTTATGTTCTTTTTTATTAATTTCAGCAAGATTTCACAAAAACATCGACGGTTAACTCTTGCTGTAAGAAAAAAATCATATCTGCTCCCATCAGGAACATATTCCACCGGCAATATGCAGAAGGGATTTTTATCGTATCGCCTTCATGATCACGGTGAGTTCCACTGCACGCCAATAATTATCAATAAGGTTTTTTTCAGGAGAAAAAGAGCAAGCGACAGGGCTGAATAACTTTACTGACACCGTGGACTATTCCAACAGAAGCACTTAAATTATTTTCCTGTTAATGAGTTACAGAATTGTTGCCAGAACTTTCCTGACAAGATTAGTCCAGGTTAATATGCTGCATTACTGTATCCAGAAATTCTTTGAATCCAGGAAACTCTGGTACCGGTAACCGAGAAAGCTCATCATCCTCTAATTGCACTGAGGGTAAGGAATCATATCCTAACGTCATAGACCCTATATGAGATCCAGTTCCCTTGATCACTTGAATAGAGAAATCCATCGATTGAATCTTACCTTGATTCACAACACCTGAGATGAGAACGTTATCATTGGGGGAGTATTGCGGGGTGCTGTCCGCTTTTCCTATCCGTGCTTTATATCTCACATTCCACCCATTCTGCAAATCCTGTCCAAAACCCATATCATTCTGGATGATTCGTATTCGTGCGGGAACATTCCCAGTATTCCGTACCGTAGGTTTATCTCCCGTACCAAAAATTTCATCCCCGTAAACCCATTTTTCGGGCCCCAGACCCAGATCTCCGTAATTGATGGTGGAGAAATCATACTCAATACAGGCAAGCGGCAGATAGGTGAACGAATTTTTCAGAGACGCGGAGTAATGTTCATCGGTGTCGATAGCTACGACGGTGACTGTAAAGATTCCTGCATTCTGCGTGGAGGGAAACGTCACCTCACCTTTCCAAACTGATGCAGTCCCTGCCTTGAGCTTTGTCATAACATCCTCCTGAGAAACACCATCATCGTAGCGGATTATGTGTGCAGTATCGCCATTTTCTGCAGACCAGATCCCTTCTGACAAGGAAGTTTGTGTCAGCGTTATGGATTCATGATATGTACCACCCGACATCTGAACTTCCGCGTTCACTGCTTTAAGATCTGCCCTATTCCCTGTATCTGTGACAATGGCATAGAGCTGAACAGTTTTTCCTTCCCCCTCATTGCAGGGAGGAAGGAATTGTGTTCCTTCGACACTATGAACACTATCACCATTTTCCAGTACGCCAGACAGGTCCTGTTCCCAGATACCAAGAACACGGGGAGGACTTCCGCCGTCATTACCCTGCAGAATAACCGGACCTGCATTACTTCCTGCATAGTCCTGACCGATAGCAAACACTGGCGTAATGATGATAACCATCAGGATTATTACCAATGTTGCTGCAAGAATCGATTTCATCGTTTCCTCCTTAATCACCGAAGTGAAAAAAGGGGGATAGATTGATTATGATGTTAATTCATCCACTCACACAAGCTGATTCAGGCCCCTTTGGAGTATCAGGATCTAAGACACTAAGTGTCATCGTGCCTTTGGCTGCATCGAATCCTTTTATAACGTGGATCGAGAAGTCAAGCTCATCAGTATGGGACCGGTCAAGAATGTCTATCAATGTGTGGTCCGTAAATGGGTTATACAGCGGCTCTTCACTGACGTGGCCCAGCCGTGCATCAAACTGGACATTCCATATTCCATTAACATCCTGTCCAAAACCCATATCATTCTGGTTGATCTTGATTTGAGCCCTGGTGTTACCGACATTCCTGATGGTTGGTTTTCCATCACCAGTGACAAAGTTGGTGTCACCGGCTCTCCAGGTGGCAGGGAGATTTGGCCCCATGCTCACACTACCATAATCAACCGCGTTGAAGTCATACTCAGCGGCAGTAAGAGGTTCATAGTAGAATGTGTTGTCCAAAAATTCTGATGGGTTCTGACTCTGGTCAACAGCTCGAACCTTAACCAGATAGTTACCATCCATCTGACAGTAGCTAATCTGCGCTTGGCCCATCCAGACCGATGCAGTTCCTTTGTTGAGTTCGAACAAGGGATCGCCACATGTTGAAACAACGGCGGATTTGACGGAGTTATCTGTGCATGAGCATGGAGTTGTTATGAGTCCTGCGGCGAGAGCGGCATTATATGCTGCAAGCCCGTCAGATTTTGACATCTGTGTATAGTGAATCTGATATTTGAAGGTGCCATCAGGATGGTAAACATCAGCATAGACCCCTAGGACATTTCCGTTATCCTCTTCATCCGTGACAACGGCGTAATAATTGATCATCTTGTTTCCTTCAAATGTACCGGGAGGCAAGAACTGGGACCCGGAGATCATATGGGTTGGATCGCCACTCTCCAAACTGGGGTCGCCTGGTTCCGTTTCCCACTTTGCCATCACAACCGGAGGAGATCCACCACCAGTCGCCATCTTTACACTGGTTGCGATATCCGCGCCGCCTGCTGTCGCTGCTGCTGTCACCGGCACAATTGCCATCAGTGCCAGGAGCAGGATTATTAATCCTAATTGAGTATAACGTTTCATTCCTAGTCTCTCCTTTTGTTAGTCTCTCACAGATACGAAACATTTTTTTAGGTTTTGTAATGACCTGAAAGCCCGTGAACGAGTTTCATCGTTTATCAGCTTGCACGGTAATCTTCACGGTCACACACTATCAATAACTCTGTCGCTGGGTTGACATCTGCTCTGCGCATCGGAATACGTACCTTGGCTGCTCGTATCTTTGTAAGGCAAGCAATCCGGCTGATTCCCGAATATTCACCTTACATTATCAGAGTGAGACCATATCTCTACTACTATTTTTTATATAATATAATCATGCAATGCACCGGTGCATTGCCAAGAACCCATATTATAATAAGATGGTAATAAAAATTTCCATTATGTATGGATACCTTTTTTTTACCGCTTGGCTTTTTTCATCAGAACACGGGTGAAGATAAATCCACCGCATAATGCTATCAGTATTAATTCAAACGATAGTAATGCCGATTGCGTCGTAGGCAGTTGCGGATTTTGTTCTGAAGGGATTTTGTTTGCTGTACCCGCTGGGGCGATCGCAATGAGAAACGCATCAAAATCCCCACCAATATGTGCCTGATTGGCGCGAATAGCGGGTATTTGGTCGGAATTGGTTGATCCTGCAATAAACAAAACGCCACGAGGGTCACTTACTATTGCATTCCCATAATCAGATCCGTTACCCCCGATGTAGGAAGATATCTCCGGATTGCTTAACGATGCATCCAGTCCGGTTACGAATGCATCCGTCGGCCCTGATAGCGAGTCCTTCCATGGTTCATGCAGGGGAAAATCTGAAGATGCGGTACTTCCGGTGACATACACGTGACCATCTGGAGTAAGGGTAATACTGGTACCAAAATCATCCCTACTACCACCGAGATACGTTGATGCTGTTAGTGATTGTCCATCCGGGGCAATGCCGGTTATGAATACGTCAGTATATACGCCTCCGCCAAATACCCTCTGGAATGCACCGGGAGTTGTAGGATAATCATCTGAATATGTATACCCGGCAACGTATGCCGTACCGTTAGGATCCACAGCAATTGCTGAGGCGCGATCTCCCCAAGATCCCCCCAGATAGGTTGAATAGATGAGATCGAAAGCGTTGGGGGAATATTTACTCACAAATGCGTCATAGGTTGTTGTGTGGGGCCCCATAAGGGGGTTTTTAACCGGAAAATCAGAAGTTTTTGAAGAATACGTGTACCCGGTTACATAAATATTACCGGTAGCATCGACCGCAATACCACGGCCGTAATCATCCTGACTCCCCCCAAGATAGGTAGAAGAAATAATATTCGTACCTTTCCCGTCAATTACGGTGATGAATGCATCCAACTCCCCGCCGGACTTATTCTGGACAGCATTTTTCACCGGGAAGTCCTTTGATCGCGTGATACCAGTCAGGTAGATCGTGTTGTTCTTGCTGGATAATGCTATGCCACGTGCATCATCCATATCGGTACCCCCAAGGAAGGATGAAAATTCAAGGGTAGATCCATCTGGGCTGAGTGCGGTGATAAACGCATCATAGGCTCCTGCCATTGTTGGCTGGAATGCGTTTTTCACCGGAAAATCGGGGCTTTCGGTACTCCCGGTAATATAAGCAATCCCCTCCGGGCTCACCGCGATCGCCCACCCATTGTCGTTTCCCGCACCGCCAAGATAGGTTGAATACAGCACTTCGGTTCCCTCCTTGGTATACGCCGTTACAAAAATATCAGTAAAACCACTCCACGACGTATTGAATGCAGTGCGCGTCACGGGAAAGTCGCGTGAATACGTAGTACCCATGACATATATATTTCCCTTAGGGTCAAGGGCAATGCTATATGCTGTATCTTCAACGTTTCCACCAAGATACCCGAAGGTAATAATTTCCGGATCAATCACGAGCGGGTAATCCGGGTCATAACTTCCAAGCACATATCCTATCTGTCCCTCATCGACGAGATAATAGCGGACGGGTATACTTTTCACGAATCCCCCCACTTCCTGGTATGCTGTTGGCGGTTCCTCTGTTATCTGCTGCCCTTCAGCAGTACTGATGACAAGTGCACCACGCTGATCAATCTGAATTGGCTTTCCACTCTCAATTTTATAGTGAATTGACGATGGATTTGCACCAGGAGCAACAATAAACGTGCTTTTCAAATGCCCTCGCTCTTCCCGGTAGTGCAGATCAATGCCGGAATAGATATCCTGATACATCACTTCACCATAAAGCGGAACAGCTGTCTGCCAGTGGGAAGGGTCATTTCCGATAAAAAAGTGTGCTGTGCCATTGAGGAGATTTTTCCCAATCAGCCTTGAATTTTGATTCTGTCCTTCAAACCGAAGTCTCACTAAGGGACCCGTTGTGTGATTGAGATTAAGCGCATCTGGTGTCGCAATCAGGATTTCATCAGGCATAAAAAAGTAATCTGCATTTTTACTCGTATATTGAAATCCGGATCCCAATGTACCCGATCCGTTGACCGGAACAAAAAATCCGCAGGGTTCGGGGATGCTGATGTTGCTGGCAGGATCCACCAATTTCTGTAGGGTACCATTATCAATAGATGCCATAGGAGTTGCGCCAACATAGCTGCACTGCAGGCAAATTACGAGAATCCAAACAAGCAGGAAAAAACGTTCAGTTATGCAATATTTTTGGATAGAAAGAACCTCCCTGGGATCCTATTTGCAGCTATTTTGATATTTATCCATAAATAAATGCTCCTTCTATTGAACCAGCTAATAATAAATTAAGGTATCGTATCATGCTAAATCTAATTTTTTCCACAAGAATTCAATAAAAACAATCAGGTGAAGACGGTCCAAGGGGCAACACTTTCGGCTTGACCCCGACAGTATAATTTCCCCCAAGATGCGAGTGAACGATCTGATCGTGTTTAGATCAAAGACCCCATTTCATTTTCAAATTTTTACAATGTAACTCATTTTTTATATGGGTGGTTTATTAATTACTATCCCTATAAATTAGTAATTCTTATATCCCGAACTTTGTGGATTTATTATTTACTCTTAAATCCGGACTTTCTTTGATAGTGAAGGGTGACTGGATATCCGGATGCAGAATTTTATCTATTAACATTCTCCTTATCTGATGTCTGCAACATTTTTCGTTTTCGATGAATGATACTGAATCTGGACAAAATATCCCTGAAAAGAAAAGCTAAATGGATTGTCGAACGAGACAAAAAGCAGAGATAATTTCATCGATAAAAAGAGGCTGCTCTTTTTTAAGAAAAAAGATAAATAGGATTACCGGAATGCTCTCCTTCTGGCATTTATGAGTACCAGGGTGCAAATGAATGCAAAAACAGCCATGAGGGGTGACAAAGGTGTTTTTGTAGGAGTAGTCAAACCTGTTGTTTTGAACGATAACTCCGTTTGTGGGGTTTTTTTGCCTTCATAGAGGACATACGACTTGATGGTATAGTTCCCCTCGGATTCAAGTTTCAGGTAATGGATCAAATCAACTTTTGCATATATCGGGATGCTCAACTCATCGGTGGTAAAGGTATCAATGAGAATACCATCACGATAAATTTCTCCCATGAGTTTTGCTTTCGTCTCAATTGTTCCGGTGTTTTCAAAGATTCCCGTGATTTTTACCACAGTGCCTACAGCTGGTACACCCTCATACACAAGAGCGGTAAGATTCCCCTGCCGGGATAATGTACCGGTAGGAAAGATCTTGAAAGGAACTTCTGATTCCTTGATACTGGTCGTTCCGACAGATACCCCGACTCGCGTTGAATAATTTCCTGGTTCGACACCTGTGTTATTCCAGCGGACAATAATAGTCTCGGCTTGATCGACATTGACCTGTGTGCCGCTATAAGACAGTGTATCGATAGTTTTGTTTTTTCCAAATACTGTTACACTAATTTCCGGGTTCACTGCTACATTGCCCGTATTACGGAAGAGAACTTTTATCGGAAGCGGATAGTTTACTTCAGTATCATCAACGATAATATAGTCTACGGTACCGGAAACCTTCTGCACACCGGTTACTGTCACGGATATTTGGGATGTTGCTTCCATGATCGTAGTCGACCCCATACCTGTGCTTCCGGCACTGACGGGTCTGAGCTGTGCACGAATGGTTGTTGTATAGATCCCGTTTGCAGTATCTGCAGGTATGGTTAGTCTGACAACCAAGGGGATATTTGATCGTCCTTTTACCTCAAGATAATTTAGTGCGGATCCTTCTGCGGTAATCGGATAAAAGGTCACCCAGTTGCCTGCTGTACCCTCGGCCACCAGAGTGATGTTCGCATCTGTATCCCCCACGTTAAAAACCGTTAGACTCCGGTCAACAATCGTACCGCGGAGGGCATCGGTGATCGTTATTTCGGAGGGGCCAAGTCCTATACCTGTGGATGCACTAACTGCAGGACATACTATCAAAGCTGCCAAAGAGACAATTAGCCAGAGCATTACGATTCTGCATTCAAACGGTTTCATTGTAATCATATTCAATTCAATAAAAATTAATACTATATAATTTTTAGTTATTGAAAAACCGCTGCCTCCCACAATCGGCTTAGGATAATTTCTTTTGGTCTTGACATTTATCTGCCTGTTCTATAAAAAAATATCCCATCCCTGATTTTTTTTGGAGGATCCTATCCGGTTCCCGTCAACATTCACCGATATTAGGCTGCCATGCACCGGTGCCTTGCACGATTTATAATTTGCTGCCGGGTAAGGATTTGTTGCATAAATTACATGGAAAGGAATATCCGGATATGCTCATAGGAATATATTCGGAATTATCTATCGGGAGGACCTAGGAAAAGCAGTATACGGGTTAGGAATGATACTGCTGGTATTAACATGTCTCAAAAGTCCGCCAGTATCTACAGGTGCGACGGTGAGAAAACCTTCTGGTCGCAACAACAAGAGGTTCTTTATTGCATAAACTTGCAGCCGGCGATATTAAAATCGATGGCATATCAGTCACTTGGCAAATCGCCGATTTCGTCATGACGGCAAAGATCCAAGATGACAATGGCAATCCGGTCGTTGGAAAACAGGTGATCTTTGCCCTTGCTGCCGGACCAAATATGGATACTACGGGAAATGGAGTCACTGGCAGCAAGGGTCAGGTCACATTCTCCTCTGTCGGGAATGTTGTAGGTATTGACACCATCGTCGCAAGTTTCGTGAACAATGCAGGTAAAACGTTCCCATTCAATGAAATTATAAACAAATGGGAGAACGACCCGAATTCCCAACTGTCGCTCTCCCCATTAGTATGCTGATTGGTATCGTGGCGGTGAGCGGGGCTCCGCTCTGACAGTGTAAATCTTTCTTAATCATCCGGCACCAACCAGTTCTGTAGTGCACATTTCGTCATCATCGTTCCGTTGATATTCTCAATGAACAGTATCGGCCGGATGCTGCATACAACCGATCACTTTCCAGAAGATTTGGCATTTCCGGTTGAAAGGGTAACAGACTTCTCTGCTGAGGATTGCACATTTAGAGCACCTATGAATACCTCCTTTGCCGACATCACCGTCTCCTCACGAGGAGCAGCACTGCCACTACTATTCCCATCAGGGGAATAATCGGAGAAACCGGACTCTGCGTCGGAGTCCTGATAATGGAGTAGGTAGTGGGTAATTCGGTGATCGTAGCCCTGACAGGGGCCGGGGTAGGGGCTGGATTTCCTGATTGTAAAGCCGGGTTCTGGCTTGAAGTTATATTCTGGCCGGACGCGTTCAGGGAACCCTGAGACAGATTTTTTGGATTAAACTGGTAATACGACACAGGAGATGAAGAAGATTGCGACGAGGGAGCGGTATAAAAAGCATAAAGGTTCTTCTTATCTGTCGCCAAGACAATGGAGCCATCCCAGCTTACAGTGATATACCGGACAGGGTCCTCTGCCTGGTAGGATCCCAGCAGGTTCCCTCCCGCACCGAGAAGTAAAATTCTGCCATCGGCCGAGCCGGCTGCCACCACACCGCCGTCCTTTGAAAGTGCTACTGCGGTTATTCCCGTTTTCAGAGTGCCATCGTTATCTGAAGAATGACTCCAGACCAGTTCACCCTGGTCATTATACAGGTCAATATTTCCGTTTTCGGTGCCTGCAACAGTAGAAGACCCGGAAGGTGTCATTGCAAGCGAGATCGGTTTTCCCGTTGCCCTTACGGTCCAGAGATTTGTACCCGTGCTCAAATCGAAGCCACGGATTTTCTGGCCATCATTGAAAACCATTAAGGGTATTGTCTGGGACAGAACCATGACATCAGGCTGGGAAACAGATGCCGTGTTATAAGTTCCGGTGACTATTGCATTGCTGTTGTAAACCCGAATCGTATCAGCCGAAATGCCCGCAATCCACCATCCACTATGGGGCATTCCGAAAATGGTGTTCGGGAACAGATCACTCGAGGCCACATTCTGGGTTGATGTAGAGATGATAAGGATGACATTCCCCGTTGTTGACGCACCGATCGTACTGCCATCTTCCGTAATATCAAGAGAACGCACATGATCAGGGCAATTATATTCCCATGTCATATTCAGTTGTTTTGGATCCGGTGACCCGGTAGTCAACGGGGTTCTGAAAAAATAGATGATACTCCCAAAGAATGAAGCGGCATATCTGCCGTCTGGTGTAATTACAACAGATTCACCAAAAGGTTCCTTTTTTATAAGAGTCCCATCCCTTGAAAAAATCCAGAGATCTCCCGCGGCGACAATAATAGTGGAACCATCGTATGAAACCGCGATGTTGCCGATATCTACGTTATTCATTGGATAAATCCAAGCCGGTTCTATTGCGTGGACCTTCGGGATGAGTGATACGGTCAGCAGGAGAATAAGTAAAACCTGAACTATACGTTGAGTATTCATCAATGCCACACTCTGCCCGTATCAGGCTGTTCCCTGTGCATAAATGTACCTACCTACGTTCTTGTTTATATCCGTATAAACCCATAACAATCTTCCCGTGAGGAGGTCTACCAGCGCGAGATGTTCCCCTCATGCATCCAGGCAACCCCTGGTTCAACAGGAATTTATAGATTTACTGAATATAATTACACCGGGTACTTAAATGGCAGCCGTCCTGTTTCTGGCTCCTGAATATTTTCAACATGCGATGCTGGTCATTTTTTTCATCATTCCGTTCACATTTTTATTTTTCTCCCTGCCATATATCATCACTCAGCTGAAAGAAACGGGGCATATTGTGCGGGATATGTATAAAAAAAATCTGACGCAAATTCCCACCGATGGCGGTCTTGTCCTCCTTCTTATTGCAATTTTTTCCCTGTCGATCCTCACCTTATTCTATGGAAAAGTCATAACGCCCATCAATTATACGATCATTGTTGTGGTGGTCCTTTTTGCTCTCTTTGGTCTGCTGGATGATATGGTCAATATCGGCAGACCGGCAAAACTGATCCTTCTCTATTATTGTTCATATCCGCTGATCCCATTCATTACGACGACCCTGATTGTCCTTCCCTTCATCGGGAGTGTAGATCTCTCGATGGTCTATCTCCAGCTCATTATCCCCACCTATGTCCCGGTTGTTGCCAACCTCGTGAATATGCACTCGGGATTTAACGGCTTAGCTCCCGGTGTCTCTCTTATCATTCTGGTAACCCTGGTTCTCAAAGCATTCCTGTCCGGAAATATTTACAATGCGCTTTTTATCGTCTGCCTGACCGGAGCACTGATGGCGTATTTCTGGTTTGAAAAATACCCTGCCCGTATTTTGTGGGGCAATATGGGCGCCCTTTCTGTCGGAGCCGCAATCGGTGCAATGATTGTCACCCAGAATTTTATTGTGAGTGGTTTTATCATGCTAATCCCGCACACGATCAATTTCCTCCTGTATATATTCTGGCGCCTGAAGATCGTGCGTTATCCGATGACTAAATTTGGCAGTGTCCGTGATGACGGAACCCTTGAGGTGCCCAATCCCTTCACCCTCAAATGGATATTACCTTATTATTTCAGGATGACCGAATGGCAGGCATCCTATATGATGTACGGGCTAACCGCGATATTCTGTGTGATAGGATTTTATTATCCGGGATGAAACACTGGGACTGAACAGGAGCTAACTGAGTACGGGAAGGATCTGTTCCGGAAAGAATACCGTTAACCCTACAAAGTATAACATGATTCAGGAGAGGTGACTGATGGACACGGGAATGACAATTCTGGCGGTGGGGAGAGTCCTCTTAGGTTTTGTCAACCTGTTATTCATTCCGGGTTTTGTCATCACGCTGGTCTATTTTCCCCGGTTCACTGACCTGACGCTTATGGAACGGCTGGTCTATTCCACGGTCCTGAGTATCAGTTCTGTTATGGTCTTGGTACTGGGAATGGAATTTGTGCTCGGGATCAACACGACACCCAGAAACATCAGTATTGTGATTGGGGCGTTTTCCTACCTCATGCTGATCCTTTGGCTCTGCGAGGTATTGTACCTTGGCAGCAGGTCAAAATTATGGCTGGGAAGGCAGATC
>Ga0209777_10005629_pt1 | contig 14349 bp, 16 predicted proteins | sample FrelakmetHBP12HB_FD_187147 | JGI IMG/M metagenome (GOLD analysis project Ga0209777, IMG submission 187147) | Freshwater lake sediment microbial communities from the University of Notre Dame, USA, for methane emissions studies -HBP12 HB (SPAdes)... | ecosystem: Environmental > Aquatic >...
GTTCAATATCCATATTATCCAGTATCTGGTTTTTGAAGGTTCGCTCGTTGCTCACACCGGTATACTGGATAAGCCGATCGGCAAGGGTCGACTTCCCGTGGTCAATGTGGGCGATAATGCTGAAGTTGCGGATATTTTCCATATTCAATATTTAATGGCGGGCCTTTTTACGAACCATCACAGTTAAAAAAGCCTTCCGGCATTACTGTCTCAGGAAGGCTTTCTTTCGTATTTTGTCTGCTGTAAATTATGATAATCTTTTCTGACAGAACTTCCTTTTCGTTGTGAGAAGTATAGGAGAAGCAGTCTCGTATGTCAATATGATTTTAGGTCAAGATATTGTGGCTTACTCGGACAGTCTAGGGGAATTGACAACTATCCATATCGAAGTTTGATTCTCTCCTTACTCAGGCAGCTTTATTAGGCAGCCAATATCCTCAACGGGAAGTACGGCAAGCACACCCTTCACTTGGGTAGCTCGCACCCTATCGAGGTATTCGGCAAGGGAGTTCAGGGGCAGCACATTGAATCCGGCAGCGGGCGCATTACCCATAGCTTGCTGCGGGGTAAACGAGTGAACAGGGGACATTATTATTCTTTAAGGATCGGAGAATATCCGCAGTTTACTGCGGAGAGCTTCAATATGGGTGGAAACATGTGTATTGGAAAAGTATTTTCCGAAGAATAAAGGGGGCTCCATATCTTCCTCCACAAACTGCCAACTTTAGTTTTCATTGTAGATTTCAAATGGGAAGCGTGATAATCGAAACAAATATATAAAATCAGAGATTGAGATTCATAAACCCTTCAACAATAGATGAGGGTAGTATGGACTGATTATTGAAACCCCGTTTCTCAAGGAAAGAGGACGGGGTTTTGTGTTTCAAAACAACTATTTTGTATTAGAGGGGGGATATAAAAAGGTTACAGAAGGAAGAATTGAATATAACGAAAGGAGAAGATCATGAAAGACGAAAATCGTATGAAGTATTTAGAAATTGCATTGGCGTGTTTCGGAATAATAGCAATAGTTGGAGTTTACCCACTCGTGCTTATCTGGCCATCCGGATTTGCATGGCACGGAGAAGGCCATAATCTCTATGTAGACATGATTGTGGGAATATATGCAACGCTAGGCGTTTTTCTTATTAGGGCGGCTCGTAATCCCCTTGCTCATCTTAGTCTTATTTGGTTCACAGTTTGGTCAAGCATTGTGCATGGCGGGATTATGACCGTACAGGCTATCGTTTATCTCCAACATATTGGTCATCTCTTAGGCGATGTACCAATGTTGTTCATAATAGCAATCGTATTAGGTGTTTTGACTCCATGGGGCGAAAAAGCCATAAAGATGCAACAGAAAATGACAAAGGGATGAATGCAAGCATCTTTTAGCACTATCTGTGGGGGAAAAGGATGCAATCCTGAAGATGTTACGAAATAGATTTCAAATGGTAACTCTCAGGTGAAACAAAAGGTGAGTTGCTTTAGTAGTAGCTGGCACCAATAACCAGCGCATTTCATTCTTTCAATGTTCCTCTTGAGTATAACGGGATGAAAGCTGCTGAGCAGGCGCACATAGGTTTGTGGTCACGATTTTGACTGGAGGATGTCTGCATAGAATTTCATGCCGATCTCGATGCCGCGGTCGATAAAATCGGGACCGTATATTTTACCTGTGTGGGTACGAAAAGTTTCCCGGATGCGCTTTATCCCTTCCATGCCTTTCAGGAACCGCGGGAGGAGGGCATCCAATGAGGCCTTTCTGTACTCCACCATATCCCAAAGCATTTCCGTGAAGTTGTCCGGTCCCCAGCGAAACTTGTCGGCGTCGTAAAGTGCATCGGAAAGAAACTGGGCCAGAGGATCTTCGAGTATGTCGGCCGCACGAAAAGCCTCGTGATTCCTGATGGCGCCGGCGATGGCCTGCACTTCCCTCTCCGCGAGATCAAAGCGTGTAAGGATCATCCCCGCTTCGCCGGCGCTTACCTGGGCGTGGTCCTTCTCCAGCCGCCTGATGTCATGAAGTACACCTGCCACATGGACCAGAAGAACTATCCGCCGGACATCGGACCTTCGTCGGAAAGGAGCATACTCCACCAGGGCAATAGCCCCGGCATCAATAGCAACCTTCCTGCTGTGGCCTATACCATGGCCGATGCCGTCTTCCCGTTCTCTCAAAAGATTGAGGCACTCCCTTACAAGAGGAGAAGAACCAAACAGCCTTCGCGAACCATCCATCTCTCTTCTCTTCTCCGTGTAAAACCGCGGAGACCCCGTGGAGCGGGCGATCTTCCTGGCGAGTCTTTTCGCTTCCTCAAGTTCCCTGTCCAAACCTCACCTATTGTTCAACTGGGATTCTATCTTGTCCGTGTTATTTTTTCGCGGCTGCCGTGTCCTGTTTGTTATACTGTAAAGCCGCGGTCCGTCTGCCAGTATTCGCAATCTCTCGAGTTATCAGTTAACAAGTGATCGACGAAGCGGGCAAAACGCAGACATTTTTCTTTATGCAGTATCCCGTCTTCCCTCTCCAGATACAGACATGTCGCGCATTTCCTGCTTTTATGACCTCCATCGAGCTTCTTCATCTGGGTGAGATTTAAATCCATCTTGTCTGAAGTTCCTGTTTGTCAACGGGCAGCATGGACGCGAAGCAAATATTCCACTACCTTCTCAAGATGGCGAAGGGTGCTGCATTCCCGTGCGATGCTGCAGTAAGGGAGATATTTTTTCATTTCCGAATCCCCCGATCCCCAGAGAGAAGGCGTCTCGGGATTGAGCCATATCAGGCGTTTGCATCTTTCGGAAATGAAGCGTAGCGCTTCGGTATGAGGCTCTGAATAGTTGCTGCGAGCGTCCCCCAGGATGATCACCGTCGCTCTCTTCGTCAGGCAATCCGAATACTGATTTCTGAAATCAAGAAAGGAGCCTCCATAATCAGTCCGGCCCAGGACAATCGGGATACCGGTTCCCGACCGAAGCCTTTCCAGGGCCTCCGGCAACGGGTATTCCTCAAAGAGAGGGCTTACTTCAGCCAGGTTTGAACAGAAGACGAAAGACCTGATCCTGGAGATAACCTCGTTCAGACTGTATAAAATTAGAAGAAAGAAACGGACCACGTTCGAAACGGAACGGCTCACGTCACAGATGACGACGATTTCCGGACGATCGATCTTCTTCGATTTCCAGTGGGTTTCGAACGGCAGGCCGCCATAGGTGATGCTCTGCCGGAAGGTCTTCCGGAAGTCCAGTTGCCCCCTGCGGGCAGCCTTTGGCCTCCTCGAATAGCGATCCTTCAGGTGCTTTACCATTCTCTGTATTATCTTATGGATCCTGGCAAGATCCCTCTCGTCCAGCGCTGAGAGCCTTGCGTTTCTGATATAGCCCTCTGAGAGCTCATACTGCCGCCTCTCAGCGTAAAGCTCGAGCTGCCGTTCTATAAGACTTTTCACCCTTTCCATGAGGTTATCACGCATGGATTCCAGAACTTTCGCCTGATTGAGGGCATCCTCACCTCCAATTTCCGCGAGCCTTTGGATGTCCCTGTTTAAGCCCTCCAGGCCGAGCTCCTGAAAGAGCCTTTGCATATAAAGACCTTTCTGCGTCCATGACTGAATACCGCGGATATTTGCCCTCTCCCCGGCACCCCTGAATGCCATGGCAAGCCCGCCTACGTCCCCTGAAATGAACATCTGCGTCAGGGGGGCTTCTCCTTGAAGCATCGGGGAGAGGCTTTCATTCTCCAGGAGCGAATCATCCCCGGTAATGTAATCAAGAGAGAAAAAACGGCTGAAACAAACCTCAAAGATATCCTTCTCCGGCATGGACTTGGCGAGAGAGGCAGACAGAAAATCTTTCAACATCCATCTGTCCCCGTATCCCGACAGTTCCACCGCGCGCAGGGCATCCATCGTTTCCGCCACGGATATCCTAACACCAGAGCGGCGCAATGCAGTGATAAAATTCTCCAGAGTACGATCCAATCAGTTTGCCTCCCGGAGGGCATGCTCCGTCAAAGCGTACAGTTTTTCTTCGGTAACCCGGATGTCTTCCTGGGCCTTGAGAAACGTGTTAAGCGTCTCTCTGACCATTTCTTTGTCCAGGGTTTCGGCATGTAGTATGACCATGGTCTTCGCCCAGTCGATCGTTTCACTGACGGACGGTAGTTTCTTTATATCAAGTTTTCTGACTTGATGTATGAAAGAGACCAGCTGTCTGGTCAGCCTCTCCGATATGCCCGGAACGCGGGTCATGACAATTTCCCTTTCGAGTCCCTGCTCGGGAAAGGAGATGTATAGATGAAGGCAGCGCCTTCTCAATGCCTCTCCCAGCTCCCTTGTGCTGTTGCTGGTTAGAAAAACAAAAGGCTTTGACGTGGCTTCTATGGTGCCTATCTCGGGGATGGAGACTTGGAAGTCCGAGAGGATTTCAAGAAGAAAGGCCTCAAACTCGTCATCAGACTTGTCCACCTCGTCGACGAGGAGGACTGCCCCGTCTTTTTCCTGAAGTGCCTTGAGCAACGGCCGCGGTTCAAGAAACTGGGGAGAAAAAAAGATGTCATCGTACTGGTGAAGCTTCTCGATGGATTCGGCGAGATTAGTCTCTCCCTCTATGACGCGGTCGAGCTTGTCTTTCAAGAGCTGGGTATAGAGGAGTTGCTTTCCGTATTTCCATTCATACAGGGCCTTCGACTCGTCGAGCCCCTCATAGCATTGAAGCCGGATAAGGGGAACTCCCATGAATAGAGCTGCTGACTTGGCAAGTTCCGTTTTTCCCACACCTGCGGGCCCCTCCACAAGTACGGGCTTTCCCAGGTGGTAGGCCAGATATACTGTATGGGCGATCTGGGTGGTGGCGATATAGCCCACATCCTTGAGGCCCTTGCGAACCACATCCACAGTGGCAAACTTAGTATCTAATGTGCTCATTTGACTCCTTCCTTAAAATAATTTTCTCACCTATTTTTTTCTGCCTTGACGGGTCTCCGCCCCTCAGCAGTTCAAGGGTGCGGCATATATCCTCTGACATAACAGATAGCTCACCATCCATACCGATACCCGATTTCTTTATGAGGCTCTCTGCCAGAGACTCGCAGTCCGCCGCAATTTTTCGAAAAGAGATGAGTAATGTCTCGTATTCATTTTTTGCCCCCCTTTTCTCCATTCGTTTCGCTGCTTCGAGGGCCATCCACCGCAGCGTTTGTCTCCACGTCTCCATTTCACCGAGGCCCCTCATTACATCATTGTCTCGCGTCACACCCTGTTTACGGAGGGCATTGAGCATAAGCTCCATCTGCCAACATATGCCTCCCAGGATGGGACCGTTCAAGAGCGCGTCCTCCAATGCACGGCAGGGCCGAGCCATGTCTTCGAGAGCCGTTTCCTTCCTGCCAAGTATTGCAGAGACCGGCACAGAACAATTTTCCAGTCTGATCATGCAGTGGGGTGACGGCCTGAGAAAATCCAGCTTCATCATTTCCGTGACTGTCAGATTCCGGTTCTCTCTTGAAACAAGAAAGGCCGTAAACTGTCTCTTCCCTTCGGCCACACTGGTTACTGCATAAACCACAAAGAAGTCCGCCAGGGGGCCATTGGTCAGGTAAGCCTTTTCGCCGTTCAAAATAAAATGGTCTCCTTCCCGATAGGCCGCCGTCTTTACGTAGCGGGGGTCCGCTCCAGCTCCAAGTTCGGAAAAGGCGATGGAGGCCGTGAGGCGGCCATCCGCCATCTTCGGCAGATACTCTGCACGCTGAGCCGGAGTCCCGAATTTCCCGATCATGAAACCCGAAGCCAGCAGATGGATGATCCAGGACAGGGCCAGCCCCATGTTATGTCCATGACTGACTAAAGCCTCGCCGACAAGGACGAGGGAGTCATAGGCAATCTTTTCCCCTCCGTATTTCACAGGGATCCCGAGGCTAAGAAACCCTTCTTTCGCCATCTTCCTCCATATATCAAGGGGGAAGTCATCAACATCTTGCAGATCATGCCTGGTGGCAATTTCTTTTCCGGCAAATACGGCCACCTTATCTATCAGAGAGAGGGCCTGTTTTCCATCAATTGCGTGCATCTTTTTACCCTTAGCTCGGACCGGGATCGAATTTATGAAAAAAACTTCTCAGTATCCTGTTGAACGAATCCAGCTCTTCCGCCGAGAACCCATTCTTTATTTCCTGATTAACCATTCTGATTACCCTTTTCGCCTTGTCCACTTCTTCTATTCCTTGGGGACGGATGAAGACCTGTGACGTCCTGCGATCATGAATGCTGGCATTTCTCCGGACCAATCCCGTTTTCTCAAGACGGTCGACGAGGCCGGTGATTGTAGAATTGTCGATAGACAATATCTGGCTCAGTTCGCTCATGGTCCGGCCATCCTTCTGCTTCAAGAGGAACAGGATGCCGGCCTGGGCGGTGGTCACCTTGACATTCTCCTTGACCATCATCTTTTTCAAGTAGGTGCGGAGTTTTTGCTGGGCAGTAAAGACAAGATAAATGAGTCTATCGTCAGGGGACATCTGGATAACCTCGACGGAATGTCTCCATCGGGTTATTTATTTGGCATACCAAATAATAAATGTCAATCAAAAATCTTTAGGGGACATGGCGATGAGATAACAACATGGACTATTGGGATAGTCCAATCGGCCATCTTCAGAAAAAACACAACTACTTCCCTTCCGGAAGCAGTCTGGAATCTATATTAAAAAGACGCGTTTTTTCGCCTGCCTTTTATAACTGGCGATATCAGGAGACTATTCTTCAACGGTGATGGTCCCCGTCATTCCTTCATGCCCTATTCCGCAAAAGTTGTCGCAATGGAAAGGGTAAGTACCAGCCTTCGTTGGAATGAAGCGCAATTGGGTCGTCTTTCCGGGTAAAATATCGGAGCGTATTCCCAGACCGGGACAATTGAATCCGTGCAGTCTATCCAGTGAAGTGAACTCCAACACCACGGGAACATCTTTCTTCACCTTTATGTCCTTAGGTGAGTATTCAAACTTCTTCGCTGTTATCTGTATCACCTTATCTTTTTCATCCGCCATAATGTAGCCGCCTATGAAGTGGGGAATGACGACGAATAGAAGAATCGAAAGGATGAGAATCGGAATGACATGTTTTCCAGCTTTCATGGCAGTTCTCCTCTGACGCCGAATTCAGCAATGTTATATTTGGCTTTTTTGACATCCGCATTTATGCCGCGAAATCCCAATCCTCTGTATGGCGCTATGTCGTCCCAGGGGACCGGCTGTTTTTTAGGCACAGAACCCGGGGCCGGCAGGGGGTACATCAGCCCTTTCGCTGCGTGATGGGCGATATGTCCTGTTTGGTGATGGTGTTCCTGGTGTATATGACCATAGAAGACCGTCACATTCGGAAAGGGCATAAGCATATCGAGAGCCTTAGATCCGTCCCTGGTATGCCAATCCCAGTCCGGATAGAGATCAAACAATGGGCGATGGGTGAGAACTACTATTCTGGCGTCCTTGTCAAGTTGCTTTAAGTTCCCTCTCAGCCATGCCAACTGGGTCTCTCCGATACTTGAAGTCGGGTCTGAAACATTGTCCAATACTATGAAGTGGACTCCCTTATGATCGAAGGTATAATGGGTTGTCTCAAAAAACTCTTTGAATGCCTTGCCTTCATCCAGCCCGGCATCGTGTTCTCCAGGCATGAATCTAACGTTCTTTACTTTCAATTCGCTGACAATATTGCGGAACTCGGATAGACGTTTCCTTCTCTCTTTTTCATCTTCGGTGACATGAGTAAGATCACCTGTGAACATGACAAAATCCGGCTGGTTCGTAAGACTATTTACCGCCGCTACGGCTTTTTTGAGTATACCTGCCGCATCCGGGTTTACAGCCGGACCGGCGAAGCCCCAATGTGTATCCGACAACTGAACGAAAAAGAAATCATCCTTTCCAGATTTGGCCGCCTCAGCGACATTCAGCAAGCTTCCAGGACCGGCAACAAAAACGACGCTTCCTAAACCTGCCAGTTTCAGAAATTCCCTTCTGTCGATCTTCATCGCTTCCTCCTATGATTATGGTGATCTCGGCTGTTTGAGTAACAAGTTAACTGTGCGATATAATGCTCACGATACGAAATATTTTTAATTATGCAATATTGTGAGCTGATGTGCCATATGGATATCTCTGATTTTTATCCTCGATAAACCTTAGTGGAATTAAGGGAAGGGGCTGGATGATTCGCTGTCGCTGCTGATATCCGCAACTGGGATATTTGAAATTGTCGTAAAATGGCAGGTTATTGCTAGATAAAAATAATTCGCGAAACAAGATTTTTTACGTAAGAATATTTAGAACCGTCTGTAAGTATCTGCGGCTGTGAATAGGTGGACAACCTCTTCTTTTTGTGGCTCCCACATTATTTTTATGTAGTTACGGCTGAACACTTCATTACCGTTAGGCAAGGTCATAAACAAAGTCCAGCCGCGCTTTACTAATTCCTTTCGGCTTATTTTTTCTCCAACCTTTAGTGTGATATTTTTAGCCATTGTTATCCGCCCTTGCTAAATCTATCATGTTTTCAATTATGGGTCTCCCTTTTTCTTCACCCGGAAGATAATTGATCATGATCGTTTGAGGATGGCATTTATCTCCTTCTCATTGAGATTTTGCCCGGACGGTCAGGATCAAAGAAATATCATTTCAGAAGAAATGCATCAGATGCACCTTCAAACCTTCGGAGTCATAAATTCGTCAATCGCCTATATTTCAGTATACGGGTTTCCGAAAACCGGAAAGGGCCGGATGCGAACTGCCGTTTATTAATGCCATATGCTGTGTGTTATGACGTGGATCAAAGCCGAAATAATGGCTGACACCGGGATGGTCAATATCCACGCCCAGATGATATTTCCAGCAACGCCCCAACGAACGGCAGTCATACGTCTTGTTGCGCCCACCCCAACAATAGCGCCTGTAATTGTGTGGGTTGTGCTCACGGGTATACCGGCGATGGACGCCCCTATAATAGAAATCGCCGCAGCGCATTCGGCACAAAACCCCCCCGATGGTTGAAGTTTTGTAATCTTTGTGCCCATTGTCTTAACGATTCGCCATCCACCAGACATGACCCCCAGAGAAATGACGGCATAACAGCTAATTACGACCCAGGTTGGAATGTAAAATACAGGACCAAGCAATCCCTGGCTGAAAAGAACCATGGCAATTATGCCCATCGTTTTTTGTGCGTCGTTGGCGCCATGTCCCATGCAATAAATAGCGGATGAGATCAGCTGCAATCTTCGAAAAAGACTATTTGTTCTGCTGAGGGAAGAAAATCGGTTTAAGTTGAGCACAAGAACCATCAGAGAAAGGCCGAGTACCAATCCGATGGCAGGGGAAATAACGATAAACAAAGCTGTTTTTGTGATACCGCTCCATACGAGCACGCTGGTGCCTCCATCCATCATGCCCGCACCAATAAGTCCACCGATTAGGGCATGAGAGGAACTGCTGGGCAGTCCAAAATACCAAGTGATGATATTCCAAATGATGGCGCTGCTTAAGGCTGAGAGGATGAGGAGATTATCGACAATGTCTGGATTGATGATGCCAGTACCGATAGTATTGGCCACTTGGACACCTACAAAAAAGAAGGCCGAGAACTCGAAGAAAGCCGCCCAGATGACCGCATATTTGGGTGGGAGAGCCCTCGTAGAAACGACAGTCGATATCGCGTTGGCAGAATCGTGAAAGCCATTGAGAAAATCAAAGACCAGGGCCACCAAGATGAGAATAATAATGAATCCAAAGGAATCAGGCATGTTTCAGGACGATACCTTCAACGATGTTAGCGACATCCTCGCAGACATCTATGGCCTCTTCTATCCTCTCAAATATTTCTTTCCACTTGATGAGCTCAATGGGATCTTTTTCCTGCTCAAAGAGGCGGGTCATCGTCATCCTCATTATAATATCGCCTTCGTTCTCCAGGGTGTTGATTTCCACGCAGGAATCGATGATCATCTTGGCGTTTTTCATATTTCTCATGGCATGAACGATATGCTTCACCTTCTTGATCGACTTATTTAAAATCTTAGCCTGCTCGATGATTTCCTTGGCGGGAACTTTCACCTTGTAAAGGGACATCCTGGCTGCTGAGGCTTCGATCATATCCAGTATGCTGTCCATTTTATTGACCAGAGCATATATGTCTTCGCGATCGATGGGAGTGAGGAAAGTCTTGTGCATCTTTTCATAGGTCTTGTGGGTGATGACGTCGGCCTCATGTTCCAACTCTTTAAGTTTTACAATCTTCGGTTGTGAATATTCATAGTGCTCGACCATGTCGAGAAAGAGTTCTCCTCCCTCTTCGATTTTATTTACCAGCTCATCGAAAAGATCGAAGAACTTCTCTTCCTTGGGTATCAGTCTCATTTGACATGCTCCCTATGACTTGATTATCCGGTTAATTGAATGGGCCTGTCAGTAAGATATTGTCTCAATTATGCGGAGTCCACTGTATGTCTGTATAACACATTTTATATCAGAGTTCCGCAGTTTTTAAATCAATGATGCTAGGCAGCAGAAGATGAACCGTAGCGATTATTCCTAGCTTTCATCGGAGAGCTTGCCCTCCGGACTGGCCTGGGGGGTCAGCAAATCTTCTTCTTTCTCGCATAGCCTGATAGTTATTCTTCGGATGACTATATCTGCTGGTGGTTCGAATAATCGCCGGAAAGCACCCGAGAAGTTTCTGGCAGAACTCTCGGTATAGGAAAAATTAACCTCATTGAGATCCAATGAACTCTTATAAAGATCGAAGTCCTTTTCCTCTTTCAGAACTTGCCAAAAAGTCTTTCCTCCGGTATTTAAGGCAGAAACCGTGAGGCCCGCAAGAAATGAGATATTCGGCAGGGCGGAAAGGATGATGCCGCCGCTTAATTCCGCAGTATCTTTGATGTCCTGATTGGCTTTTCTGGCAGCGGATCTTTCACGAGCCTCTTCCAGAGTTAGTTCAATCTCTATTTCCTTTCTATCATCCTTTATATATTTGGGATAATCCGTCGCGATTTCTTGCAGAATAGGCAGAGCCTTTTGGATCGCTTCTACGAGAGCTCCTATATAATAATGCCGTGGTAAGACAAAATCACCCCGGTCGCGCTGTACCTTCGCAGTCCTAAAAAAGCTGGACTCGTATCTTTGTAAGCGAATCTTTACGTGATAGAGTATATGACTATGCAAGACGACCGTATCGTCCGCAAATATATCAAAGTCAGCTAGCAACTCAATGCCTTTGCAGTGCTTGAAGTTGGTTTCCAGATTACAGAGAGGCGCCCCGGGTTGGACCGTAAGGTAAAGCTGAGGACAGGAGACGCGAAATAGTTTTTCCAGCCCACAGACATTAAAATCCTTCAGTTCGGGATTTTGAGATTTCTCATTTAATAAATATTCAGCTAACGTGCCCTGGCCATCTAAAAGGAATTTGAGATGGTAACTCCCGGGGTTTGCAAACTCCGTCTCCTTATAGACCGTAGCCGCCTGAGAACGGGCCTTCGCCGCACAACCGGTAATCAAGCACAGCGACAGGATCAATCCAGGAAGCAACACCATTTTTCTTCGCACGTAAAAACTCCCCTCAGCGATCCGTGGCTGCTTTCAGAATACTTTCGTCGCACGATTGAAGACCTGTGAGAACTGTCGGTATAATTCTGGCTATATAAGGCTGAATTGAGAACACCGCAGACGTTCACATCCTTGTACAGATATTATTTCACGGTTCTATCGCAATGAGTTCAAATATAAAATATCCCACTTTTACCTTGCTCTGAATTTTTACGGGGATCCTTTTATCATCGGCAGTAAACCAGATTATGAGCTCGGGCACATCGCCTTTTTTTACCACATGTTGCGCTTCCAGCTTCTCCATATCGGGTATGACCTCGAAGGTGTCATACATTTTTTCATCAATCTTGATCATCTCTCTCTTCGTGACGCTTGCCTTCACCATTATATTGTTATCGCCTTCAGAGATAGGTATTTCAATGACGTTATTTTCCCTGATGTCTTTAAGACGAATGACGTAATAGAGGGATACCGTGTCGAATGTCCCCGGTAAGATATGAACGGGCGCCATCTTCTCGCCGAAATTAGAACGCGTGGCTTCAAGTTTGTCCCAGTAAAAATTTACGATGACATCGCGTGGGTGTTCTCCTTCAGCCACCTTTTTATACAAGATGCTATGGGTCATACCGATGTCGCAATAAGAATCCTGCCTTTCTCGAACTTTGTAGATATGATCGATAGTTGCACTCGTTTTCATGATCATTGCAAAGTGGTATGCCTTTACACTATCTACAGTCTCTATGGGAAGTACTTCCAGGGTCAGTTCTCCAGCCTGTATGAAACCCCACCTTGCCCGGTAAGTCAATTTTTCGCCGGGATGAAAAGGGAAGAGCTTGGCAGAGGCACTTGTGGTCACAATAGCAGGGGGGAAAAGTGAAAGTAATATCAGGGTTAGGACAAAGACAAGATACCTTGCATGGTTTCTGTAGATTCCGCTTCCTTGAGAACCAGTCATATTCTCCATTATATTTAAGAAGACTTGACGTCTAACAGTATAGCATCATGTTCCTTAGAACTTCTTTCAAGCGCCGTTCCAGTGTCGTTTAATCAGGCTTTGGCAATTTTGAAATGATATTATATGCGGCCTTCCCTATGATAACCCTTTGCGTAACCGGCGTTTCAGTTACTCTATCAATAGCGTAGTGTATTTCCTGGACGCTTTCCCAGGCTATAGTGCCATCCTGGGTGTTCCAAATTTGAAAAAACAGCCTCAGGTCTGCATATTTTGTATCGATAAGACGTAGACCAAGGACGCCGAACCGATTATCCGTTCCTTGAGAAAAAGCCATCAGCTTGAGCTGTGCCACATACCTTTTTTTTGTTGCCTCGCCTACTTTCTTGAGAATGTCACGATTGAAAATCCCAGTGTCACGATAATCAACGTACATGCGCTTGTAGTCTTCTGAAAGGCCAGCCGTGTTAATTGCATTAAGGGTTTCCGGAAGAGAAAGACAAGGTATAGCGGGCCGTTCTTTTTTTAGAACTTCTGCAAAGGCGAGGGCCACCTGCTGCTTCTCCTCCTCCTGGCCGGTTACAGTGGACGGTGTGATAAAGGCCACCCCATATCTGGAAAGGTCTCCAGCCTTAAGCGAGATTGTCCGGTCCTGAGCTGCATCGTGCACCTGAGGCAGAAAACACGCACACAGCAGGATCAGGACACCTGCTAACATCAACCATTTACAGTTCATAACTAACCACCTGAGGCCACAACAAACATGCGGGGCTTTCGCGTGTATTGGAATTTGCAGTGATTTATAAAGAAGCCCCGCATGTTTTACAATATAGCATTTTAGGATTAGGTTCCGCAATTTTTATTTCTCAGAGCATGAACGGGCCTGCTTCATGCAACGGCTTTTTTATCGGTCTTAATTTATGAAATAACTTCTCACATATCTGGTCGAAAGAAAATCAGGTTTTGGGATAGTCAATATAGGGGAACGGCTTATAGAAAAATGATACATATGCGATATATTGAGATCTACAAACTATGACAAAAACCCCGCATACAGGAAATCCCTCCTGCTGCGGCTTTTGCAAGCGAGACGAGAATGAAAAAAGCAGCGTCCATGTTTTTTTTAATCTTCCTTGTAGTATCTACATACGGATTGGTGCGTGCGCGGGATACCGAGACACTTTTGTATTTCAGCGCTGAGACCCAGACTGCCGCCGGCCCTGGCTTTTGGATGAGTCAGAAGATCGACGCTCAATTTATAGGGATGGACATCGGTGATGTCAATAATGACGGCAAGAATGAGATTGTGATTATCGATATGAGTAATATCATGATCTACCGAAAAGAAGGCAATTCCCTTAAGCTCCTTCAAAAAATCCCCGGCGAATCACACGACCAGTACCTTTCCGTGGATGTGGCAGATATCAATGGTGACGGCACCAAACAGATCATAGTCACGAGCCTGTTCCGGAATGTCCCGGACTCCTTTATCCTCGAATATAAAGATGGGAAATATGTGAAGATCGCTTTGGATCTGAGATGGTTCTTGAGAGTCATAGAGATTGGCGGTAAACCCGTGCTGTTGGGGCAGGAGATGGGAATGAACAATCCCTTCGATAGTCCCATTTACGAAATTGTCTGGAAGAACGGAAAATATCAGCAAGGCCGGCAGATGAAGATTCCGCAGGGTCTTTCTGTTTATGGCCTTGCCATCGCGCCCTTGGAAAAAAACGGTCCCAGCAGGATCATCGCCCTCGATAGCTATGATTATCTTCGTGTCTATGGAGAGACGGATGAGTCG
>Ga0209777_10005630_pt1 | contig 14348 bp, 9 predicted proteins | sample FrelakmetHBP12HB_FD_187147 | JGI IMG/M metagenome (GOLD analysis project Ga0209777, IMG submission 187147) | Freshwater lake sediment microbial communities from the University of Notre Dame, USA, for methane emissions studies -HBP12 HB (SPAdes)... | ecosystem: Environmental > Aquatic >...
AGGCCAGGGCTATCCCGCATGGCCCAATGGGAAATGCAGGTGAAACGAAATTTGGCTTGGATCAAGGAGTTCAACGCAAATAGTGTGGTGGAACTCCGCTCACTCTATTCTCTTCCCTTGGATTATCGCTATCTTTTCATGAGAAAGAAATATGATGAAGCTGGGATACCTTATTTAAGTCTCGATAGAGAGTATCACCTTTCACAAGAAGGTATGCTTCGCACCAGAATTGAAGCTTTCCTTGAAATGATGCCAACTCACGACAACAAATGAACGATTTTGAAAAAAGGGAGAGTGTGAATGTTTGAAATCGAAAGCTGGAGCAAGTCGCAGATGCCTTCAGTATCACGGGAGTTGCTTTTCAGTTTCAACTACATGTGGTTTCTCATGGAGGATTAGATTAAAAGAAACTGCCCCGAGAAGGCGGACAGCGGTGATTTCCAGAAACGGTCTAAAGAATTTGGAGCCTATGAGGCGTAGCGCTTAGATAAAACTATCGACAAAAAGATCATAGGCGTGGATCGAGTGATTCAATTTCTTGAGCATTCACATAAGTCAGCCTTTGAGGACATCGAACTGACGAAACTTTCCGACAATAGCATACAGATGCGGACCATAGGATGCACGGCCCAGAAAGCCGCGAAAAAAAGAGGCATGGGCTATTATAATTGCGGCAGGGAGAAGCCTGATGCTACGCAAAGGATTTTTTGGCCGCATCGATTCGACGGCGCAGGTGGTCAGGATATTTACGCCGCCGACTAAAAAGCCATCGGAAATTCCCTTGAGAGTGTCTTGTGAATGGATCATTTCCATCAAATAGGACAGTCTTCTTTATGCAAATCACTCTCAGAGGTAAGAATGCAGAATAGTGTATGGATAAATGATAAGCATTGGCATAGATATCGGCAGTCAATTTGTAAAGGTTGTTGTTCTGCGTGATGAAAGTATAGCAGCGGTACATCCGGCTTACATAGGAACCGATGCCATTGAACATGTGGGATACAGCAGTTTCATGGCAGCCATTGAGAAAGCAGACATCCCGAAGGACTATGTTGATTGCGTCACTGCAACAGGTGTTGGCCGCGAATATGTTGCTTTCGCAGACTATCACGTGTCTGAAACTTTATGCAATGCTCGTGGTGTTGATTGGTTAAATCTGCCAACGGATGTGTTGCTTGATATGGGCGCAGATAAAATCATGGTTGTAAAATGTCATGATGGGAAGCCAATTCACGTATTCAGAAATGACCGGTGCGCTTCGGGGACTGGCCGGTTCCTAGATATTGTAACCAAACCTCTGGGGTTAACTACCGAAGAACTAGGGTCGTTATCTCTCAAGTCGACCAAGCATCTTGTCATGAACAGCAACTGCACAGTCTTTGCGGAATCGGAGATTATTTCTCTCATCCATCAGAAAGAACGGCCCGAAGATATCGCCAGGGCTATATTCGAGTCAATGGCTGAAAAGGTCCATTCTCTCTTACTGAAAATCGGTGATGTAGAAAGCATCGCCATAATTGGTGGGCTTTCTAAAAATACCGGGCTGGTGGAAGCTATAAAAGTTGTAACAGGGTTTGATGTGCTGATTTCGCAAACGCCAGACCCCCAGATGGTAACAGCGTTGGGTGCCGCACTCATCGGTTGTGATAGGCGCGAAAAACAAGCAAGAAGGACACATAGAGAGGAATGATAACTGCAGGTGTTGATGTTGGTTCGTTGAGCACGAAGGCAATCATTATGGATGATGGAGAGGTCTTAGCCTCCGCAATTATCCTTACGATGCCGGATTCCGAAGCGTCGGCCAGGATAGTTATGGACAAGACATTGGAGCAAGCGAAGCTTAGCTTGAGCGATATGCAGTATATTGTCGGAACGGGGTATGGTCGAGTCAACATTCCTTTCGCCAATGGAACGGTGACGGAGATTTCCTGCCATGCAAAGGGCGCCCAGGCGCAAAATGCAAATGTCCGCACGATTCTAGATATGGGGGGACAGGACTGTAAGGCGATTCGGTGTGACCAGATGGGTAGAGTTGTAAACTTTGTCATGAATGATAAATGTGCCGCTGGCACCGGCCGTTTTCTAGAAAGAATCGCCGCTGTTATCAACTGTCCTTTGGATCAGATTGGTTCTCTCTCTCTCCAGGGTGTAAACAAAGATCTGCCGATCAGCACTACCTGTGCGGTCTTTGCTGAGGCGGACATCTTGAAATTAATCCGAAACGGTGAAGAAATAAATGACATTCTGGCGGGTGCATTTGACTCTCTTGTACGCAGAATACAAGGACTGTTGGGCCGTGTCGGAGTGGAGTACGCATTGTGCATAAGCGGTGGGGTAGGAAAAAATATCGGAATCGTCAAACTTCTTGAAAGGAATCTGGGGATGGAAGTCTTCCTGCCTGCCGATCCTCAGTTAGTCGGTGCATTTGGAGCCGCTTTGATTGCCTTGGACAGGCTCAAATCACAAACAAGTTCAAAGCATAATTGACTGATAATCTACTGAATTTGCTCCTTTCCACCTCTAATTTTTCATAAGGTTTGAGTGAGGGTCTCTGGTTGGTTTGACAATGGTTTAAGTTTCCTGCCGACTTGATAACTATTACCGTTTGACCTATTCCGTTTTATTCAAAATGAAGGTTAAAGGATTTCAGAAATAAGTTTTTTTCCCCACAAACTAGGGACAGCCAATTTTTACAAAAGAGGCCGGCCAGAAAAAGTGGAAATTGGCGAGGTGTCTAGACGGTTTGGGTTGTATTCCGTATTGAAATGGCTCATTGGCTCTTAGATAAAAATTATTTTAGCCTGGAGAAAAGTCGTTCTTTAAGATCGATTAAAGTTCCTTTCAAGAGAAACAGATGATCATGAACACTTTTTTGTTCAATTAAGCTGATAGCTTTTCTCATTGAAAACGCGCATGCAGGCTGCCACCACTTCAGGCTGGTAAAGGATGCCTTTGTTTTGAACAATTTCATTGAGGGCCACATCAATAGTGTGGGCCGGGCGATAGGGACGATGGGAAGCGATGGCCTCCACCACATCGGCCACAGCCAGAATTTTGGCCTCCAGGAGGATCTCATTACCTGAAATTCCCTTTGGGTATCCGGAGCCGTTTATTCTTTCATGATGCTGCAAAGTGATTTGGGCGATGGGCCATGGGAAATCGATATCCCTCAAGATGTCATATCCTACGGATGGATGATTTTTAATCAGGCTGAATTCCAGATCGGATAATTTGGTGGGTTTGCTTAAAATCTCTGACGGCACAGATATTTTCCCTATGTCGTGGATCGCCCCGGACATACGAATGCTGTCCACTTGATCTTCCGTGAGGCCCATTTCCTGGGCAATGGCTCGGGCTAAATCGGCCACACGACGCTGATGTCCGGAAGTGTAAGGGTCCCGAGCTTCCACGGTCAAGGACATGGCCTGTATGATCCCGCCCATGGCCTTTCTGAGTTTTTCTATGCTGGCTCCAACTTTTTCTTCGGACAATTTCTTCTGGGTGATATCTTGGATATGAGAAATAAAATATCGAGGGGTTCCTTCCGTATCCCGGGCAAGGGAACTGGAAACCTGACCCCAGACCGTATTTCCATTTTTGTGGAGATATCGTTGCTCAAAAACGGTTCGTTCGATTTCTCCTGAAATACTTCGTTTAATAAACTCCCGGCTCAAAGTCCGGTCTTCCGGATGGGTGATGTCGTTCACCGTCAGGCTTTCAAGTTCCTCTTTGCTGTATCCGAATATCTTACACATGCGGTTATTGACTTCAATGTGTTTCCCAACGGCATTTATTAGGCAGATGCCGTCATTGGCATTTTCAAAAGCCAGACGCAACCGTTCCTCACTTTCAATTAATTTTTGCTCGGAAAATTTATGCTTGGTAATATCCATCATCGTGTACAGGAAGTGGTGCGGACGTCCATCGATATCCTTTAACAATTGGATCGTGAGGTGGGTCCAGATGGGATTTCCATCTTTTCGGATATATCGTTGTTGTTTATCAATATGATCAATTTCCCCTTGAAGCAGTTTGTTGATCAACTCCAGGTCTTTTTCCAAATCATCCGGAAAGGTGATGTCCGGAAATCCCATCGAAATCAACTCATGCTCCGCATAACCGAGGATATGACAAAGATTTGGATTTACCAAATTAAAACGGAAATCCAAGGACACTAAAGCCGCGCCAAGGGGAGATTGTTCGAAAATTTGTTTGAAGGAATTTTTTCCTTCTCTTAAGGAGTTATTTGTTTTTTCCAACTCCTTTTTTTTGAGGTGGAGTTCCTCCTTGGTAACTTTCAATTCCTCCAGGGCGCAGGAAAGTTGTTCCATAACCTCTGATGGCGCCTGGTTTGAAGAGATTTGCCCTCGCTCCTTAAAAACCCCTAGCGTCTCTTTTATTAGAGTATGACCTTTCCCCATTATTTTATACAGTTTCCTCTCCGCATATTTGGACCTTGTTTCATACGTTATTAAAATAGCAGGAACTGTGCCATTAATAACTTATTGTTTTTATAATATATTTTATTTGATTCCAGACGCAGTTTCACAATTTTATGTGCATCAAGCCCAATTATTTGTGCATGTCAAGGAAATAGGGGAAATAATGGTCAAGGGCATATTTGTCATCATACCATCATGAGCAGGTTTCAATCCGAAGGAAAAAATCCAAATCTTAAAGGAATTAATCTAATAATAACAATAAAATATGTATTTGTTTTGCCTTGCACATGATATGGGACAGGTGATGAAGATGGGTTTTGAGAAAGTTTTTGGCGTTTTTTATAAAGCGATTCTGCAAAAATTATAATAAAAATATACGGTTAAGCAGAGGGAAGGTCTAAGTTTTAATTCCTAACTCATTCAATTTATTGACCAGGGTATTACGGTGGATATCCAATAGGTCGGCAGCCTCTTTCTTGTTAAAATTCACTTTTTCCATTATTTCGGTGATGAAGTTTTTTTCAAAGATACTGACGGCTTCTTTCAATTTCATGGGGTGGATTGTTTCTTTTTTACTAGGTGATAATAACTGGACATCTTTATGGTTGATCACAGGACCCCCGATAATGGTTGTTAATCGTTCAATCAGGTTTTTAAGTTCTCGCACGTTTCCCGGCCAGTCGTATTTTATCAACACCTCTGCGGCTTCTTTGGAAATTTTTTTGGCCGGCTTTCCTGTATTTCTTGAGTGTGATTCCAGGAAGTGATTAACCAATAAAATAATATCATTTTTTTTCTCTCTCAATGGCGGCATTTCTATGGGTAAAACATTTAAACGATAAAAAAGATCTTCACGGAAATCACCTTTGGCAATCAATTGGAGAAGGTTTTTATTAGAAGCGGCAATAAAGCGAACATCCAGTTTAACCACCTTCCTGCTCCCTATCTTTTCAAATTCCTTTTCCTGAATCACCCTAAGAAGCTTGCTTTGCATGGAGATTTTAAGAGAATCAATGTCATCCAGAAAAACCGTGCCTTTATCGGCAATTTCAAGCTTGCCGATCATCGTTGTCGATGCACCGGTAAAAGCCCCTTTTTGATAGCCAAAAATTTCACTTTCCATTAATGATTCCGGTATGGCGGCACAATTGATGACGACAAACGGTTGATCCTTCCAGTGGCTCCGTTTATGTATGGCCCTGGCTACCAATTCCTTGCCGGTCCCACTTTCTCCTTGAATGAGTACCGTACCGTCCGTTTGAGAATACATCGATATTAGATCAAAGATTTTGATCATTTTTTCATCCTGTCCGATCATCTCCTCGAACACATTATTAAATCTCCCCAACTCATTTTTAAGATAAATAACTTTTCTGACCAGGTCGCGTTTTTCAAGGGCTCGTTGAATGACTTTGAGGACTTCAACAACATCAAAGGGTTTAACGACATAATCATAAGCCCCCAGTCGAATGGCCTTCACCGCTGTCTGAATATCATTAACCGCCGTGATCATGATCACTTCGATGCTTAAATCCAATTCTTTGAATTTTTCCAACAAATCAAGGCCATTATTATCCGGCAGGAGGATATCCAGTAGGATAAGATCAACGGCATTTTGATTAAAGAGATCTATGGCTTCGCCCCCTGTTGCGGCCAGCAATACATTAAACTCATCTTTTAAAACCACTTTAAAGGATTGAAGGACCCCGAATTCATCATCCACAACTAAAATTGTCGGTTTCTTTTCCATCCTAAGCTCCTTTGAGGTTTTGCCTTGCTCCCCTGATAGCTAACATATTCTTAATCCCACATCTTTTATCAGATAATTGCAATTTTGAAGACAAGTCAAGAGAAAAAGTTTGCACAAAATATTGTGCAGCGATGCACAAAAAACTATGCATGCAGCCGAGGAGAGGAGAAAGGCCTAAAAATGATAACAGCTCGTAACCTCTTATTAATATTATAAAAACAATGCTTAAAAGGACCTCGTATGTTTTTTGCATTCTATTTTTATATTCCTTATAATTAAGGAGGGTCTTTTTATGCAATTAAGCCTGAGCAGTTTTCTGCAATGGAAAATCAACATTTTGTTGTGTCAAAAGTTGGGATGGAACTTTGCCTTTTTTTATATCATGGTTCTGGGCAATCTATACTTCCTCTTTAAACGAAAAGAGAAAAAAAAGATTAAAGAGGCCGTTAAAATAGTTTTTGGCAAGCAAAAAGGGCAATCTGAAAAAAGAGCTATCGTCAGGGGAGTTTTTAAGGGTATAGTGTGGCATTATTATGAAAAAATCTTTAACGTTTATACCTCCATCGAACGATTGAAAAATTTCTTTTCTCGGTCTATAAAACCTGATGGAATACCAACCATAGAGCAAGGGATTGCTAAGGGGAAGGGGGTGCTTCTGATAACCGGTCATTTTGGAGGGATTGAATTTATACCCAAATACCTGGCAGCCCAAAACTTCCCGGTCACAATTCTGGCCAAGTTTTCATCGGAACATCTAAAAAATATCTCTTTCGAGCAGGCCAAGAAGTTATCCATTAATCTTATTGATGCCAATAATTGTCCGAACGTTGTAAAGGCGATTATCCATGATTTGAAACAAAACAGGATCGTCATCACCCAATGTGACGAGATAGAAGAATGGAGACCTTCCATTAGTAAGGAAGTATCTTTTTTAGGAAATCGCATTTATCTAGATAAAACCATCAATACCTTGATCAGAAGGGGGAATACTTCCGTTGTATTTGCGGTCATGCATAGAAGCAATAACCAGTTGTATAGATTTATTGCCCATCGGTGGGATGAAATTTTAAATTCTTCTGACCAAATACAAAATACCACTTCAGGGGAGAAAGTATTGAAACTTCTCGAGCAATATATATACCAATACCCGGAAGAATGGTATCAATGGAAGAAAATTCCCGAGATTAAGGCCCAAAAAGGACGGACCGTTCCAGAGAAGCAAAGAAAGGCTCAACTGTGGTTGAAACCGGCATTTGGGAGAATTCCATAGTTAATTTAAAATTATTAATCCAGCGGCCCTCCGAAAATCTTTTTGAAATTTCGGAAAAAAATACCTTGTTAGTAGGAGCGGATTTATGGATGTATTAATAATTGCCGGAATATCTAAAAGCAGCGGAAGTCAATTCGGAGTGAAACAAGAGATCGTCAAAGATGGCATGGTGATGAATTATGTCAACTTACAAAAATACTTCGGTGTTCAACCCAATGATGGCTTTTCAAATTTTAGTACCCCTTATTTGGCGGGAATTTACTTGTATAACTACCTTTCTCGGCACGGAATCAATTGCGGACTTATCAATTTTTTGGATATTGAAATGGAACGTTTTCTGAACTTTCTACAACAGTCACCCAAGGCGATCGCCCTCTCTTCAACTTTCTTAATTGATATTAGATCGGTTAAAAAAGTCACCCAAACAATACGCCAATATGCCCCGGATATTAAAATTATTCTGGGTGGCCCTTTAGTGTACAACAGTTATCTTTTATATCAAATGAAAGACAGCGACTATGATACGGCTTCCTGTACCCAAGATTACTTCTTTTTAAATACCGACGAGCATTATTACAAGGATATTGATTTGTTTGTAATCGAAGAACAGGGGGAGGATACACTGCACCAGGTGATGGAGGCCATAAAAAATTCCCGTGATTATTCGGGAATCCCAAACTTGGCTTACTATAAAAACAATCAAATATTTTTTACAATAAGAAAAACTGAACATACTGCATTTACCGAAGATTTAATTCAATGGGAGCAGATTCCTGATGAATATATCTATCCGATCTTTCCTATGAGAGGTTCACTGGGTTGTCCTTATCGATGTCGATATTGTAACTTTGCGCCAAATCGAGCTTTTCGGCTTAAAAGTGCGGAAATTCTTGGGGAGGAAGTGGCTGCCATTGTTAAGATGGGAAAAGTGAAAATCATTAGGTTTACCGATGATAATCTTTTTTTGACCCGTAAACATGTGGAAGAGTATTGCCGAAAAATCATGGAGGTGGGAAAAGGAATAAGATGGTCATCACTTATCCGGGCAAACTCCATTTCCAAAGAGAATGTTAAATTAATTAGAGATTCCGGATGTATCTCAACCATGATCGGTATGGAATCCGGGAACAGAAACATCTTAAAGGAAATGAATAAAGAAGATACTCCGGAGCATTATCTGGAAGTTGTAGAATTATTGAACAAACATGGCATCTCAACCCAATTGACGTTTCTTGTCGGTTTTCCCGGTGAAACCCCTCAGACCATAGAAGATACTATTAACCTAATAAATCAATTCCATTTTCAAGGTCCTGCCGTTAATGATGTGTCGATTTTTCCATTTGGATTAGCCCCGTTGTCTCCGATTTACAGCCCAAAAAATAGAAAAAAATATAATTTAAACGGATACATGATGAATTGGTCTCATGATACGATGACCTCGGAGGAAGCCAAAAAATATGCCGGGGAACTATTTTTAAAATTAAAACATATTCATTATCATTATGGGATTGCAGAATTCCTTATGATGGATACAGAGAAGTTAAAAAAAGTTTCCGAACTTCGTTCTCAAATTCGCAGAGCTGAAATAATGCGGTATTCATCACAAAACATTGACCAACTCTGGAACCAAATGAAACAATTAGTTGTTTTCGGGTAAATTGTCAGTATGAAAAAGGTATAATAAATGCCCCGTGCTTCCGCACGGGGCATTAAAAATCAAAATCTAACTGCTGAAAAAATTTTAAAATGAAAAAAGAAGTAAGTTGCATAAATACCAAAGGGGTACTTGATTATGTCAAGGAATATAATCCCGAAGGTTATCCCGTCCTTTTTCGCCATCTCGATCCAGAAATCGATGCCTGTTCTAATCCCGAAAATTATTTACGAGATCCCAATAATTGGATCTCTTCCGCCATTGCCTCAGAAATATATAAAAGGGCCAGATTGATACTCAAAGATGAAATGGCTCCTCAAAAGATAGCTAAATATGTCGTTGAAAAAACTTCGTTAGGATTTAAGGGAATATTTATTAAAGCATTCTGGTCTAATAAAAAAGCCCTTAAACATATACAAAAAATTAACGATAAATGGAACAGGAATAAAAAAGTTGAACTCGTAGAAATTAAAATAAATTCAGCGATTGTTCGACTACATTGGAATCCCCAGATGGAGGTTTCTAAGGATTTATGTTTATACAATCAAGGGGCCTATATCTTCATGTCGAGTATATGGGGAGGGACACCTTTGTTACTCAATGAAGATTGTTGTTATTTTGATGGTGCACCCTATTGTGAATTTCATTTAAAATGGCCGATAAGGAACAAATTCTATGAGGTTTTTTCTAGTTTCTTCTCCTCCAGATCGATCATTCTGGAAACCATCAAAGAAATGGAGAAAGACAAAAAAATTATTGAGGATAAATATGAAGAGGTCAATCGATTAAATATAGAGTTAAACTATAAAATCAAACAGCTCATGGCCATACAGGAAACCGGAAAGGCTATTCTGTCTGTTTTGGATTTGAATCAATTATTGAACGTTATCATGAATATTCTGTCCCAGGTCTGTCAGGTACATCGTGCCCTGATCATGTTGGTCAGTGAAGAAAATGGGTATCTGGAATATCTATATGCTAAAGGCTTCCCCGATGAGGTCCCGAAGGAAATTATCAATTATAAAATTCCTCTGACACGGGTCAGCAACATCATGGCCAGGGTTGCTAATACAGGGAAATCAGAATATGTTCCCGAAGTAAATAGTTCCTTATTAAACAGAGAGAACATCGTTGTAATTCTTGGGAAACCCACCTCGGCTTATGTAGTTCCCTTGATAACCAGATCCAGGGTGATCGGTGTAATTGCCACCGATTCAACTGATGCTCAGGGCATCTCAAAGGAAATCCGAGAAACCCTGGAAGTCTTCGCCCCCCAGATTGCTATAGCCATAGAAAATGCCAGGCTCTATAATCAACTCCAGAAACAGATGGAAGAGTTAAAAACATCGCAGGACCTGCTCAGCAGGACCGAGAAACTCTCTTTCTTTGGTAATTTGGCGGCCAGGCTGGCCCATGAAATCAAAAATCCGATGGTGGCCATAAGGACCTTTATTCAGATGTTGCCCCAAAAATATAACGATGAAGAATTTAAAAAAGATTTTTATAATATTGCCTTGGAAGAGACCAACCGGATAAACAATTTACTTACCGAGCTCCTTGATCTGGTCAAAACCAAAGAATCCTGCTGTGAGATGGCTGATCTTCATGGACTGATCGAAAAAATGATCCTTTTGATCTCACCCCAGAGCAAGTCGAAACAAATCGAGATTGTTAAAAACTTTAATTCCCGGATTGGGCTGATATGGATGGATCCGGAAAAAATAAAACAGGTTATATTAAACCTGTTATCCAATGCTGTTGAGTTTACCCCCAATGGAGGAAGGATAGAAATCATTACAACAGAAATTGTGGAAAAAGAAAAAACGCCAAGGGTTTGTATTGTCATTAAGGACAATGGAGCAGGGATCTCCCAGCCCATCATTCATAAAATATTTGATCCTTATTTCACTACCAAACATAAAAGCAGCCTTCACAGCGGGACCGGCCTGGGATTATTTATTGCCTATCAAAATATCTTGGATCACCAAGGAACCATCGAGGTGGAAAGCAAGATCAATGAAGGGACAAAATTCACCCTGTTCTTGCCTATAACAACTCCTTCGTAAAAAATCGCTTTACAATTGGATAGTTTAATCTTAAAAGAAACTAATCCAGAGTAAAAAGAAAATTATTAAAATTACATCTCTTTTTAATCTGGCTCTAAGCTTCTCAATTCAGAATTCACCCATTAAGGAATAATCATTAATTCATGAAAATTGATCAAGTTAATGTCTATGAAGTCTCTCTCCCTTTTCAAATGGCTATTTCTCATGCTTTAACCAAAACTGCGTCAGCGAACAATATTGTTGTCGAGGTGATTGCCGAAGGAGGGAGAATAAAAGGCTATGGAGAAGGAACGCCGAGAAGGTACGTCACCGGGGAATCTCCGCAGGAGGCAGTCGCAAATATCCATCATATAGTCCGGAATAATTCATATCCCTGGGAACTAACGGATGTTTCCGACCTATGGAATTTCGTGGACGTCTTGCCCGATGAACGAATATACAATCCAGCAATCTGTGCCTTGGAAACGGCCCTTTTAGATGCCTTGGGAAAAGAACAACAAAGGAACATGATCGATTTTTTCCCTCACGATTATCTTGCCTCCAACATTTATTATGGGAGTGGATTTCCCTTAGGAGACAACCGGAAACTTACCGAACATTGCCTATTGATGAAAAAGATGAAAATAAATAAACTTAAGCTTAAAATGGGTAAGAATTTTAATACCAATCAAGAGGCCCTTGAGATAATCAGTCAGGTATTCGAGTATGAATACGATTTGAAAATTGACGTTAATTGTGTCTGGAATAATGACCTGGCGTTAAAGCATATCCCGCTTTTGAAAAAATATCAGGTGAAAGTTGTCGAACAACCCATGATGCCGGATGATCCGGCCATTGCCGGATTTGCTGAAGCACTAAAAAAATGCGGGATCATCTTAATGGCCGATGAATCGGCTTGTTCATTTGGGGATGTAGGAAAAATTGTTGAAGAGGGGTACTATAAAATGATAAATATCCGATTATCTAAAATGGGTGGTTTTCGAAAATCGCTTAAGATAATTGATTATTTGCGGAAGAAGGACCTTTTTTTTCAAATCGGCTGCCACCTGGGCGAGTCAGGAATTCTTTCTGCCGCCGGCAGGATATTAAGCCTCCTCTGCCGGGATTCTCTTTATTATGACGGATCCTATGATGACCTGTTATTAAAACAGAATATTACCACGGAAAATGTTTCTTTCGGATTGGGTGGTGAAGCAGGGCCGTTAAAAGGTCCCGGCCTGGGAGTAACAATCAATGAACAGAGCCTAAGTCAATTAACGGTGAATCCTGTTCGTGTTATTAATCATTAACAGAATGCGGAAAAACTCTTTATTACAGGTTGCTCAAAAAGGTTCAAATACAAGGCGCCAGAAATTCCGAGGAATGAGGCGTACATAGGAGTACGCTGCAATGACGAGGGATGATGGCAACGCAGTAGATGGGCCTTTTTCGGCAACCTGTCAAAGGCTGAAGATGACCATAGACTATTCAAAACTTTTTGATCGGAAAGCCCTGAAGGGAATTCTTGCCAAATATCGGAAAAGGATTCTGAAAGAGATCGATTCCGCAAAAGACCTCTCGTCCCTGCTTATGAAAGGAACCCAGAGAGGTTGGACAAAGGGTGAGCTCCTGAAAATTAAAACCCATTTTGTAATTCTGGGCAAAAAAATCCCTATATTTATGGTATTCCTCCTGCCTGGAGGATTTATACTTTTACCTCTCCTGATCGAGGTGTTGGATCGGAGGAAAAACAACGTCCCCGTAACTGAGGATCGCAGGAAGGCCCCCAAAAAAGTTCGGGAAAAAACTTTAATGCAGGTGAAACATTAAAAGGCTTCTTTTAGAAGATCCCGTTTGGTCTTCATCAATTGCTTGCTCAGGCCGACATGATAGATATGGGGATTTTTAAGGCGTTTGAATTCGGAACCCAATTGCTCTAAATTTTGTCGGCTATTTCCCTGTATCTTTTTCAAGGACGGCTTGCTATAAACCAATCGGCCTTCTCGAAAAATCGGAATCAGTAAATCCTGCCTTGAGAATTTGGGATGAAAAATCTTGCTGACATGGGGGATCGTAGGATGATAACCCCTCAACGGCTTGGCTTCTAAAGGTTCTTCCTCCAGAAACATGACATCGCCGCGCATCAAACCGGAATCATCAAAAAACCGGACTACTTTTTTCATGCCGGGATTGGTTATCTTTTCCGGATTATCCGATAGCTTGATTTTGGGCTGCATCCGTCCGTTTTCCTCGATGGCTGTAAGTTTATAGACGCCGCTCAGGGCCGGAGTGGAGTAGGCGGTTACCAGTTTGGTTCCCACCCCCCAGGAATCAATCCGGCCTCCTTGTTTCTTAATACTTTCGATAATCCATTCATCCAGGTCACTGGAAGCGAAAATTTTGGCCTCCTTAAATCCTTCCCGATCCAGCATTTTTCTGGCTTCTTTGCTTAAGTAAGCCAGATTTCCACTGTCAAGACGAATGCCTTTCAAATCCCCTTTACCCTGAGCTTTTAATTCGTTTCCGATTTTAATGACATTAGGTACTCCGCTTTTCAAGGTATCGTAGGTATCCACCAACAACAGGCAATCCTTTGGATACACTCGGCAATAGGCCCTGAAAGCTTCTAATTCCGAAGGAAAAGATTCCACCCAGCTATGGGCTACAGTCCCGCGGACCGGGATGTTGAATAATTTTCCGGCCAGGATGTTGGATGTAGCCTGTGCCCCGCCGATAAAAGCCGCCCTGGCAGCCCCAATGGCGGCATCCGGTCCATGGGCGCGCCTGAGACCAAATTCAATCACCGGATCTCCTTCAGCGGCCGTGCAAACCCTGGAAGCCTTGGTGGCGATCAGGGTTTGGAAATTCATAATGTTGAGCAAGGCCGATTCAATGAATTGGGCTTCGGGTAAAGGGGCCGTGACCCGGATGATCGGTTCATAAGGAAAAACAACTGTGCCTTCCGGTACGGCGAAAAGATCACCGGTAAAGCGAAACTTTTTCAAATATCGGAAGACCTCCCCCGGAAAAATTTTCAAATTTTTTAGGTAGGACAAATCCGCGGAGGTAAAATGAATATTTTTTATATAGTCAACAACCTGTTCAAGACCGGCGGCGATACAATATCCCCCTTCATCCGGAATCTTGCGAAAGAAGTAGTCAAAATTGGCCCTTTGATTTTCCTTGC
>Ga0209777_10005631_pt1 | contig 14348 bp, 11 predicted proteins | sample FrelakmetHBP12HB_FD_187147 | JGI IMG/M metagenome (GOLD analysis project Ga0209777, IMG submission 187147) | Freshwater lake sediment microbial communities from the University of Notre Dame, USA, for methane emissions studies -HBP12 HB (SPAdes)... | ecosystem: Environmental > Aquatic >...
GGTATATATCTTCACGATGACAGGTTCGGAGGCAGGTATCGAACGCCCGCCCATCTGGCTCGGTCTTTTGTATTTGATGTAAACCGGGATGCATTCAATCTGCGTAATTTTCATTTATTTCTCCTCCATATCCGAGGATTTAAAATGACTTCGGAACCGGATTCAGGCCGGGACGGCCGGGGTATTTTTGGGCAACCGCCTTTACTATCGGATTGTCCAAAGCACTCAGACGACTTTTATCATAAACCAGCGTATCTCCGACTTTAAGAGTAGGGTGACGGATATCGCCTGTGCAGTGCATCCAGTAAGGGTAACTTGGGGTAGAAGGCGGTGCCCCGATGTGTACATGCAAATTGGAACTGTGTGAATGTTCAATAAGACGCCGATGGAGTATGTTAGGACACTGCTGAGTGGTCACAGTAGCTTGCGGGTGGACTCCAAAATGGAAGGTGTTGAAATCATAAACTCCATCTCCAACACGCTCGTGCATCGAGGATAAGAAACTTTTTAGAGCTACCGCTTCTTCGCCACCATCAATTTTGGTGATGCGGTTGTTTTCTATCACCAGCCGAATAGGTTTGTTGAAATAGGGTGAGATACCGATATAGCGTGACCACCAGCTCAGCATACAATCAAAAACAAATATACCGGAGGTATTAGACACATTTACTGGCGGGTGTACCCATTCCGGCCAGGGAAAGTAATAGCCGGCCTCTCCTCTTCTTGATGAATAAGGCATCCCGGGGACTCCAGTTATATTACCGGGATTTACTATTGTTCCTTCAAGATGAGTCCCATTTTCATCGGTTAATATCCAATTCAATCCTGCTTTAAACGGTAGAGAAGCCTGATAGCGGATCTCGCTTACCAGTTCATAGGGCGTCTGCGCCCAGGTGGTACTGAGCAGCGGGGCCGTGGTCGCAAAATTGCGTACCATCTTGATTCTTTGTTCGGCAATATAGGCTCTGAATTCTGCAATTTCTTCGGTCACTAAATTAAAAGAGTGGTTAATAAGTACATCGCAGCCCAACATCGCAGCCTTCACAATCGGAGGAAAGCGCCAGGCATGGGGAATGGCTGGTTCATTTATCCAGAGGACGGAGGCATGCGCCTCTTTCATCTGCACGGCATATTGAATCCATGAAATTGCCTGTTCATCGACCATGTTATCTCCGCCATGCAGACCGTCAATATGGGCAAGTAACAGCACTTCTTGCCCGGGCTGAATTTTGGCACAGTTTTCCAGCAAGTCATTTATGGCTATGGCAGCCCCTGCAGGGATCTCAACCTGGCTCATCTTACTTTCGTCTCCAATGTTTTTGCTTACTCGAAATTATACGCTCAGGAATTAACAATTCTAATTTCAAAGCGTCATTTCTTTAAGTGTATCAGATATAATCAATCGAGGCTCAGTCAATTGCTGCACTTCTTCAGATGTCCATCCGGGAGCCATCTCCGTCAGGATTGGTCCTTCAGAAGTGAATTTGATAACCGCGATGTCAGTAACTACCATATCCACGCAGTGGGGCGCCGTTAAAGGAATACTGCATTGTTTAACTATTTTGGGTTTATTTTGTTTTGTGACATGTTCCGTAGCACAAATTATTTTTTTACAGTTAAAAGCAAGATCCATTCCCCCCCCGATATTGCCTACTCCTCTACTAGGGAACATCCAGTTTGCCAGGTCTCCTTTTTCTGATATTTCGATAACACCTAACACAGCGATGTCAACCCGCCCGCTCCGTACCATTGCAAAGGAATCAGCGTGGTTTAAGAAAACCATCCCGGGTTTTGGTAAGACGTATTGGCCGCCGGCGTTCACAAGGTCGATATCCGCCCATTCATTAAAAAGGTCCTGGCTGACTACCGGCCCAAAACCTAATGCCCCGTTTTCAGTATGGAACGTGACATTAATACCTTCAGGGATGAAATTGGCACAAAGGGTTGGGATACCGATGCCAAGGTTAACCACTGCTCCGTCGAAGAACTCACGGGCAACACGCATGGCGATTGCCTCGCGGCTGAGTTTTTCTTTCATTGAATATTTTCCTTTATCTGAAAATTCGTATCAAGGTGCCGGGGAAATCCCGGATCTTGTGTCACCTTAATTATCCTTTTAACATAGGTCCCGGGCACGACCACGTTGTTCGGGTCCAATTCACCGGGTTTTGCGATATCATCTACTTCAGCTATGGTGATATCCGCCGCCATAGCCATGATTGGATTGAATTGTCGCTGCGTGCCGCGAAACACCAGATTGCCAAGTTCATCAGCTTTATAGGCACGTACGAGGGCATAGTCTGCCTTCAAAGCATACTCAAGCAAATGAGGTCTCCCATTAAAATCCCTCTTTTCTTTACCTTTCTCGACAATAGTTCCGGGGCCAGTAGGGGTGAAGAATGCAGCGATACCTGCAGCCCCGGCACGTATCCTTTCTGCGAGGGTACCCTGTGGTACCAGTTCCAGTTCGACTTCTCCTGAGAGAATTTGTTTCTCCGCGGGGCTAATATTTGAAGCTGATGTCGAAAAGGGAAAGGAGGCGATAACTTTCTTCACCTGGTGGTTTTCAAACAATATTCTGTGGTCAGCATAGTCTAAAGTTAATCCAATTCCGCCGGCTGTATTAGCTATTATTGTTAAATTCTTTACACCCAGTTTGTGAAGCGCATGGATGAGATAAAAAGGTGTTCCTCCGGGTCCCGCAAAATTACCGATGAAAATCTGCGCTCCGTCATGGATATCTTCAACGGCATTATCAAAAGAATAAAAAATTTTATTCAATGCTGACCTCACCTGCCCTTCAATAATTCATGCTGTTATTTGCTTTTAGTCCGAGAATATGCCTAATTATAACAGTTTAGACACCCAACCACTTCTGCTTAATTTCCTCGTTATGTTTTAGTTCCTCGGGTTTAGATTCATAGACCATAGACCCTTTGCTGACAATATATACATAGTCAGCTACTGAAAGAGCCATATTTAAATTTTGTTCGGCTAAAAAGACAGTAAGTTTACCTTTTAACTGGCAAATAATTTGGCCTATTTGTTTGATGACCATGGGAGCTAATCCCTCGGAGGGCTCATCCATTATCAACAAATCCGGGTTTATCATCAACGCACGGGCGATGGCTAACATTTGCTGTTCACCTCCGCTCAGGAGGTTAGCATAAAATCCTGCTCTCTCTTTTAAAATGGGGAAAAGGGAGTATATCTTTTCTAGGTTCCAAGACTCATTATTCTTAACGTCTCTGGCAACGATTGTTAGATTCTCTTTGACACTCAACGAGGGGAAAACACCTCGTCCTTGAGGAACCAGGGCAATACCTTTACGTGCAATTCGGTAAGGCTCAAGGCCGTTAATTACCTCGTTTTTAAAACGTATTACACCGTCAATGGGCGGGGTTAAACCCATGATTGTACGGATTATGGTGGTTTTTCCCATTCCATTACGGCCTAGTATAGCAACGATGCTGCCCTGGGGAACATGTAAAGATATGTCCCAGAGCACATGCCTTTCCCAATAATATGTATTTACTTTCTCAAGTTCTAGCAAGGTTCCTCATTCCCTAAATATATTTCCCTTACCTTCGGATTAGCACTTATTTCCTGGGGAAGTCCCTGGGCTATTATTTTACCGAAATAAAGAACCATAATGTTATCTGCCAGATTGAAAACCAAATCCATGTCATGGGCGCAGAAAATTAGGGTAGTATTGCCTGATAGCTTGCGGATAATATTTGCAAAAGCAGACGCTTCGGCAGTTGGTAATCCAGCACTGGGTTCATCCAACAAAACTAACTTTGGCTTTGATGTAAAAGCAGATAACAGTTCAACTAAACGTTGTTCTCCATATGATAAAGTATTAAGAGTATCAAACCGTTTATCCCATAATCCTATTGTTTCCAGTAATCTCTGTGATTCGGTGAGTAAGTCCTTCCGTTGTTCCAAAGAACGAAGCATCTGGAAATGGAATTTCTCAGCACCATAAAGGGCTAGCAGCACATTATCTAAAATAGATATGTTAAAGAATAAGTTATTGATCTGGTAAGAGCGTGACAGACCCAGATGAAGCCGCTGATTTGGAGGTAATGAGGTAATTGTTTTTCCGTCTAGAATTACTTTGCCGTTTGATGCAGAAAGTTGACCACCGATAACGTTTAACAATGTGGTCTTGCCGGCTCCATTTGGCCCGATCAGAGCCAATTTCTCTCCGGCCTCCACCGTAAATGAAACTCTATTTAGAACGTGCAGCCCACCAAAATCCTTGGATAAATCTTCGACTTTTAGAATATTCATGGTGAATCCTTATTTCTCAATCAAATCCGGTGATCTAATATCTATCGGCTTTTTGAACCCAATTTTTCTCCATAGAATTGATAGATAATTTGCAAAGCCGCCTTTGAGCAACATGACACATAATACGAAGATTCCTCCTAGAATTAACGGCCACCGCTCTGGCATGTAAATAGAGGCATATTGCTGTACAAGTATAATGACTGCTGCACCCAGGCAAGGTCCGTAAAGTGTCGCTGGACCGCCTATTATTACCATAAGCATGGGTAACGCGGATGTTTCCAAAGCGAAATAGGATGGAACCATATTGCCATAAAAATACGCAAATAAAATGCCAGCAACGCCAGCAAAAATTCCTCCCACAATTATGGCTACGTATTTCAAAGCCCAGGTGTTAAAACCCAAACTTCTCATCCTCGATTCGTTTTCCCGAATGCCTACTAATGTTCTTCCGAAAGAGGAGGTTACAATACGATGTAAAATGTAAAAGCAAATAATAAAAATAATGAATACTAAATAATAGAAGTTAATGGTTGTCCATTTCAAATCGAATCCTAAATTAGGATGTGGTATACCCGGCAAACCATCACGACCGCCCGTAACCGAATACCATTTCGTCGCCACAATTGATAACAGTTGCCCGAAAGCCATAGTAACCAGGATAAAATAGATGCCGGAAACACGGAGCGAGATATAACCAATAACAGCAGATAGAAGTGCTGTTATTGCCAAGGCAGCGGGTACAACTATCCAGAAAGAAGTAATACCTAAGCGCACCGTAAATATGCCCACGACGTAACCAGCCATAGCCAAGAAAGCTGCATGTCCAAACGAAACAAGGCCTGTATAACCCATGATAAGGTCAAGGCTCATGGCAAAGATAGCATATATCAGCACCTTAATAAACATGCTTTGAAAATATGTACCCGTGAAAGGCGGTAAAATCATCAGTAGAAGAACCGCAAAAATATAAGGGATAAACCTGTTTAAATGCATTTGCCAGCCGGGTTTGCTGCCGAAGTTTGGTTCGACTTTTTCTATTTTATCCGGTTTCTTTTTCTTAAAAACTGACGCCTTCTCCAGGTTTTCCGATAACCTGTGTTCATGCATACTTCTTCCCAGTAGACCGGAAGGCCTTACTAAGAGAATAACAATCAGGGCTCCATACACGATATAGCTAGCACCTAGTGGGAAATAGACCGTACCAAAGGAGTTAAGAAGCCCTATCATAACACCACCCAGCAAGGCCCCCTGAATCGATCCTGTCCCTCCAATGACTACCACAATCAGCGATAGTAATAAAGCTTCCCACGCCAGGCCGAGGTTAATACCCGTCAAATAACCACCGACAAGACCACATAAACCTGCCACCAAAGACCCGAGAACAAAGATACCGGTGAATATTACTTTCAGATTTATACCGAGCGCTCCGGCAACCTCCCGGTTATCCATGCCTGCCCGTACCATAGCACCTATTTTAGTTTTGTCCTGGAATAGCCATAGTAGAGCAGCCATCACCAAACCAAAGCCAATGATGAATAAGCGAAAAACAGGAAGATTAATGTTGCCTACGGGTATAGAGCCAGACAGAATATGCGGGACGATGCTTCCGGATGGATAAGTACCCCATATCCATTGAGCTACATTCATTAAAATGTAGACGAATCCTATTGTTAACAATACCTGGCTAGTCTCTTGTTTATAAAGACGCCGCAGGAAACCGACTTCCAGCAGTAAACCGAGCAGGCCAGCGCATACCGCTCCGGCTAACAGACCAATTAAAAAGTTATGAGTGTATTTGCCTGCGGCCAGACCGACAAAGCCTCCCATCATATACATGGCACCATGGGCCATGTTGACAATCCGCATTAATCCCATGGTCAAAGATAACCCGGCTGCCAGGAGAAACAGGATAAGACCAAAGGAAAGCCCTATGATGAATACAGATAATATGGTTGCCATTAACAGATATAATCTTTTCTCATATTTTTATAATTGTCAATTATGCCGATATGTGAGATTACCCCAACAAAATAAGGTAATCTCACATATTCAGCTATTTTTTGAAGTAGCGCTATTTTTAACAGCGTTCCATAAGCCTTCACCCAATTTTATGGTTTACCAGTGTAACCCGTAGGTGGGACATCCTTATAAGTAAAGACCGTAGTATAGTGATAGGCATCTACGCCAGGTACCTTATCAACTCTAAGGATGTAGATGTTTTTAGTTGCAGCCCCTTGTCCCACGCCAATTGATTCTGGACCTTCGGGACCCACGATGCTTACAGTATGAAGAGCCGCAATCAGTTTATCAGGTGTTGTATCCCCCGAGGTTGCTTTTACGGCTGCCGTGAACAGCATGGCTGCCTGACCAGGGCCAGAGGATGCGTCGTCCCCCGGCGGGAAATCGACCATAGGTGTAAGGACCTTAAGAAAGTCCTGGTTTGCAGCATCTTGAGAATCCGGGGCCCATCCCATTGGGGCTAAGGCTCCAACCACAGCGGCAGCGTCGGACGGGTCCATGCCAAGGGGAACAAACGGATCAAGGAAACCTCCATGGAAGGCACCGATAACAGGCATCTTCTTGTCAATGCCCAGCTGGTGGTATTGAGTAAGAAATTTAATAGCGGTATCGCCGGTTTCCCAGGCAACCAGAGCATCGGCGTCCTTTAAAGCCGCCAGATAAGGAGCAAAATCTGTGTTTTCTTCTGCCACCCACTGTTGTTGAACTACCGTTCCTCCATCTGCGGTGAAGATTTGTGTTAGAGGATCCATGAATGAGCGCCTTGCGGAGTTGTCCTCTGTTATCGTGACAATCGTCTTGTAACCCAGATGGTTGAAGAGATAATCACCCATACAGCTTGGGCATTGAGGAGTTCCGCCGCCAGAGCCGATGACCCAATTATTGTCATCAAAAATCATTAGCGGCGATGGATTATAGATTATTAGTGGAATCCCGGCCTGTTTACAGTAACCGGCTACCGCCATTTTTTGGCCAATCTCGGTAGGCCCAAATAAGGCAACGACCTTATCATTCTCTACCATCTTTCTGGCGGCATCGACAGCATCGGCAGGCTCTCCTCCAGCGTCACCGACAATAATCTGTATTTGTCTGCCCGCAATCTGGTTTCCGATGGCATCAAACGCGGCTTCAAGGGATGTCTTCTGCATTCCACCGACCATGGCTTCCGGGCCTGTCAGGTTAACCAGATGGCCGACTTTAATGGGCGGCAGCGGTGTCGTAGTAGTTGGCTTCGGTGCCGTCGTGGTCGGTTTTGGTGCCGTTGTGGTTGTTGTCGTGGATTTGGAACAAGAACCTAACAGTAATGCACCGATTACCAGAATAGTAGCAAGTACTATTAATAGTCTTTTCATTTTTGTATTTACCTCCCTTTTGTTCTAGAGAAATCGTTTATTAATGGAATTGAGTTATTATTATCCACCTTTTCCGATTTTCATTCCCTCCTTCCATTTTTTTAACCGACGCTATTATAAAATCATCGCTAACATTTCCTTGTGTAACGCACGATCAATATGTAATTAGCATCAGAATCAACTCGATTTTCTTAATCTAGCGGTCTCGGCGTGATTGATTTCAAATGTCTCTGGATTAATTACAACTTTATATATTTTCCTGGCCATTTCCACGGATACCAGCTCATTCTTAACATCTTCTCTTATAGCCTCAGGGTCTCTTTCTTCTGGTTTACCCACCCCGGCGCCTCCTCCACTAAGTGTAACGAGATGGTCACCGGATTTTAGTTCTAAAGGTAAATGCGGCTGTAAAATATCTATTGTTTTATTTTTTCTGATGATATGAGCCTTGTTTAAAGGAGTGGCTTCACCGCCTTGTTGTCCATTAGCCTGAGTGCTGAAGCCGCTCCATGGTCCCCCGATAAAGTTACAATCACCGCCTTTATTAACACCTTCCCAGATGATCCCGGGAGCTCCGCGCCATTTCCCGGCTCCATGTGAATCGGTTCTAAACTCATATCTGTTGATGTCCCAGGGAAACCTGGCCATTTCTTCTTCAGCATCAGTTTTACCAACTACTCCTAATGTACCCATATCACAGGCACACTGGTAACCATCGTATCCTGAAACTGCACCCGCTCCACCTGCGGCACAGAATGAAGTATAAACGTAAAGATTGTCCGTTTTATCCTCGTGGCCAACAACCAGGGGTGAAACGAGCCGGGAATAGGGTGCAATTGCCCGGTCTGGTAATGCTTGAGACAATAACGAAAGGACTACTTCAATTACTAGACTGCCTGCGACGGCAGGCGCTCCGGCCACAAGCGAACCGGGTTTACAATCCACTATGGTACCTTTCTTGGTAATTACGTGGATAGGTTTGAAGCTTCCTTCATTATGAAAAGCGGCAAGTTCTTTACCTAAAAATAAAAAAGTAGTACATAGAGTGTTACTTAAAGTCTGTTGATAATAAGAGTTAATCATCCCTTTGACCTGTTCATCAGTTTCGGAGAAATCAAAGGTGAGTTCGGCATTTTTTATCGTGAGCGAACATCTCACATGAATTGGAACTCCCATGGTGGCTCCATCGTCATCGGTTTGAGCTTCTGCAGAATAAGTCCCCTCAGGCCATTTGGCGATTTCGGCTCTAACGGCTTTTTCTGTCCTTTGAAACATTTCGTCGATCGTGGCTAATACGGTTTCTTTCCCGTATTTTTCTACTAGCTCTATCATTCTTTTTTCAGCTACTGTCGTGCTACCCACCAGGGAAGCCATTTCTCTTCGCATCATGTCCGGTAAACGGTTATTCGCCAGAATTAGTTCCAGGACATCCTCTCGGTATGTGTTATTTTCGACCACCTTTATTAGCGGTATATTCAGCCCTTCCGCAATCGAATCGTAAGCAAGGAAATGGCTCCCGGCTTGAGCGCCGCCCGAATCAGCAACGTGGGTACCCATACAGGTAAAGAACATCAGTTCATCCTGGTAAAAAATCGGACGGATAAATACCCAATCAGGTAAATGGACTGCACCATCTAAGGGGTAGTTAGTCAAGAATGTATCCCCAGGTTTGATTTGCCCGGCGAATTTCTCTTTTACCCTCCTAATTGGGAATGTACTGGAGATTAATCTTGGAGGAAAGCCTTCTGGGATAGCTATTACTCTGCCGTTAGCATCCCAAAGACCGTAAGCCATATCATGAAGCGTCACGACAAGAACGTTAGTAGCTGTCCGTTCGGCGGTATCTCTCATTTCTTTACAAACACGTTGAATGTAATGCCATATGGTTGCTATTGTTATCGGATCAATTTTTTTTATCATATTGTTTCTTTAAGCTGATAGTAATTTCGCGAATATGTTTATTTGAGACCATATCTCGCTTGTATACCTGATTTATCGAGCAGACTCTCATATTTATTTTTCAGATATAACGACATAGTTACCATATACATCGACCTTGCATATATAACCATTCGGAATAACAGTAGTAGTTGTTGGCTCCTCGATAATAGCGTTTCCCATGATTACATTGCCTGATTTAAGTTTTTGTCCATTGTAGATAGGAGTCTTTATATACTGGTTGCTAAAGTAACACTGGTTGTGTTTAATAAGCGCTTCAGAAGGATCATGGTTTCCGGCTTCTGTTTTTGTAACCGGAATTTTTTTAGTTTTTATTTTGGCTGTTAAGCGTAAGTTGATTATTTCAACTTGAACCCAGGGTAAAGAGAAAGTAAATAATTCTTTATGAAGCCCATGAAATTCTTTGACCATGGACTCAATGTCTTTATTAGAAATGTCATTATCAGGCAAATTTATCTCAAGCATATGATACTGCCCCTGATATCTCACTTCGGCAGATCTTTCAAGTGTCAAGTCTTCCAGAGATACTTTGAATATTTCAAATTCTTTTATTGCTTCATGAAGCATATTCTTAAAAAGGATATTTATTTCTTTTATATCAGCCTCAATAGCTTTTTTGAGATATGAACGGAGGTAATCCCTTCCAATATCGAGGAAAAACATACTCCAGGCGCAAAATGAAGATGAGAATCTGGGTATTATGGTCTTCTTAATCCCTAAAATATCCGCAACGAAAACCCCACATAACGGTCCACCTCCGCCGGTGGATAATAAATTGAAGTCCCTGACATCAAACCCTTTACGCGTAGAAATCTCGCTGATAGCATCAGCCATGTTAGAGTTCACCGTGGCAAACATAGCTTGTGCAGCTTCTTCAAGGCTCATATTCAAAGGTTTTGCAATTCTTTTGACAGCAGATTTAGCTAAATCCGGTTTCAATTTGATCTTCCCGCCACAGAAATTATCCGGATTAATGTATCCCAGGACTACCGCGGCATCAGTAACGGTAGGTTCAATTCCGCCTCGGTTATAGCATGCAGGACCTGGATCAGAAGAGGCACTCTGAGGCCCTACCCGTAGTAGCCCCAAAGAATCTATCCAGCCGATACTGCCACCGCCGGCGCCGATGCTGGTTACATCAGCTACCTTAATACCTAATCGGTCGTCACCTATCCACTCGCCTATCTTCAGGCTTACTTGTCCATCTTTGACAAGACTGGCATCCCAGGTGGTGCCGCCCATATCCCCGATAAGAAAATTGCGTTCATTAATGGCATTTCCTAAATAAACAGCACCGGCTGGCCCGGCGGCCGGCCCTGAGCCTGTCAGATAGACTGGCTTTTCAATGATGGCGGATACCGATTGAACAAACTGGTTAGCCTGGACAATGAGCAACTGATTGGTGAAACCTGAATCTTTTAATCTGTTTTCCAGTTTAGATAAATACTTGGTGACTATAGGGCCAACACTGGCACTGATAACACAGGTACTTTCTCTTTCGTATTCACCCATCTTTGGAAGGATGGAACTTGAACAGGTCACGAAAATACCATTCAGTGATTTCCTGCAAATTTCTACTGCTTTAATTTCGTTAGCCGGATTTGCATAGGAGTTTATAAAACAGATAGCGATTGCCTCTACTTTTTCTTGCTTTATACGTTTAATAACCTTTTCAAGTTCTATTTCATTGACAGGCCTGACTATTTCTCCGGAAGATATGGTTTTTTCATCAATTCCGAATCTCAAGTAACGTGGTATTATCGGCTCATAGGGCGGGATGAAAGCATCATACATAGATTTAGTCTCTATCTTGAGAGAACGTCGCATTTCAATGATATCTCGAAAGCCTTTCGTAGTAATCAAAGCAGTAGGGGATAGTTTTCTTTGAACTAACGCATTGGTGGACACGGTGGTACCATGGACTATCAATTCAGTTTGTTTTAAGAAGTTCTCCAAAGAAATTTGGTAATAGTTGGCGGCGTCTTTGATGGTGTTAATTACCCCTTCAGAAAAATCTGATGGCGTCGTAGGTGTTTTAAATTCATGAAGGTTACCCTCATTATCGAGAACCATGCTTTCGGTGAAGGTCCCTCCGGTATCAATGCATATTTTGAACATAATTCCAGCCAATCTTTCTTCTATCGGTGGTTATCAACTATTAGTTAATTTCCATTACAAGCTGGTAATTCTAATCTTGACTTTTATCATTGTTTGAATTATTTGGATCTAGCGGAAATTTTATCTTCCATTCTGGTATCCCTAACTCCTTCAAGACCCCCCCTCTTAATTTCCAGAGATATGATGCCAGGCGCTCACGCTGCATCTTGGTTAAAACTGAAAAAATTCTTTTATCAGTCTCGTTATGGAGTGATTGGTTGAAGATATCAAGCCCTTTTTTTGTTAATTTCACTTCAAATCTTGATCTGCCCGAACCTTTATATTTTGTTATTAATCCCTCTTTTTCCATTCTTTCCAGTAACCCGGTGACTGAATGTAGTTCTCGGAAAAGTTGACGTGATATCTCAACCGTTGTAGCATGGCCGCCATTATTTTGAATATTCCAGAGAACGGCACGCCGCTCGTTGCTGATATTGAAACGGGCATAGTCCCTTTGTCTGGCTTTCAGGATGGCATCTTTCGTTTGGGCAATCATTATCCAGAGTATAAAATACTCATCAGAAAGAGGCCTTTGTTCTTTATTTGCCACTTATCTAATCTCCTCTGCAATAAAATACCTGGTTATTTCGTATCCGGTACTGTTGCACTTACCGGCGAATGTAACAATACCGGACGCTCTATTATTTTGTTGTTTATTTTATCTTGAAGAGTTTTACGGCATTTTCACCAAGTATCAGGGACTTTTCTTTTTTGTCTATGTTCAGACTATTTACGTATTCGACGCCCTTCATGAACCACTCGCGCCTGAGGGGGTAGGAACCCCCGTAGAGAATATGATCGGCTCCCAACACACTTACGGCACACTCTAATTGTGCTTTGCCCCATTGCAAAGCTCCGGACATATCAAAATAGATGTTCTGTTTTAAGTAGCCGCTAACTTTATCTGCTACATCGAAACGTTCAAGCTCTTCTTTGACTGCAACTTTCCTCGGCGCCAGCATGTTCACGTAGGCGAAAAACCCTCCGCCTAACATGGAATGGATAATCTTCAGGTTGGGTAATTCTTCAAACATCCCGCTGAATAATTCCCTGCCCACAGCTGTTGCCTGATCGACACACCTTCCTAATTGGCGGCGCACGTTGGTATATTTGATTAGGGAACTGTAATCTACCGGTAGAGGCGTGTGGTGAACAATCACCGGTACGCCCATCTCATTGAGTTTTCGGAAATACGGCCTGAACTGCTCTTCATCTAAATAGAGCCTGCCGTAATGGGCCGCAAGCTGGACTCCGGACAATCCGAGTTTAAAAATACAACGCTCAACTTCTTTTAGGCATTCTTTTGTGCCCCACGGCGGCACAACGGCAACAGCCCGGAAACGGTCGGGATGCTGTTTCACATGTGCAGCCAGCCTATCATTCACCATCTGGCACATTTCTAATGGCAGCCATTCCTGCCAGCAAGGGATTCTCAATATCGCTATATCTATCCCTGCTTCATCCATATCTGCCACTTGTGTTTTCTGATTGTATTGATTCTCTACGTAGTTCAGGTTTTCATAACCCAGAGGCTTTTCTATTATAATTTGTTGCAGTTTTGTTCCGGAAATTGTCGCCACTCTGGCATATTCGCCGTAGGCACAAGGGACACAATTGATAAATGAATCCTGTAAAGGTTTGTCTTTAAAAATGTCTTCCGGGAGCCAGTGCATATTGGCATCAATGATCATAAAAATCCTCCATTTATATTCGTTATATTTATTATTATCGTATCTAAATATTAGCAATAATATATACGTACAAGAGTTCGTATACGAAGTTAATTATTTTTTATTATAACATGTCTGTCAAGGGGTAAGGAAATTGTGTAATGCTTAATTTAACTGTATAAGTTGTTCAAGCTGACTATTCCAGCAAACCATATGGCCAATACCATTACCTTAAAAGCTTAATCAGAGAAATCAGAGTGACTGGTAACAAAGCAGTGTTAACTTATTCAATGCCGATATTACCTGAAAAAATGGCTATTGAAAAAGAAGAGGTTCTACCTATAGCACAGTATGGTGGGCGGTAGCGGACTCGAACCACCGACCTCCGCGATGTCAACGCGGCGCTCTAACCAGCTGAGCTAACCGCCCACGAATACAATGTAATTCTACTAGATACCCCCTTTTGAGTCAACCTTAAGTCAGGGGGACGTTCTACGGATGTGATGCTACGGTATTATATGTTAAAATATAGCCCTATATTCGGGGGGGAACCACGGAAAGAAAGTTACAGGTATTTGCATGAAGTTTCTTAAGGGTTTGGGAACGTTTGTATGCAGCTTTTTACTCTTCCTGGCGCTAACGATTTTTGCCCTGGCATATATGCTCCATAGTACCGTTTTGAGCTCTGACTTCGTAAACAAACAGGTGAATCGGATCGATATATCATCTATCGCGCGGGATGTCGCGGAAAAACAAATAGGAAAAGAGCTTCCGGAAGAGGCAACTATTCTGAAAGATGTTGCCTATAACGTTATCGCCGAGCAGCAGCCCTGGATTAAACAGCAGTTGAACAATGCCGTTGATACGGGTTATGACTATTTCCTCGGTAAAAGCA
>Ga0209777_10005632_pt1 | contig 14348 bp, 17 predicted proteins | sample FrelakmetHBP12HB_FD_187147 | JGI IMG/M metagenome (GOLD analysis project Ga0209777, IMG submission 187147) | Freshwater lake sediment microbial communities from the University of Notre Dame, USA, for methane emissions studies -HBP12 HB (SPAdes)... | ecosystem: Environmental > Aquatic >...
AAGCTGCTGATTACCATAAAGACGAGCCAACTAAAGGTGAGCAGTTTTCACACAGTTCAAGTTGGGAAGATACAAAACATGGTATCAAAGGAATGCATCACAAGATACTTCTGAATGCAGTTGGCGGCAGTGTTCATAAATTCTCTATTACTCATGGTCTTCGTTCTAGAACTGATGATTCAAAACCAGGAACAAAAGATCCTGAAGAAGTATCTCACGCTTTATTCGGAAAAGACGCAAACCACAAGAAAATACATTCTTTCATGGGAGTTGCTGAGCTAATTAAGAAACATATAGACCCTAGACGCCATCAAGAAATTTATGATAAATTTAGAGATGATCTTGCTACTAAGAAGGGCAACCATACTGCTGCTCTTGAGCATTTAAAGAAAACATTGGGCACCAAAGATTTGATCAGAGAATCTGAAGAAGTACACCACACAACAGTAGTACCATTAACTGGATTTTCACCTATTTCGCACATGGGACACGCTCATGATCTTGGTGGCGCAATGAAGAAACTCCCAGGAACGAAGCATATTGGAATTTCATCTAAGTCTGACATATATTCACCAGAAGAAAGAGCAAGCGTTCTTCATAAACAATGGGGTCACAAAGATTTAAATACTCATGTTGTTAGATCTGCAGGTGAAACAATTGCAAGAGCCCACGCTTCTCTCCCAAATAAAGGAAAGAAAGTTCTGCATCTATTAGTTGGAGCAGACAGAAAAGATTTTGCTCATGGATTAAAGAAATCTCTTGAAGCTGGAAAGATCAAAGAGATGGAAGGCAAACATTTTGACGAGATCCACATTCATACTCCTGAAAACTCGGAAAGAAGTCATGGATTGTCAGGAACTAAAATGCGAGCATCGGCAGCAGCAGGTGATCTAAATACTTTTCATAAGCATTTAGGATCAGCTTTTTCCAGAAAAGAAGCACAAGAACATATGACAAAAATTAAAAAAGCAATAGAAGCTGGCAAACTATCGGTTAAGAGAAAATGAATCACTTTAAAGCAATATTTTTAGTTGGTGGACCAGGAAGCGGCAAAGACTTTCTCATTCATTCAACATTAAATGAATTTACACTCAAAGAAGTTTCAATGGAACGCATGTTTAATGCGATAGTAAAAGAAACAAATATTGAAGAATTGGAAAATTTCCCATCAATTATCGTGAATGGTAACGCAGACAATAAAGATAAGATTGTTGTCACTAAAGCTATTTTAGAAGAAATGGGTTATGATACTGCAATGATTTATGTTCACACTTCTGATGAATCATCAAAGTCAAGAAATGATTCTAGAATTGCCCGTGGCGCAAAAACTTTTAATGAAAGTTTAAGAAAGATTAAATATGAAAAATCAGTATCAAACCTAAGTGAATATTCAAACATGTTTGATTCTTTCTTATTATTTGACAATTCAAATAGTTTTTCTAATGTCAATGAAAGCACAAAACAAGAAATAACAAATTGGTTATTAGAATTATCTCAAATCGTTTCTGGATTTTTGATAAAGGAACCAACTAATGATTCTGCTGTTAATTGGATTAAAGAAAGAGTTATGGAAATTGGTACAAAGTCAACTGCAGATTTTATTAAAGCATTAACCCCAGGACAAGGATCTAATCATGTTAACACATATAAAGAAGCTGATTCAAAAACTAAGAGCATTTGTAAGTGCAAAGATAGATGCGAGTGTGGAGACACTAACAAAGGTGGTGTCACATCCGCAGACGCCAAAAGAACAGACAGAAGCGGTGAAGGAACCGAAGACTACGCAGCGAAAGGTGTCTACGAAGAAAAAAGCAGCAAAGAAGAAATCAGCAAAGTCAAAAAACAAACCAAAAGCTTAAATTACCCTAGTATAACTAACACAGCTTACGGTTCAATCGGACCAGCTGTTTCTGGACCTGCTGGTGGAACTGGATATTCTGGACAGAATGAAGAAAAGAAGAAAATGCCTAAAGTTCTTCCTAGAATTCCACCAGAAAGTGCAGCTCGCACTAATGGTTATGGTGGTAGTGGTTCTTTTGATGCATCATCCACTGGAGTCTGTGGAGTTGCTGAAGCCAAGAAATCCGAAAAGAAATATAAACCAGGAAGATTATCTTCAGCATTCGGTAAAATCAAAGATCTAGGAAATCCTGATGCTTGTGGTGGATCCCCAGGATCTGCTCCATCATATTCCAACGGTACATATAGCACATTCAATGAAGCTAAGAAAAAGAAATTCAAAAAACCTGAAGCAGTCCAACCACCAAATATTGGAAGTGCTCAAAATTTTGGAACTGGTGATTCTGGCTCATGCTTAACGAATGTTGTAACTGAAAAGAAATCATTCAATCAGGTAAGAGAAAGAATTTCCTCTACTACAAATAACGTTGATAAAGAATTGGAAGGATAAAATGAAACTATCTACACCCACCACACAATCTCTTGTTGATTCCGTAAGAAAAGTTATTTCAGAACAAGAAGCAGCGACATCAGATGGAATAGCTAAAGCTCAATTAGCAAATGCAATGAGAAAAGTTTTAGCTGATGGATATGTTCTGTATTATGCTGCTCACTCTTCACATTGGAATGTGGAAGGCTCTAACTTTCCGCAATATCACACTTTCTTTGAGAAAATCTATTCTGAAGTTTACGAAGAACTGGATAAGATTGCAGAACAAATGAGAACTATTAATGCATATGCTCCAGTATCATTGAAAGATCTATTATCAATGACGACTATCGCAGAAGCTTCTAGAGTATATGATCCAAAAGAAATGTTGATGGTGTTACATGCTATGAATGATAAATTTATCGCTTCAATTGATATTGCTTATAGAATTGCTGAAGCTGCTCATGAAATTGGAATGTCTAATTATCTACAAGATCTAACTGATAAACAAAAGAAACTAGGCTGGATGATTTCAGCAACAATTAAGGGCGAATAATATGAATATTTTTAGTAAAACAAACAGATCAATTGCTGATGCAGCAGCCAAGATTATGGCAGAAACTTCAAAGCCTGAGCCTAAACCGTTAGAGCAATTAGATCAGACATTGATAAATAAAGTGGCAGAAAATGCAGCCAGAGGAAGATTTGATCTTAAGAAAAAATGAAAAGATTTATACCTAAACCTCAAAAAACACCAGAAGAATTAAAAACCCATCCAGCATCAGCTGAAGATGGAGGATCCAAGATTGCAGAATGGACACTAGATCAGTTTGTTGGAGGAAATCTCGACAGACAAGGCGTAACAACACCAAAACAGAAGGCACCGAAAATGTCATATATGAACTACCGTCAGAAAAAAGAATCAGTATTATTTACCTCCCAGGAGATTGTTGATTTTCTAAAAGAAAACAATCATGACAATGCTTGGTATGTTAATACTAAAATGCCAGGAGCTCCTGTTGCGCATAAGTTCCTCTCACCACTTTCAGTGAAAGCTCATGTTGCTGAAGCTGTTAAGAAAATGAGAGATGAAGACGCTGCAGATTTTGCTCACAAAGCAAGAAAATCCGCAGAAGCAGGTAAAAAATCATTTACGATCGGTGGTGAGACTCACCCAGTGACTGTAAAGAAAATGGATGAGTGTGGTCGTACAGATGTGGATGGCATGAATGATGACGAAGCAGACAAAGGTCCAGGTAAAGGTGGTGGCTTTACAAATAAAATGCCACTAAACCCAGTCAAGTGGCCAGCACCAGCGCATGGTGGTCCAGCAAAGATGCCAAAACATAAGGACAGCTTAGAGGAAGAAGAAGAGCCACCATTTGAAGGTGGACATAAGAGAACTCAACATAAAGACAAATTTGGTAATATTATTAAACAAAAGAATTTGGCTAGACATCTTGCTCGTCAAGCAATGAAAAATGTCCAAGATAAAAAGCCAATGAAGGAAAACAATGATAGCCATACTCATGCTGCCCACTTTAAGAATAGCAAAGGTGAATGGGCAGGAATGGCTCTAATTGATGCCAAGGATGATGAAGATGCAGTCAAGAAAGCTCATGAGATTTCAGCTGGCGATAAGTGGAAAGATTTTCAACTAGATAGCGTAGAAAAACATGTTCCAGTAGCAGAAGGCAAAATGAAGGCACATGCGATGGAAAATCCTCTTCAGCAAGATGATCCTACTATGGAATATATGCCAGGTGGTCATCTTCACAAAGAAACACCTAAGAACTTAAAGCAGAGAGAAGTTTCTTCTTGGAAAACCACATATGCACCAGAAACTGAAGACGATCAGATTGAAAAAAATAAGAATCCTGGAAAGATCTTCAAAGAAGAACAGGTTGATGAAGTTCTAAAACCTTCGATGGGAGCAGCCGCTTATATTCATGATTTTGTTCATTCAGAAAATCCTAAATTTGAAGGTAAATCGAAGAAAGAACGAATCAAACAAGCTTTGGCTGCATATTATTCAGCAAAACGTGGAATGAAAGAAGAAGTTGAGCAGGTTGATGAAGGTTCTCCAGAATTTAATGCAAGAGCATCGCGTTATGCTAAAGCCGATGCAGCAGAAAAAGCAAAAGAAGGTAAATATAGCAAGAAATATCCTGGCGGTAAAGAACAACACGCTAAAGATACTGATGCTTTCATGAAACGTTTTCCTGTACCAAAGAACGAAGAAGTTGAGCAGGTTGATGAACTCAAGAAGGCAACTCTACGTTCATATGCTGCAAAGCGTGGAAACCAACCAGATGCAGGTGGTAAAGGTGCCAATATTGCTCTAGCCCTAACTAAAGCCAAAGGAAAACCACCATTCCCTGGAATGAAAGATGCTAAAGTTCATGCGACTAAAGAAGAAGTCGAACAGAATGAAAGTGTTGGCACTAATAGAAGTGTTGAAATGCCACACAGCTTTGACGTTATTGTGCATGATCAAAATGGTAAGGAAGTTAAGGTGCATAAGGGTGTTAAGGCACTCAATAAAAAGCACGCTGAGACTAAAGTAAAATATAAGCACCCAGAAGCTCATACCTGCATTGCTCATATGAATGAAGAAGTCATTTCAAATTATGAAGATCTAAGTGCAATCATAGAAGATTCCTTTCTAAATGAGGCTAAAACTCGTGAGCAATTGAAGGCAGAAAAGGAAGCCAGAAGAGCAGCAAGAAATGCTCGCATGTCTGGTCATGCTGCTGCTCTTCATCACAAAATGAGCACAAAGCTTCAGAGACGGGTTGGGGCAGTTAGTGGAACTTCAGCAGCACAAGCCAAGAAAGCCACACATAAACCAACCCCAGGAGAGCACCCACATCCAGCAACAGCAATAAGTGCTGCTTCTGATGCTGCTCATCCTAAGAAGTGGAGTGAGATGTCTGCTGCTGAAAGAAGAGCAGAAAACAATAAAAGACAGCAAGCGCACTATGGAGTAACTGCTGCTTATCTTGCTCAGAAGAAAGGCGAAAAGAAAGTAGCTGATCCTGAACATCTCAAGAAATTGAGAGCAGGAAGCAGTGCCCCAAGAGCAGGAACTGAGGCAGGTTATGTTGCTCAGGCTCGAGCAGGTCAATATGTCAAATCTGCTGGTTTGGGAAGTCTTTATGAAAAGAAAGATGTAAATCAACCAGATAATGTTGAACTTAAGAAAGTATCTGGCGGAAAGAAAGAAAGTGGTGCGCCAGCAGGAAGCGCAAAGAAACTCAAGAGAAAGTATTTGGGCAAGAAAATTGGTCGCACTGCAACTGGAAAACCTGCTAATAAGATTATCACTAAAGATCCAACAATTGATGATATTAAGACATGATTTTTAATGTAAGGTTTCACTATGAATTCTCCCTATAACCTATATGTAGACATGGATGGCGTGTTAGTGGATTTATACAAAGGTATGAGAGACTGTTTGGGGAGATCCTATGATTCTCCCCATTGGCACGAATCAGGAGAGGATAAAAGAAAGATAATTAGGGATCATCCTAATTTCTGGGAAAATCTTCCTCCTGAGAAAGATTTCTATGAATTATGGAATTTTATTAAGGTATTTAATCCCTGCATTCTGACTGCATATGCAGAATGGGACAAGGCTGATAGTATTAGAGAAAAATGGATTTGGAATACGAAATATACAAAAGTTCCAAGAAGTCAATTCTATTGTGTTGCTCGAAAAGAAAAACAATTATTTGCTATGAACCCAGAAGGGAAACCTAATGTTCTCATAGATGATTATAGACTAAATATACAAGAATGGAAAGCTGCTGGTGGAATTGGAATTATGCACACGGACGCTTCTCATACTATAATGAAACTTTTAAATTTGGGATTCCAAAGATGAAAAAATTAAGCGAAATCAAAGGAACTGTCAAAGATACCATCAGTAATTATGAAGTTATTGATCCACCAAAGATGGCTCAGGTTGCAAAACCAGCCAATATTGGTGGACGTGGTGGCAAGAATTACAATGGAATTTCTACAACTAGAGAGGAAGTCGAGATGGACGAAGAAACCAAACAACGTAGAGCCAGTGTTGCTGGAGATAAAGTAAGTCGTCTTGATTTTCGCTCAAGAACATCAGATATTGTTAAAGCCAACCACGCGAAGCTTTATAAAAAACTATTAAAAACTAATCCAGAAAAAGCAGAAAAATTCAAAGCTCATTATGCTGTTGCTGAAGAAGTCGAGCAGGTTGATGAAGCTCATGATGATTTTGGAGACACTTCTGTTGATAAAATGAATCATCATCTAGATGCAGTTCTAGCAAATAAATTTAAGAATGCAGAATTAATAATTGATGCATTAAGAGCAATAGTTGAAAGATTCAGCATTAATCTTCCACCAATTCATGCTAGTGAAGTTGTGGATAATCATGTTGCATTCCATATCACAAATTTACATGGCGAAGATTGCTATTTGTATTTAACAATTAATCGCGACCATCGGGGATATTATGAGGGTTATGCACAGTGTGTAGATGAACATGAGCTTTCTCTCTTGGTGAATATGGGACATCATTTTTCTGATGAAAATGAAGAGATTCCAGAATATCCATCACACTTTATTTTGCAAGCGAGACATTCTGCTGACGACTAATATATGTTCCAAGATTTAAATGACAATAATTATATACTCTATGCAGCAAAGGAATATGAAAAACCAAATGCAGTAATGAGTGAATTTGAAGAAGATTTAAACAGAATCTTGTATATTAAAAGACTATTAACCAAATATTATGCAAATGGTGTTTTAAAAGAAAGATTAATTTTAAATCATTTGATTGTTTTGTATAATGTATTTGGAATTGAAGCTGCTTCTAGATTATTGTTTTTTAAATTGGAAGAAAAAGATTATGAAGTGATAAAGCCATTTTTAATTCTTTTGAATTTTCTTCCAAATGAGATCAAAGGGATAAATGGAAAAAACATCATAACTAGCATAATACAATTAGATATAAATGTGGTGGAAAAATTAAGGGAAATACGGAAATGAAGACATTAGGACAGATCAGAGATAAAACAACTTCTAGAATGAATCCAGTTACTGGATCTGCTCCACAGAAAAGCACTCCAACAAAACCACCAACAAATATCGTAAGACCAAAACCTGATCCTCAGAAATTCATGAAGAATCCAGGCGTGACCCGCGAGCAGGGAAAATACAGAATGAATCGAGTTCCACCATCACATACAACTGGACCATCAGGTCGTTGGGATGAAGAAACAATCCATGAAGATGGTGGTGCTGTCGCTTCAGGAATGAGTGTTGGTGGTGGATCAGTTTCTCCAATATCTGGAGCTCAAGCTGATCCCACTGCTTCTGCTGTCATGAGTTCTCAAAATTATAGAAAGAATCTTTTCAAAAATTTGTTTAGAAGAAAGAAACCAGTTTAATGATAACCAAACAGACTCTACTTTTAATTGACCCAGCAGCATCAAAAAGTCAATTAGATTTGGATGATCTTGTTGCATCTTTAAATGATCACTTTGGTAAATTGACAGATGAGAGCGGATTTTCTACACCAAAACGTCAAGCAGCATTTCTTGCCCAATGTGCAGTGGAGTCTCAACATTTTCAAAGACTAGTGGAAAATTTAAATTACAGCGCAGCAGGTCTGAGATCCGTATTTCCAGAATATTTCCCTGATGAAACTTTAGCTAACCTATATGCAAACCAACCAGAAAAAATTGCTAATTTCGTTTATAGTAGCAAATTGGGCAATGGTCCAGAATCTTCTGGAGATGGATGGAAATATAAAGGTCGTGGATTGATTCAGCTTACTGGAAAATGGTCATATGATCATTGCGGAACAGCAATAGGATTTAATTTATCAGCTCATCCAGAATATCTAGAAAGCATTGAAGGTGCAGTAGTGAGCGCGATCTGGTTCTGGAACTTTAAAGGATTAAATGCTTATATTGATAAAGACAATTTTGTAGGATTAACGAAACAAATTAATCCAGGATTAATGGCACTAGATGCTCGTGAACAATACTACAAAACAGCATTAGAGGTTTTATCACATTTACAATGAAAACTTTTAAGTATTTTCTACAAGAAGATGCATCAACAGAATTAAAAAATGGTCTGTTGAAATTAACCAAGACAGATTATGATACGATTGATGCTTTGATGAAAAGAATCGCAAAGAAGCATGAGATTACACCAAAAGAACTACATAACTTGTTTAAAAATAAATATAAGAAGATTCCAGATAATTGGATAAAGGAACGTCAATGAAAACATTTAAATATTTTATTAGAGAAGAAGATCACCCAGCAGTGAGGGCAGTTGCTGCTGCAGCCCATGAAGAATGGCGTAGATCATTGCCGCCCGACAAACAAAATGAACCCAGGATAAGAAGCAAAAACGGCGGACCAGAAGCGGATATCAATGTGCCTTTTCACCAATTACATCCAACAGCACAACAAGAAAATCTAGCCGCTGGTCACGCAGCTAAAGAAGCTGTTGAGAAACATCCGCACGATGATGAAAAGGCAGCAGAGCATATCCACAAAGAATGGATGACGCGCAATCCTAAAGATAATAATAATGCTGCTCAACACGTTCCATATAAGGATCTTCCAGAGAACGAAAAAGAAAAGGATCGAGTTCATGTAAGAACAATGAGATCGCTTTTAAAATCTCACATATCGGAAGCTTGCTGGAAAGGTTATAAGCAAGTTGGCGGCAAAATGAAAAATGGAAAAATGGTTCCTAACTGCGTTCCTGTTAAAGAAGCTGCCAACGCTGCACAACAAGCAGCCATTGCTATTGCTATGAAAAAAGCTGGAAAGAAACCAAAGAATGAAGAGGTTTCTCCAATGATTAAACCGCCAAACGGGCGATTTGACAACAAGAGTGATGCCTTCGCTCATGTTAAGAAACATGGTGGTAAAGTTTATAAAGGAACTTATATAGATCCTAACAATGGAACAAAACATATATCTTTTCATGTTAAAGAAGAAGCTCGCAGACCAACAGATGCTGAATATGAGCATGCAAAAAAGCAAGTACAAAAAACATTCGGCAATGATAGACGCATTCATGCAATTGGTGTTATTGGCGATAGAATTCATCTTAAGCATGGAACAAAAAATGCTACTGATATGAAAGGTGTATCAATGCGTCTACCAGAAGAAGTTGAGCAGCTAGATGAGCGCGGCGAAGATTCAAAAGGATATAAGCGTTCAACGGAATCGGGTGCTGGATTAACTCGCAAAGGTGCAAAACATTTTGGTATTAAGACCGCAGTCACAACCCCACCAAGCAAATTAGATCCAAACGGAAAAGCAGCAAAACGTCGTAAGTCGTTTTGTGCACGCATGAGTGGAATGAGAGGACCAATGAAAGATGAGAAAGGTCGTCCAACAAGAAAGGCAATGTCATTGAGAAGATGGCACTGCGAAGAGTAAAAAAATGAAAACAATAAAAGAACTAAAAGAACACATCGTAAAAGTCGACAGTAAGTATCGTCTAGTTTCCAGAAAAACTGGAAAAAATCTTGGAACTTACCCATCTAAGGCTGGTGCTGAAAAACGCGAGCGCCAAGTTCAATATTTTAAACATATGGGCGAAGAACAGATTAACGAAATTGATCGTGGCGATTGGGAATTGCAACGTCAAGTTCCAAAAAAACATAACCCAGACAAAGAGAAAGCTTCTAACAAACTTCACCACAAAGGATTAGAGTTAGTCCCAGATGAACCAGAATCAAGGGGGCAGGATCCATATAATAGAAATCCATTTAAACAATTTCGCGAAGAATTAATAGGTTTAACTCGCCCAAAGGGAAGATTTGCTGCTAATATCACTCATAAAAAAGATCCAGAAACTGGACAGATGGTTCCTGACAAATATAGAGCATGGGTTCCACCAACAGGAGGAAGAGAAGGCAAAAGTGGCAGAGAAACTTGGGCAGTACAACAAACAATCGATCAACGCAACAAAAGATTAGGAGTTGGTGCAGAGAAGAAACCAGAAACTCCAAAAAGCATTAAGAAGACTGCAACTGGTTCTGGAACTTTGAAAAATTATCTAACAGCCAGACCTCCAAGAGGATAAATGAAATTCTCAGAAATTCTCAAACAATCATTCACAGGGAAGGATAATCAAACTTTAGATGTTGGGAGAGTGCTTTGGGCATTAGGTTGTTTATCTTTTCTAGGATGTGCATTTTACGCACTATATAAAGGACAGACCTGGGATGCAGTTGCATTTGGAACAGGATTTGGAGCATTACTCGCTGGTGGTGGCGCAGCCATTGGTCTAAAAAAAGGGACGGAACCAGAATGAATTGGTTTAATAGAAAATTAACTGCTGTATTAGTTGCTGCAGCAATAGGGTCAATCAAATTATCATATGACATTGGATATAAACTTGGTGAAGAAAAATCTCAAGAGATTATTAATTCTTACATAGAGAAAATTCATTCTCTACAGAACGATTTAACAACAGCACAAAATAATGTCAAAGAAGTTATAGTAACTGAATATAAAACAAAAATTAAAACAATTGTGAAGAAGGAAAAAGAATATGTTTACCAAGCTACGAATGATGTTCCTGCTGAGTTTAATCTGTCTTCAGGTTGGGTGTACTTGCACAATATTGCAGCCACAGGTGGTAATGCCAACCCCACCCTCAGTTCTAATGGAACCTCCTCAGGAATTAAAGACAATCAAGGACTCGCAGTAGTAGTCGAAAATTATGGAATATGCCATGAAAATGCAGAAAAATTGAAAGCATTACAAGATTTTCTTGTGAAATCGCAAAATGCAAATAATAACTTAAATATGAATTTGAATAAATAAGTGTATGTGATTGGTTGTGTTCATCATAAAATACCAATAAACCACACAGGATGGAATGATGGATATAGAAACTAAAGTAAATCAGTTACAAATAGAAGTCGGTGCAATGAAAGAGAAGGTTTCCTTCTTCACCATCATTTATGACAAATTCGACAATACGTTGGAGAAGTTGCAAGAGATGATGGAAGAAAGAAGAAACGATACGAATGATGATCTAAGAGATGTCTACAAGAAAATCTCAGACACCGAGACTAAGATCATGACTGAAATTCATGCACTAAGAACCGATATGCAACGTCAACATGAAATAGAAGCCAAAAAGATTCAAGATCTAGACAAATGGCGTTGGTTGGTTTTAGGTGGATCAGCTGTCATTGGTTGGTTAGTTTCTAAACTAGTCACATTTCTCGGCATGGCATACAAATAATTTTTGTTTTATGAATTAATCACGTATACTATGGAGTAATAGTCACTCACGGTTTGAGCTTTATTATGGCAGTTTTTCTTGATAGAAAATATCTCTTATTAGTCTCATCTGGACTAAGAAATTTTAAACAAAAGAAAGAAGACCTTTTTAACTTTTCTTGCCCTTTCTGTGGAGATTCACAGAGAAACAAGCTGAAGGCGAGAGGTTACATTTACAGAAAGAATAATGATTATTATTATACCTGTCATAACTGCAGCATCAGCACGACATTTTCTAAATTTCTAAAGCATACTGATCCTGAATCCCATCGTCAATATTCATTAGATCGATATACTAATGGTGACTCTAAAAATTCAAATTTTGAAAAACCAAAGTTTGAATTAGAAGGACCAAAACCTTCCGATATTTTTAGTAATAAAAGATTAACGATTAAAAATATCGGAGAGAAGATATCTAACATAAATACTCTGAGTGATGATCACGCAGCAAAAAAATACATAAGAAAGAGAAGTATCCCAGATGAATTCTGGAGTGAAATCTTTTTCACTGAAAATTATAAAGACTTTTTAGACGAAACATTCCCAAATCATGGAAACGAAAGAGTTCCAAATGATGCAAGAATCGTTTTGTTCTATACAAATGAACAAGGAGAAATAACGAATGTTTCAGGTAGAGCACTTGGCAATGATCCGATACGTTATTGCACAGTCAAAATCTCAGAAGAAAAGAAGTTGTTCGGATTGCATCGAGTGCGGACCAATGATCGGGTGTACATCTTCGAAGGTCAATTTGATTCGTTCTTTATTTCTAATAGCGTTGCCAGTGGCGATAGTAATTTGGGCAGCGTGGCAGAGCTTTTAAGTGATACTGTGCTCGTTTATGATAATGAGCCAAGAAATAAAGAGATCGTTAAACAGATTAGTAGATCAATAGAAAGAGGATATACTATTTGTTTATTTCCTGATAATATTCCTTTTAAAGATATTAATGAAATGATTTTGGGTGGAATGACTGCTGATGAGCTTAAGAATGTTATAGATGATAATACGTTCCAAGGTTTAGAGGCAAAATTAAGGTTCATCCAATGGAAAAAATGCTAAAGAAAAAGAAGTATAAATCAATATTCATTTCAGATACACATTTGGGTACAAAAGGAAGCAAAGCAGAATTACTTTGCAAATTCCTAAAGAAAAATTCATCAGAGAATTTATTTCTCGTTGGTGATATTATTGATTTCTGGAGACTGGAGAGAAAAATATATTGGCCAAAATCTCACATGGAAGTTATACGTGAGATTTTATCAATTTCAAATTCTGGAACTAATGTCATTTATATCCCAGGCAATCATGATGAAGAATTGAGAAAATTATTGCGTTATAATATAACAGTTGGACAAATTAAACTTGAAAATTTTTATAAGTATCAAGCAGTAGATGGTAAAACGTATCTAGTTGTCCATGGTGATATGTTTGATACTGCGATCCGCAATAAGTTGAAGTTTTTATATCATCTTGGTGATGCAATTTATGATATCCTGCTAGAAATCAATCGTTTGGTTGCTTGGTTTAGATCTAAGTTTGGATTATCATATTGGAGTTTAAGTGCATATTTAAAAAGCAAAACTAAAGAAGCTGTTGCTTTTATGTCGGATTTCCAAGAACTGATTGTCGATTACTGCAAAAAGAAAGGAGCAGATGGAATTATATGCGGACATATACATAAGGCAGAAATAACTGATTTCAACGGAATTATCTATATGAACGATGGAGATTGGATAGAAAGCTGCACAGCATTAGTTGAACACCATGACGGAAGATGGGAGATTATTGAATGTTTTTGAAGAATAAATTAGTAATCGTAACTGATGCATGGTACCCACAAGTCAATGGTGTGGTCACTATGTACAGCAATTTGATAGATAATCTCCCAGAAGATTGGGAAGTTACTATCATTGAGCCCAGCATGTTCAAAACGTTCAAATTTGGATTGTATAAAAATATAGAAATGGCGTTGGTTCCTAAAGAAAAACTTCTAGATGTTTTTTGGGATTCTGTGGGAAATCATTATATATTTAAAGTCCATATTGCAACCGAAGGACCACTAGGTTTGCAAATGAAAAGATTATTGGATCAATATGGTATGAGATATACAACTGCGTATCATACGAAGTTTCCAGAATACATACAATCAATTTATAAAATTCCAGCTATACTCACTAGATGGTATTTTAATTGGTTCCATAAAAAATCCAAGCTAGTATTGGTTCCTTCTAAATCTGTTGCTAAAGAGAATCCAAAGTGGAACACTAGAGTTTGGGATAGTGGGCACTCAAACTTCTTTGAATTTAAAGAAAAACAAGTATCAAGACGTCCAATTTTATTATATGTTGGGAGAGTCAGTAAAGAAAAGAACATAGAAGACTTTTGCGAGATTGGTGTTGATTCTTGGAAATATACAAAAATTGTAGTCGGTGATGGTCCAGATAGAAAACGATTACAGAATCAATATGACGATGTGCATTTTGTTGGTTATAAATTTGGCGAAGAGCTCGTCTCATACTATCAAAATGCTGATGTTTTCGTTTTCCCAAGTAAAACCGACACATTTGGAATAGTGATGTTGGAAGCCATGGCTTGCGGAACACCAGTTGCAGCTTATCCTGTGACTGGACCAATAG
>Ga0209777_10005633_pt1 | contig 14337 bp, 14 predicted proteins | sample FrelakmetHBP12HB_FD_187147 | JGI IMG/M metagenome (GOLD analysis project Ga0209777, IMG submission 187147) | Freshwater lake sediment microbial communities from the University of Notre Dame, USA, for methane emissions studies -HBP12 HB (SPAdes)... | ecosystem: Environmental > Aquatic >...
GTCAAGGCGCGGAAAGGCAGGAAGCGAATTGCATAGCCGACGAGTCTGCGCAGGAGGATCGGATGACATGAACCAGACGCAGAACCTCAATCCCGACCACCTGAAGATGCTGCGCGAAGGCTCAGCGATTTCCGACGAGGTGATTCTTGCCAGGGGTTACAGAACGGTCGATAACCTCGGTGAGTTGGCCGGACTTGGCTTCGGCCCTGGCCAGCGAAGGCGCGGTCTGCTTCTGCCTCTGCATACCACTGACGGCGGGAACTCACTGTGCGTTCTACGACCGGATAATCCGAGGGAGCGGCGAGACCCGAAGACCGGCGTCACGAAGGTGTTGAAGTACGAACTGCCGGCAGGATGCTCGGTGCGGCTTGATTGCCCCCCGGTGTGTCAGCCGATGCTCAAGAACCCTAGCGTTCCGTTGTGGGTGACCGAGGGTCAAAAGAAGGCGGATGCCCTCGCCAGCACAGGGTCCTGCGCGATAGCACTGCTCGGTGTCTGGAACTTCAAAGGGCGCAATAGCTTGGGCGGAACTACGTTTTTAGCGGACTGGGATTATGTTGCTCTTGACGGGCGCTACGTGCGGATCGTGTTTGACAGCGACATCATGACCAAGGCCCCAGTCCGAGCCGCTCTGGAACGCCTGACCGAGCACCTCCAACGCAAGGGCGCACACGTTACTGCGGTCTATCTGCCGAACGGACCGAATGGACAGAAGATGGGCGTAGATGACTTCCTCGTCGGAGGCCATACGCTTGCGGACGTGGAGGCTCTGGTTGAAGCACCGCGACCGGCGCCGACGGCAGCCCCTCCTAGAGTGGAACTGCTTGACGAAGCCCCACTGATGATTCGGCGACCGTTGTGCCTGCTGCAAGGCCGGTCCTATGCGGCGATTTGGCCATACTGCAAGGTCACCCAAAGCGAGAGCGTTGATCGGAAGGGCGAGATCACGGTTCACAATCCGCCAATCGTCGCTACAACCCGACGACTGCTCCTTGTGAGGGATGACGGGGTCATATTCGGCGAAGGTGGGGACCGCCCTATGTCTGAGTGCGGCGCTGAGGTGATGCTTCCAGAGATACCGTCTAACGACAAGCTATGGAGCGTCAAGGCAGTCAGGGCATACAAGAGCGGCTACCGGCCAGACCCGCTAGATGTATTCCGACGCGTCGTCGGAGTGATCGACAGGTTCATAGGCTTTGACCGGTCGCTCGCAGATCAGAACACTATGTGCGAGCTGGTTGCCTGTTATATCCTGGCGACCTGGTTGCTCGATGCATTTACGGTGATAGGTTTCCTATGGCCAAACGGCGACCGGGGGACCGGAAAAACGCAGCTACTCAACGTGGTGTGTGAACTCGGATATCTCGGAGAACTCATCCTGGCCGGCGGATCCTATGCGACACTGCGCGATCTGGCCGACTACGGAGCGTGCCTGGGCTTCGATGACGCTGAGAACGTGGGAGACCCGCGAAAGACCGATCCCGACAAGCGTGCGCTCTTGCTGGCTGGAAACCGAAAAGGCAGCACAGTCACTCTTAAGGAGATGGCTCCCGACAAGACGTGGAGAACGCGCTACGTGAGCACATTCTGCCCCAGGCTCTTCTCCGCCATCAAGGTTCCCGATCCGGTGCTGGCGAGTCGGTCCATCGTGATACCGCTGGTCCGCACGGCCGATGGCTACAAGATCAACGCGGACCCCAAGGATTACAAGGAGTGGCCGCACGACCCTCGTGCGCTTGTGGATGACCTGTGGGCGCTTGCTGTAAGCAGCCTGCCACAGGTGGGCAGCTTCGAGAGAGCAGTATGCGATAAGGCGCGGATTGCCGGTCGCAACTTGGAGCCTTGGCGGGCGGTCTTGACCGTGGCCAGATGGTTGGACACGACTGCCGATACGGGTCTCTATGCGCGGATTGAGGCGCTGTCGCACGCGTACCAGGCAGAGAGACTCGACCTGGAAAGTAATGACCTTTCCGTGCTCACAATAAAGGCGTTATGCCTGTTGATGGCAGGAGCGATGACTTCCGAGGCCGAGAGACTCTTCGATGCTCAAGATCAGGCATGGCCGCGTAACACATGTGACGCATGGAACACTTGGAACACTATGACCGAGACAGCCAGCAAGACGACAGCACACTTCCTGCCGTCCGAAATCAGCAAGGCGGTGGCGGACATCCTGGCTGCAGAGGAACTGAACGCGGACTGGCTCACTCCCGATAAGGTCGGGCGCACCATGAGCAAGTTGCGGCTTAAGCCCGGCAAGGAGAGCACGGGCAGGCGCCGACGGATATGGCTAGTGCGGAAGTCCGACGTGTGCCAACTGTACTGCGCATACGGTCTATGCTCTGCGTTACCCCTGTCCACAAGTGTTCCAAGCGATACAAGTGTTCCATGTGTTACACGAGACGAAGACGAGTGCAGCGTACCCAGGCCGGTGCCGGTCAACCCAAGCTAAATGAAAGGCGATCAATAGAAAATGACAGACTCCAGGAATGGCATAAGCTCTAAGCAGGAAAAGGCTGTTCTTGCCCTCGTGCAGGAACCCACCATAAGGGACGCGGCAAAGGCAGTGCGTGTCAATGAGGTCACCCTGTACCGTTGGCTGCGTGCCCCGGACTTTCAGGCGTCATACCGGCAGGCAAGGCGCGACATTATGAGTCAGGCGATTGCGCGGCTGAAGTCGTGTTGTTCCACGGCTGTCCAGACCCTTCAGGACGTCATGGAAGACGAAGAGGCAACGGCAGCCAGCCGGGTAGCCTCTGCCCGTGCCGTGCTTGAACTCGCCTGCAAGGCCGTGGAGCTTGAAGATCTGGAAATGAGAATAGCGGCACTGGAAGAGAGGTTGGACTGATGACTATCAAGAAGCGTATCGAAAACCTAGAGAAGAGGCAGCGGCCTGCAGCATTCGCCTGCCCAATCCACTTTTGCGAGGTCGAGGAAGGCCAAAGCGATGCACGCACGCGCGAGAACTGGCCGCAGTGCGCGGCAATGAATGATGAGAAACACGAAGCATACACAGCGCTGCTTGCCGGGCAGCCAAAGGACAAGATTGCCACAGTGGTCATCTGCTTGCCACGATCACGAAATCCTATAGGAGAAATCCGACAGTGACGGACAATGCCGCTCTTCAAACCGAACTGTCCCCAACCCAACTGTGGGCAGCGGCACTGCTGGAGGAGGGACTACATCATGGGCCTTGAAGATCGGATGAAGCGCCTTGAACGCCGCCATCCGGTCACTAGGCAGTGGGACATTTGGGACATTCACACCTACGACACCACAAACGAGGACAGTGACAGCCGGACGGAATGCCCGAAGTGCGCGGCTATGAGTGATGAGGAATACGCGGACTACTGCGCGTGGTGTGATGCTCAAGGCAAGGACACCATCACACACGTTGTGATTCATCGCTCGCTCGACGACGTGAGTGAAGTGTGATCGGATTGCGTTGTCCTACACAGCGAGATACTTCGCGCTGGATTCCGTAGGACGCGCGTGGACGTACTTGCCGGTTGTGGCAACTGAAGCGTGTCCGAGAGTCGCTTGAACAAGGTGAATCGGACAACCCCGGTCGAGCGCGTGCGAAGCGTGAGCATGTCTGAACCAATGCGGGGATACGTTGCCTTCGATTCCGGCTCGCCGTGCGGCGGCGTTGACTATCCGATGCACCTGAGAGGCGTCCAGGTGTCCATGTCTTATGCGCGATGGAAACACCGCTGAATCGGGGTGACCCTCCCCGCGTATTGACTGGAGCGCCTTCCAGGTGGATTGCGAGAGCAATACGGCGCGAGTCTTACCCCCCTTACCGAACAACGTTACCTGCCCGCCGTCAGTGCGATCCTGCGCATCTTTCCACTTCAGCGCACAGACTTCCGACACTCTCCCGCCGCTTGCGTAGAGCAGGGTCAGCAGCACGCGGTTCCTCGGGCTTGTCTCCAGGGCGATGATCTTCTGAACATCAGCCTCCGAGAGTATCCTTTCCGCGAGCCTGTTCTTGACCTTCGGCCCGCGCAGGACGGCTCCAACGTTGAAGCGCGTATAACCCATTCTGTGCGCGAACGACAGCGCCGACTTGACCGCCGACAGCTTGCGGCTGCGGCTGGTGTCCGCAAGGTGAGCTATCGAGTCGGAGTAAGCCTGAAGCATTGACAGAGTGACCTGGCGCAGTCCGACCCCCGCGAACTCAAGAAACTGCTCCACGTCGTGCCTATATGCCTTCTCAGTGTGTGGGCTCGTTCCGTGGAGCCACATGCCGAGAACCTGGGAATCGCTGTCCACTTGCGGTTGCATTCCCCTTTCTATGGTGTCCAGTGTGTCCATATTGCCCTCCCCTTCGGCATTATCGACTGCAAGATAACATTACTTATCTTGCAGTCATTATACCACATTCTGTGCCGTTGTCAACCCTCTTCCTGCTGGATTGTGTCAGGTGGTTTCGGGGGGAGCTGAAGGCGCGAGTGAGGCGTTTACATATCGACCGTGCGAACACCGGCGGACAGGGAAGCTCTCGCCGCGCGTCAATCCAGCCGCATGAGCCAGCCGTCACCCGTGACCGAAGCAACATTGCTTAGATTTGACTCAAGGCCTTCCATGACTTATTCCTCGGGGAGGTCAAACCTACTACCAAAGACCAGTTGCATTCCAGTGTCGCACTCCGGGGCCGACGCTACTCTGCTGCTCTGAGAATGGCGTAGGTTGCGGAAGAGCAATACACCGGTATTCGCCGGTCAACATAGCAGAGGTGCTGGCAGTGATCTGTGTGGCCGTGGGAGAGCAGAATGCCGTCGACTCTCGGACCGTGCTTGGCGGCGTATTCGTCGTAGCTCTCAACTTCGGCCTCATAGAGCCGTCGGGCAGAGGTTGGTATGCCGTTTTCTGACATGGCTTCCCATACCCCAGAGTGCCTGAGCAGGTCATGACGGTAGATGCCGCAGATCGATGGCAGCAGGTTGAGTCTCAGGAGGTCACGCAGGCAGGAGTTGGTACGCGGCTTAAGAAACTCGTCGAAGAAGCTTCCCTCCGCAGAAAAGCTCTTACCAAAGTCCAGCATTATCGAGGAGCCGGAATCCTCCAGCAGAATCTTGTTGCCGCCTATTTCGTTTACGGCTCCGAAGCAGGTTATTGTTAGCACTTGAGCAAGCCTTCGACGCGTTGATTGTCAGTTGCACCGGTTCTCTATATGTACGGCTACTTTCGACAACTGACTACGGGAATCCTGCCTTCGGTCCTCCATCCCTTCGGGTTCTAAGAGGCGGTTCCGGTGGCCAAAAAGAAATTCTTCAAGGGTAGTTCTGCACTGACATGTTCTGTCAGTGTCGAGTGCTACCATGGATCATTACCGAGCAAGCGAATTGCTCCATCGAAGTGGAGGAAGTGTCAATGAAGAACAGGCTTGTGAAAATCATCTCTATCATCAACAGGTCCGCCGAGACACGCAGGTTCTCATAGCGACCAGAAACAGGTGCAATGATCCGCAGCGGAAATCGCTTCATTACCATACTGTGTTAGGAACGTCTGCTATAATATGGGTGGCATTCACATCACAGGCATTTGGGGAGGTCACGGCAGTGGAGACTCATCCACTCGATGGACAGCTTCATGCACTATGGGCAAAGGCGGGTTCAGGTGGTATTCGGGACTACCACCCAATACTGAATCACTCAGTGGATGTGGCAAACGTCATCAGGTTGCTGTCGCTCCATTGTCTCGGTGAGACTATCCGTTTCTCGATCTCAAGCCAACTGAGTGTCGACTCCGGAACCTCCACTCTCATCACGGCAGTGCTAGGTGGACTACACGATATGGGCAAAGCCGCTCCGGCATTCCAGCGCCTGCGCCCTGACCTCGCTGAAAGGGTAGAGGCAACGGGGCTTCATCTGGGATTCGGCGACTACAAACGTCATGGTACGATCACTGCATCCGAACTTTCCAAACTGCTTCTGATAGGGGCATCGCCGCTTCGTGCCAATGCTCACGTCGCGAGAGTCCTTGCTTGCATCTCTGGAGCACACCACGGCGTGTTTCCTCTGCCATACGATATGCAGCATTTGGGCTCCGATTCTTTGGGAGACAAGAGTTGGGATGGGCTGCGAACGAGATTGGTGGCTGCACTGTGGCGCATACTCAATGAGGGAGAAGAACCCGAAGTCACACTCGGCCAGACAGAGCTCACGGACCCAGCACTTGTTCCACTGCTGGCAGGGCTGATCTCCATTTCAGACTGGATAGGATCGAACACCGACTTCTTTCCATTCGACTCAGCCACCGACCAGCAGACCTACCAGAGAGAGTCTTTCCGGAGGGCAGAATCAGCACTCAGGAGCACCGGATGGCTTCCCGGTCCCTTATACGCATCCGCGAAACCGTTTGTTGACGTCTTCGGGTTTCCTCCAAATGCTATGCAATATGAGGCAGCGAGACTGGCAGGCCAACAGGACTCGCCATTCCTTATGGTAATAGAAGCCGCGATGGGCCAAGGAAAGACCGAAGCTGCGCTGTTCGTCGCAGATACCATGCTATGTAGTGGACGGTCAAGAGGCCTCTACGTTGCCCTGCCCACCCAGGCAACAAGCAACGCAATGTACGAGAGGGTGAAATTTGACTACCTCAGAAGTCGGGGGCATTCAGGAATAGAGGACAAAGTGCAACTCGTGCACGGCAACGCCCTGATAGCTGATCTCATCCGATTGGCTTGCGTGGATTGCGACAAAGAACCTGATGGTGAGGGAACCGTCTCAGCGGCTTCGTGGTTCTCCGCCCGCAAGCGCTCCCTGCTGGCCCCGTTCGGCATAGGCACTATTGATCAAGCTCTACTGGCCGTTCTTCAGACTCGCCACTGGTTTGTCAGACTATTCGGACTCGCCAATAAGGTTGTCGTTTTCGACGAAGTACACGCCTATGATACTTACATGAGCACATTGCTCGACCGATTACTCCAGTGGCTGTCAGCTCTCGATTGCACTGTGGTTCTACTATCCGCCACATTGCCTCAGAGAAGGCTGTCCCAACTAATAAGCGCGTATAGCGGGCGTCAATTGACCGAAGCCGCTGACTACCCCAGAGTCACTGTGACTAACAGAGAAACGACAGTCTGCGCGAGTGTTCCAGTAGGTGAGAACCAGAAAGCCATTGCACTGGACTTCCATGGCGACCAGGCTGGTGATATAGCGCACGTAGTGGCAGAGCGCATCTCCAATGGAGGGTGCGCGGCTGTCATCTGCAACACGGTAGCGCGAGCTCAGGAAGTGTACAGAAGCATCAGCAATGCAGTGGGCGACTGCAAGTGCATACTGTTCCATGCCCGTACCCCATTTCTGTGGAGAATGAAGACTGAGGAGGAGGTCCTGCGTTTGTTCGGAAAGCCAAAGGAGAACGGGGATTCTCGGGATCGGCCAGAGAAAGCGGTGGTGGTGGCTACTCAGGTGATCGAGCAGAGTCTGGACCTGGACTTCGACTGGATGCTAACTGAGATGGCACCCATAGACCTCGTCCTTCAGCGACTGGGCAGAATGCACCGGCATAATCGTCCATTGCGTCCTGCAGCGTTCCGTTCCCCGGTTCTGACTGTACTGAGCGATGGAGAGATTGAAGGGCCTCCGCCAGTTTTTCAGACCTCCGGAATATACGAGCGATATCTGTTGCTGCGGTCGTGGCTTGCCATCCGGGAATCGTCTTCAATCCAGATTCCAAGCGACATAGATCGCCTCGTTCAGTGGGTGTACGATGAGAGTGTCCCGGACGATCTGACTCCGGAATGGAAGGACGCACTGAAATCGAGCCGCGATAAACTGAACTGGAGAAGGGATGAAGACTTCAAGAAGGCTTCCCAACTGGTGGTTCCCAAGCCCGGCTATCCGGAAGACATTCTCGCACAGTTCAACAAGCAGCTTTCAGATGACGAAGACCCATCTACCCACGAATCCGTGAGAGCTGCCACACGCAGCGGCGACCCGTCAACCCAGGTTGCGTGCCTGCGCCGGTGTGATGACAGACTCTATCCGATGTGCGGTGATACTGCCATTGACCTGGATACCGAGCCCAGCGAATTACTGACCGTCGAGTTGCTGGGATCATCGTTGTCTGTACAGACAAAAGGGCTGTACTTTGAGTTACTTCATCAACCAACGCCGAGAAGTTGGAGCAAGAACCCCTACCTGCGTTTCCATAGACTTCTGGAGTTCATCGATGGTGAGGCTCATCTGGGAGCATACCACCTGACGCTGAGCCGGGAACTCGGTCTTGTAATCCGAAAGGAGTAGCCGTGAAAGCTAGTTTCAACCTCGTTGATGAGAAATGGATCCCTTGTGTGCCTATTTCCGGTGGTCCAACGGTGGACGTCAGCATCACAGAGGCCCTGACGAACGCGTCTGCGTATCGCGAGATATACGACAACTCGCCTCTGGTGACGGTATCGCTGCACAGACTTCTGCTGGCGGTTCTGTACCGCGCCTGCGGGCCGAAAAACCTCAGGGAATCGAGGGCGCTTATGCGCGACGGATTGCCAGTAGACGCTATTCGCGCCTACTTGGACGATTGGCACGATCGTTTCGATTTGTTCGACACGACTTATCCATTCTACCAGACAGCGGGACTGAGTGCGAAGAGCACAAGTAGCCTTTCGCGCTTGTCAACCGAATTGGCAACGGGCAACAACGCAACACTGTTTGATCATTCCAATGACCAGCAGCCAAGAGCTCTGCCTTGCTCTGAAGCAGCCCGACTTCTTGTGGCAACTCAGTCATTTGCACTGGGATTCGGCAAGAGCTCGGACGCACGAATCGGAGAACTGGAGATAAAGCCCCCGTACTCTGCCGATGCGATACTACTCAGAGGAATCACTGTGTGGCTGAGCTCCGGCAATCTGGAAAAGACGATGCTTATTAATCTGATACCGATTCCGTCTTGCCAGAATGAGGTGGCTTGTTGGGAACTCGATGCACCTTACGAGCTTCGCGACACGGTATCCAACGGACAACGGGTTACTCACGCGGCTGCCGGTGTGGCGGACAGGTACACCTGGCAAAGCAGACTTGTAAGGATTCTGCCACCCCAGGAGACGGGACAGCGAACTGTAGGAGATGTCTATTTTACACAGGGTAGGAGTGCTGATAAGTCAGCCGATGACCCTATGAAAGCATATGTGAGAGATGATCGCGAAGGGTTCATCCCCATTACATTGAACTCGGCAAAGGCCACTTGGAGAGATTCACACGCTTTGCTTTCGTTTGATCGGCAACGCTTCAAGCGGCCGCAGGTTTTTGATCACACAGCCAATCTGGTCGCTGACGGTCTACTTGATTGCAGCGAGGACTTGGTTGTGAACACTGTGGGCTTGGCTACTGCACCTGGAAAGGCGGGCAAGTTCACATTGTGGCGTCACGACAAGATGCCCGCACCTGCAATCATGCTCAAGGACGTAGATCTCGTTGAGAGACTGGGTAGCCTGCTCAATGCGGCAGAGTCCGCTAGTGAATCGCTCTGGTATTCAGCGCGAGAGCTCTGTGCAGCATACCTTGCGGTTGGCAGTAGGAAGGCTGACCCCAAGGCCACCAGCAATCTCGCTGCGGATATTGATCCCCGCCGTGACTATTGGGCGCGTATGGAAACCCATTTCTACGCCCTGCTACGAGAGCTTCCGACTGACAAAGATGCGGCGTCTGCTCGCTGGCACAACTCGGTCATTCGGGAGGCAAGAGCCGCTTTCCATCGATCCGCCGATCAGCTTGGCCAATCAGGGCGGGCGATCCGGGCGAGAGCACTGTCAATGTGAGGTTCAGCACGCGAAAGGATAGCTTTGAACACACAGCTAATGGTGAAAGAGAGGAGGTGAACGTATGACTGATACTAAGGACCGCGCCGAGAGTTTCGTCAACTACCTGAGAAGCTTGGTTTCAAAAGATAGAGAAGACAGAGGGGCGCTTGCAGACCTGCGCAGCGGGCTTGCCATGGATCCTGGGCAGGCCCCGCGAATGTATCGGCACGTGGTGCCCTATCTTGGTGATAGAGCGCTTCCCGACGACCGCTGGTTCTATATCGTGGGAGCAATGTTTGGCGCTAACCCCAGGCAGGTGTCCGCGCAGACTATCGGCAAGTGCTTTAAGCTGCTATCCGAATCCGGAAGCGACAGCATCGAGGCCAGGTTCGTCGCAATGCTTGCCGCACATCCCGACGATCTGCATTTCCACCTTTACCACGCCACCGGTCTCCTGAAATCGAAGGAGATCGGGCTCGACTACTATGGACTCCTACGCGACCTGCTTAGCTGGAATCATCCCGACCGGATAGTTCAGAACAAGTGGGCGCGTGATTATTACCGCACTAACAATAAGCACGAACATGGAGAAGACAATGGGAAGTAACAACATCAAGATCGAATTGCATCTCATACAGAATTTTGCGCCCTCCTGCCTGAACAGGGATGACGCGAATGCTCCGAAAGACTGCGAGTTTGGTGGTGTCAGACGGGCCCGCATATCCTCGCAGTGCATCAAGAAGTCCAACCGGCGCTATTTCCGAGACTCCGCATCCGTGGATATCGGCCAGCGAACCAAACTCCTAAAAGGGGAGTTAGTCTCGCGCTTAGTTGCATCTGGCAAGTCTGAAAAGCAAGCCGGAGAGGCAGTCGAGGTGTTCGTAGACGCGTACTACTCTAAGGCAGATGCCAAGAAGCCGGAACAGACTGCGGTTTTGCTCTACATAGGCGAACCAGAGATTGCAGAAGCCACTGCCTGTATCGAGCAGCAGTGGGAAGCACTCTTGCAATGTGCGTCGAAGTCGGAGACCACAAATGGTAAGAAGTCAGGTAAAGAGGAGTCATTCACAGCGGACAAGGCTGTCGCAGAGAGACTCCAGCATGCGAAGCTCTCGGCTGATATCGCCCTCTTCGGCAGAATGCTAGCGGAAAACCCGGCAATGCGGGTGGATGCCGCTGTTCAGGTCGCACACGCTATATCAACCCATCGCGTGGATATGGACTTCGATTTCTTCACGGCGGTTGATGATCTGAACCCGGCTTCCGAGACAGGGGCAGGGATGATGGGGGAAACTGGATTCAACAGCGCGTGCTTCTACCGCTACGCGCTGATTGACCGTGACGAGTTGATCAAGAATCTCGGAGGCGATCAAGCGTCGGCGGATAAAGTCATTCACGCATTCATGGAGGCTTTTGTGATTGCCATTCCGACCGGCAAGCAGAACTCGTTTGCGGCTCAGAACCCCCCTGATTTCGGCATGATCGTTGTGCGCCAGAACGGTTTCCCGTGCTCGCTAGCTAACGCATTTGCCCAGCCGATTCGTATTGTTCCGGGACAAGATGAGGACCTTGTCGGACGCAGCATAGAGGCGCTGTGCAAACTGCACCCCAAGATCAAGAGCGTTTACGGCAGCGGAGGCTTGGTCAGTGAGGCGATATGGCACACCGGACATGATAGCAGACTCGGCGATTTGGGAGACTCTGCGTGGGCGTCATTTGCGGATGCCGTTGAGACTACCATGACTGCAATCGCCGGAGCATCGGGGGTGTAAGATGCATACGCTCGTAATGCGTTTTGTAGGCCCACTGCAATCCTGGGGCCACCGCAGCAGGTTTGATGACCGTGACACCGGCCTCGAACCCACGCGAAGCGGCGTTATAGGGCTGATCTGCGCGGCGATGGGTATTCCGAGAAACGGTGACCTACAGCGTTTCGAGAAGCTGAGGATGGGAGTGCGGGTGGATTGCCCGGGTCGCTGCATGGTTGACTATCACACCGCGATGGACGTCATCAAGGCGGATGGCAGCGAAACAGGTACGGTTACGTCGAACCGGCACTACCTCTCCGATGCTCGTTTTTTGGTAGGTCTGGAATCCGATGCCGTGGAGTTACTAGAGAGCATCGATACCGCGATTCGAAAGCCGATATGGCCCTTGTCTTTGGGAAGGAAGTCTTTTGTGCTGTCAGTGCCGCTGTTCCTGCCGGGGAGTTCAGTAGCAAAGGACAGGACTCTGGAACAGGCACTTAGTGAGCATCCATTCCAGAGGTTGTCCCCGACGGAGAGGATGCCATCTGAGCCGCTGAGGCTGGTCATAGAATCGCCAGCGTATACGGTAGATGGACTGACACGAAACGACGTGCCATTGGACTTCGACACGCGGCGCTTCGGCTTGCGGCAGGTGTTGACGGATTGGGTAGCGCCAGACGAACTCAAGGACGGAGGTACATGGCTTTGTTCATCTCCAAGTTGACGATTAACGAGCGCAACCTTGCGGGCCTCAGGTGCGTCTGCGACACGTACCAAGCGCACCAGACAATATGGCGCGCTTTTCCCGACAGGGCTGACGGAGGTCCTGGACGCATCCTGTTCAGAATCGAACCAGTGCGGGCCTGCAGGTCCGTGGTCGCTCTGGTGCAGTCGGAAAAACGACCGGACTGGACGCAATTGCTCAGCAATGGCATTCTGACGGAAGCATTGTGCAAGGATTATGGGCCAGAATTCAGGGCGGGAGACGTTCTTCAGTTTCGCTTGAAAGCCAACCCCACACGCAAGATCGCTGATTCGTCCGATTGCGGTGCAGATGGACTTCCGAAGTCCAAACGTGTGGGACTGTGCAATGAAGACCAACAGATGGATTGGCTGCACAGAAAGGGACAAAGCGGGGGCTATAGGATTGTCGAGTGCCGCGTTTCAGCTAGAGATGACCTGCGAACTGGCAAGTCTGGAACTGCCGGAGGTATTCGACATCTGGCCGTATTGTTCGACGGAACGCTGGAGGTCACGGATCCTGATCTATTCCGCAGCACGCTGAGTTCGGGCTTGGGTTCGGCGAAGGGATTCGGCTTTGGACTGCTTTCGGTGGCACTCCTACGGAGGTGATAATAGTTGGCAGACACAAGGGTCAAGGACCTGCATCTGCTGCCGAAGTTCAGAGACAGCCTTTCGTTTCTATATGCGGAGCACGTTCGCGTCGACAGGCACGAGAATGCCATCGCGCTGCACGATGTCGATGGAATGACCCCGGTCCCGGTGGCGGCCCTGGCTGTATTGATGCTGGGACCGGGGAGCAGCGTCACGCATTCTGCGGTGACCGTGCTTGCTGAGAACAACTGCCTGGTGATCTGGTGCGGCGAAGAAAATGTGCGGTTCTATGCCTGCGGGATGGGTGGAACACGCAGCGCACAACGAGTGATACTCCAGGCGAAGCTGGCTTCGGCGGAAGAGACGCGCCTGGAAGTAGTCAGGCGGATGTATTGCATGCGCTTTGTCGAGGACATTCCGCAAGATGTCACTGTTGAACAACTGCGCGGGATGGAGGGGTCACGCGTGAGAACAGCATATGCGAAGGCCAGTGCCGAAAGTGGAGTTGCGTGGTCTGGCCGCAACTACGACCGCTCAAATTGGGGTTCGGGGGACCCGGTCAACCGCGCGCTTTCGGCTGCCAACTCCTGCCTGTATGGCTTGTGCCATGCGGCAATACTGTCGGCTGGGTATAGTCCCGCCATCGGGTTCATACACATCGGTAAGCAGTTGTCGTTTGTCTATGATATCGCCGATCTGTATAAGGTGGACTTGACGGTGCCGCTTGCCTTCAAGCTTGCCGCAAACCCGCCGCCAGAACTGGAACGGAGCGTGCGGTTGGCTTGCAGGGATATGTTCCGCGAGACGAAGCTGGTATCGAGAATCATACCCGACATTCGACTCGCGCTTGGCGAAACCGGCGGGGACGAAGAGGTGAGTGTGTTTGATACCGATGAAGCCTGCCCCGCCGATCTCTGGACTCCATCATCAGAGCGCCAGGAGCCGAGCGTTGAAACCGGAGGTTAGGAGATGGTGATTCTGATGCTGGAAAGGGTACCCGCCAACCTGCGTGGCGAGATTAGCCGATGGATGATCGAACCCAGGACTGGAGTGTTCGTGGGAAACCTGTCCGCAGTCGTCCGTGACAAGCTCTGGGAGAAGGCCGAGAAGTTGGCAAAGGGCGGGGCTGGCACGCTGATCTACAACTGCAAGAGTGAACAAGGGTTCAGTCTTAGAACGTTCGGAGACGTTTCGCGCGAACCCGTGAATATGGACGGGCTATGGCTGGTGCGCGTAGGCACAGGTTAGACATGTTAGAGTATTCCCCACGCATGTGGGGGTGGACCGGTGGGATCGTCATCGCGGCCGATATCACGGCGGTATTCCCCACGCATGTGGGGGTGGACCGATATGGACCGCCGTCAATCCTCGGACCGGCGTGTATTCCCCACGCATGTGGGGGTGGACCGTGCTAGGCCCCATATTCGGGCCGACAGCCCTTGTATTCCCCACGCATGTGGGGGTGGACCGGCCACGTCCAGCCCCAGCAAGACCCTCATCAAGTAT
>Ga0209777_10005634_pt1 | contig 14337 bp, 13 predicted proteins | sample FrelakmetHBP12HB_FD_187147 | JGI IMG/M metagenome (GOLD analysis project Ga0209777, IMG submission 187147) | Freshwater lake sediment microbial communities from the University of Notre Dame, USA, for methane emissions studies -HBP12 HB (SPAdes)... | ecosystem: Environmental > Aquatic >...
CACCTCCGACTCCCGAGATCATACCTGCGCCCTCCCGGCGTCCCCTGGCCCTGTTGCTCGTGGCGGCGCTGATCGGCGGCCTGTGGTTCGGAATCAACCGGCTCCGCCAAGCTCGCCCCGCACCCCTGGCGCCGTCGGACAGGGCCGAACCTGCGCCGGATGTCAAACCTGCCGTTTCTTCACCAGAAGCCGTGAAACCAGTTCCCGCCCCGGAACCTGAAGGCAAGCCTATTCCAGAGCCTCCCCAAGCCGTACCCCCAGGTTCTCCCGCTCAGAAGAAGGAACCACCCTCGGTTCCTTCCAAGGCCGATCGCCTCCAGACGATCATCCAAGGTGACTGGAAGAAGGCCGTCTCCCAGGGCTCACTCCACCGCAAGGCCCTACAGGGCCGTTGGACCCTCCGGCTGGAGATCGCGTGTCAGGGGACCACCATTCAGCATGCCGCCGACCTGCTGAAGAGTCAGGATCCGGACCTGTTCCTCATGCCCATGGCCATGCGGGACGGAAAGACCTGCTACCAGATCTTCTTCGGCTCCTTCGAATCCGAGGCGGCCGCCAAGGCAGCCGCCAAGAAGCTCCCTCCCCCCTTCCTGGCCGAAGGGAACCGGCCAATGCCCTTCCGGGTGGCCCAGATCCCAGACCGGCAGTAGTCAGATCTAAATGCAATAATCGCAAGGCATATTAATATTCTAATTGCCGGTCCTTTACAAACGATCAACATTCGACCATACTTTCTATGTATACGAGCTGGTCGATAAATTCCGACCTGTTGATCTTTGTGGAGCCCGATGACATCCCCCTTCGATCCCACCAATTGGAGTAAGGCCTGCGTGTCGTGGATCCACGAGATCCAGATCGCCTTCGACCCTCCAACTCCGGTGGAACCTGGCAGGGGCGGGTTCCTTAGACTCATGCGATGGAGTACCCCACGAGTATCAACCCTTGTTCTATTAAGTTTTACGCTGCATTGCACGCGCCCTCCGGCTTTCCTCCCTTCCTCACAGGTGTCCTTCCAGAACGGAACAGTCGCCACGGACGCCCAGGCCTATGTGGAGGAAGGTGTGGCCAGCTGGTATGGCGGTGATGATGATGGATTCGCTGGGCGACCTACTGCCAGCGGGGAAATTTTCGATCCTGAGCAATACACCTGCGCCCACCAGACCCTCCCCCTGGGCAGTTTCGTGGAGGTCGAGAACCTGGAGAACCAAAAACGGGCCATCCTTCGGGTCAATGACCGGGGCCCCTTTATCAAGGAGAGGATCCTGGACCTTTCCAAACGTGGAGCCCGGGATCTGGGATTACTCGATAAGGGCACTTCGCGAGTTCGAATCCGTTCCGTAGATGCCATGGGCCTCCCAATGGCCATTGATTCCACCAGGAACCAGGCCGATCCCTTTGTCGTGCAGGTGGCATCACTTTCGGATCCAACGCATATCGAGACACTTACGAGAGAACTTGAAAACACCTTCGGCGTGGTCACCCTTCAAAATGCCACTACGCGAAACGGTCAGGTCGTGAAACGCGTTCGAGTGGGCAGCTACACGACTCGCCAGGACGCCGAACAGGCCGCTCAACAGATCGCCAAACTGCTCAAGGACCGCGGTGTCGAGCCCTTCATCACCCGCCAGCGGTGATTCGTTGCGCCCCTACCTGGTCATTCCGGCCGGGGGCCGTGGGCTACGAATGGGTGGAGGCCTGCCCAAGCAGTTCCGGGACTGGGATGGAAGGCCCCTGCTCCAGGTGACCGTGGAGGCCTTCCTGGCCCCAGGCATGCCGCCCTTGGCAGGTATCGCCTTGGCTGTCCCGGAAACCCACCTGGAGGAAGCCCGCAGCTGGTCTTTCGGTATTCCCTGCAAGGTCGTCCCCGGTGGCGCGACCCGCCAGGAGTCCGTGTGGATCGCCCTCAAGGCCCTGCCCAACCTGCCCCTCATGCCGGTGATGATCCACGATGCAGTGAGACCCTTTCCTCCAACCGCCCCCCTCTGGGAAGCTCTGGGCGCCCTCGACCGATTCGACGGCGTGCTGCTGGGGGAGCCCTCCACGGACACCCTCAAGCGGGTGGATTCCCTTGGCCGGGTGCTCCGCACGGAACCCCGGGAGGAGTTCTTCCGGGCCCAGACCCCCCAGATCGCCCGGCTAGGCACCTGGCTCCAGGCCTTCCGCGCCGCTGAAGAGGCCGGCTTCGTGGGCACGGATGACGTGGCTCTTCTCGAGCGCCTGGGCCTGGCAGTGAAACTCATCCCCAGTCCCAGTTCCAACCTGAAACTCACCACTCCCGAAGACTGGCAACGCGCCCGTTCGCATTGAACCCAGCCACGGTCTGTGGTGAAGGGACCACAATTCAGCCCTTATTGGTCCTAGCTAAATCATGAAATGATTTAGCTAGTTAAGTGGCACAAAAATAGCTTATAGGGCTGTGAGGATGATTATGCCCCGCAGCACCACACCGCAAACCCTGAACAGCGAGATCACCATCTCGGGACATGGTCTGCATGGCAACCGCCCCTGCTCGGTTCGGCTGGCGCCGGTGGCGACCCCCTCGGGACTGACCTTTGTCCACACACCCACAGGCACTGAGATTCCCGCCCGGGCGGATCTGGCTGGCGATCTCGTTCTGGCCACCACCCTTCTGAAGAACGGTGTCCGACTCCAGACCATTGAACACCTGCTCTCAGCCCTTTCCGGCATGGAAGTCGAGCACCTCCGCATTGAAGTGGATGCTGAGGAATTGCCCATTCTCGATGGCAGTGCCGCGCCCTGGGTGGATGCCATTCTGCAGGCGGGCATTCGGGCCCTTGCTGGCCGTCGGCGCTTCATGAAGATCACGCAGCCGGTGGAGATCCGGGACGGTGGTCGCTGGATTCGCGCCCTCCCCTTTGATGGCCTGCGCCTGCGCTACGTCATCGATTTCCCTATTCCAGCCCTGGGCCGTCAGAGTCGCGAGCTGAGCCTCACCCCGGATAAATACCGTCACGAGTTGGGTTCCGCCCGCACGTTCTGCCTGGCTCAGGAGGTCGACCAGTTGCGTGCCCGTGGCCTTGCCCTGGGCGGCAGTCTTGAGAACGCCGTGGTCTTTGGCGCCGACGGTCCCCTGAACGACTCCCTTCGCTATGAAGACGAGGCCGTGCGCCACAAGATGCTGGATCTGGTGGGCGATCTGGCCCTGCTGGGCGCGCCCCTGTTGGGACTTGTTGAAGCCCATGCCGCAGGCCACGCCATGCACGTCGCCCTGGCCAAGGCCATCCTCGCCAATCCCAATTGCTGGGAGTGGACTGAGGAAGCCGAACCGGCCAACGTGCGCTTCTTCTTCCAGCCCCTGGTGTCGCAGCCTGCTTGAGCCGGGTCCTCGCATGCCAACTTGAGGACCCTCGCCTGGAGCGCAAGCCGGCGTTCAGATCAACACGTTGATGATGGCATTGCCAATGCCAATGAGGGCGGCACCTGAGATCAGGCCAGCGCAAATGGGTTCGCAGCCTTCAACCCAGAAATTGTGGCCACCTGTGCCTTTTTCGGGATGTTTGCGACCCATCCACCAGAACACTGCCGCGCCAAGCCACATGGCCAGGCAGGACTCGGGGGGCAGCACTACGCCCAGGCCGATTGAGACTGCCGACAGCGGAAAGCGGCCTTTCGTGACGATGCGGGCCGCTTCCATCGCGACGGCGCACACAGCGGCGACGATCATGGCGATGACGGCGGAAACGGGCAGGCTGCGGACGCCTTTGGCGATCAGTTCGGCGACCCCTTTCCATTGCACGGCAGCGGGGAAGGCGAACTGCTCTGACACGATGGTGGCGCTGGAGCGCACGCCATGGGCATCCGCGGGCAGGAACAACAGATAGAACAGGGGGATGCAGGCCAAGGCACCCGAGAGGATACCGATGACGTGCCCAATGGCCTGCTGGCGTGGCTTAGCACCGAGCATGTAGCCCGGCTTGATATCGGAGAGCAAGTTGGAGGCATTCATGGCGATTTCCGCAGTCATGCCAGCGGGAATGATGTTGCTGGCCGGATTGGAGCGGTCGATCGCACCAATGGAAAACTGGGTGATCTTGGCCAGCGCACCGCTGGGAACCCAGGACGTGAGCGCCATCGAATTCACGCCGATGACGGCCAGGACGAAGATCAGAGGCAGGGAGATGAAACACAGCAGCCAGGGCACGCCAAAGAAGGCGTGTGTCACTGCGGCGCCCAGAGCGCTGAAAATCGGCACCCCGACGTACGAGACCCACAGCGGCAACTCGATGTCACGCAGCACATCCGAGTCGGCGCCGGCAGGTTTTCTCGTTCTTCTAAATGACCTGAACACCCCGGTAAAGATCTCCGGTTTGGCCATCAGGCTGACCAGCGAGCCCACCACCATGATCGAGATGCCCCACCACAGCGACCACTGGTTGACTATCTCGGCACGGGTCAGTGGCACGAGAGCGCCGTTTGGCGCGAGGCGTGGTGCGATGTCCCCCCGGGCGATCATCCAGGGGGCGAGCACCGCGAAATTGATGAGGGCACCCAGCAGCACGCTGGAGGCAACCCGGATGCCCATCAGGCCGCCGACTCCCAGCATCGCCGCATCGAGCGTCAACCGCAGGCCCAAGGTACGGAAATCAACACCAAGGATTTTCGGAATCCAAAGGTGGAACTTGGCGGCGGCAGCGTAGTAGTAAGTGTCGAGGCGCTCCTGCAAATTCCAGGCTTCGGTCATGCCGGCCCACCGATGCATGCGCAGCAGCTTGAACTGGATCAATTTCATCCAGCCGTCGCTGGTGATCATCTGATAGATGCCGGTATATACCGCGGTCACGGCCAGCAGACGTGCCTTGTACATCCCGGTGGCGGCCTCCCCGGTGTACAGGGCGTCCAGCACGACACCGCAAGCCCGGCCTTCTGGAAAGGGCAACTGATCCTCATTAATGAACCTGCGCTTCATCGGGAAGGCGACCAGGACCCCGAGGATCGCGACCACGACCATCCAGATCAGCATCTGCCACCAGGCGATGATGGTGCCGGTGACCAGCATGAAGGAGGCCAGGCTGGCTATCATGGGCGAGACCATGTAGCCGGCCGCGGTAGCGATGGACTGGGTGCAGTTGTTCTCCAGCACCGTAAAATCGGAACCGATGCCGACCCGGCTCATCAGCTTGAACAGGGCGAAGGCCAGAATCACCGATGCCAGACCCACGCCAATGCTGATGCCAGTCTTGGCGCCAATGTAGAGCGCCGTGGCAGCCAGGACGCCGCCCAGCAGAAAGCCAGTGATCGCCGAGCGGAGGGTCAACTGAGCCATGTCGCCGCGATACACGTTTTTGAACCACCACTCGTCCTTCTGGGCTCGAGTCCAGCCGCTGACTTGTTCGTCCGTAAGGTGCTGTATGGCCATGGGGGATCTCGGATGGTTGAAACCATGATGCCTGTTCATCAGCCCGCCCCGGTTTCAAAAGCCCTTCGTGAAGGGATTTCCTGTTGCGGTGCATCACCAAAGAATGGCAGGATGGTCTTTCCACCCGAGAGGTGCATAGGTGTTACTTCATCCCCATCACTGACCTGACGAGCCGGGCGGATGTGCCCGGGTGGGTGGCCTCGCTGGCCAGGAACGGGGAGACGGAAGAAGACACGCGGAAGGCCGTGACGGCCATCTTGGGGGACGTGCGCCGGGACGGGCTGACAGCCGTCCTGACCTGGACCGAACGCCTGGATGGCGTCCCCTTGGATTCAACGGCACTTCGCGTCCCGGAATCCACCCTGGAAGCAGCCCGCGCGGACCTGGACCAACGGCAACCGGATCTCATGTCGGCCCTCCGCAAGATGATCGCGAGCGTGCGCCGTTTTGCTGAGGGGCAGCGGAGCTGTCTGCAGGACCTGGAACTGTCCCTGCCCGATGGAGGCACTGTGGGCGAACGCTGGTGTCCACTCAAGACTGCGGGAGTCTACATCCCCGGTGGCCGCGCCTTCTATCCCTCCACTTTGGCCATGACCGTCGTTCCTGCTCAGGTGGCTGGTGTGGCGCGCATCGTGGGGGTCACACCACCCAAGGCCCAGCCTACCCTGCCGGGCGCCTGGGGCGTTGACCCGCTGGTGTTGGCCTGCGCCGCGGAGTTGGGTCTCACCGAGCTCTATCCCTTCGGAGGCGCCCAGGCCCTGGGATGGCTGGCCTACGGTGAGCCCGCCGTGGATCTCATCGCCGGCCCTGGCAACCGATTCGTGGCGGAGGCCAAGCGGCAATTGATCGGCACCTGTGGCATCGATGCCCTGGCGGGTCCCACAGAACTGCTGGTGATCGCGGACGGCAGTGCCGATCCCGCCTGGGTCGCCGAGGACCTGTTGGCCCAGGCCGAGCACGATCCCGATGCCGCGGCGGTTCTCGTGAGCTCTGATCGCGCTCTGCTGGAGGCCGTGGCCAGGGAATTGCAAACTCGCACAGCTGCATCGCCTCGACGATCCATTCTCGAACAGAGCCTGGCCACTCACGGGCGTTTGGTCCGAGCCGACCGCGACCTGGCTATCGCCCTCGCTCAGGCCTGGGCCCCGGAACACCTTGAGCTTTGCGTAAACGATCCCGAAAGCTGGTTGCCCGCACTCACTCATGCTGGCGCCGTGTTCATCGGCAGTGCCAGCGCCGAGGCCTTCGGCGACTATGGCGCGGGGCCGAACCATGTGCTGCCCACGAATCGCAGCGCCCGCTACACCAGCCCCCTGGGCGTGGCCACGTTCCTCAAGCGCCAGAGCCTGCTCCGGCTGTCTTCCGGCGATGCGGCAACCATGGCCCCATGGGTGGAGCGGCTTGCGGAGGCGGAAGGACTCCCACACCACGCTCGCAGCGCCGCCCTTCGTGCCCACCATCGCCCCTAGGCGGCGCCAGGTTCCCCGGCGCTCTACACCGCTTCTCCCCCTGGAAGCCGGGTTTCCTCCTACCCTCATCTCGAGTCCACCCATGTCGCTCCTCCGCCCAGACCTGTCCGACCTGCCCGCCTACCAGCGGCCCGCCGAACCCCCGGCAGGGTTGCGCCTGCACATGAACGAGGCCGCCGCCGACTGGCCCGAGGCTGCTCGGAACGTTCTGCTGGCAAGGCTCCGCGGCATGCCCTTCCATCTGTACCCGGAGCGCCAGGGTGAACTCAGCGAGCGTCTTCGAAAGCGGCTGGGCGCGCCCGAAGGCGGTCTGCTGCTGGGACCCTCGTCCGGCGCCCTACTTGATCTGGTGGCCATGGCCGGCCTCAGTGCCCATGACACGGTCGCCATCCCCGACCCAGGGTTCAGCCTCTATCCGTTGTTGGTGCGAAGGCACGGTGGGCGCGTCCGCCTGGTGCCCCAGGGAACGGGTTTCCCTCTGGAGCCCTGGTTCGCCGCGCTGGATTGCCGCCAGATCTGGCTTACGCTTCCCAACAATCCCACCGGTGCCTGGATCCCGCCGGAGGCGCTGGAGCCCCTGTTGGCCGCCGCTGCCGCCCGTCCGGAACCACCTCTGGTGGTCCTCGATGAAGCCTACGCTGAATTCGGCTCGGCCACCCACCGCCTCGCCGTGGACCGCTACCCGAATGTGGTGCTGCTGCGCACCTTCAGTAAGGCGCTGGCATCCGCTTCATGGCGCATCGGCTATCTACTGGGGGACCCGGCCCTGATCTCGAAGCTCGCCACGCTCCAGCTGCCCTACTCCCTGTCGGCGGCGAGCCTGGAAGCGCTGGATGTGGCCCTGGATCATGCGGCTGAGTTCGAGGCTGCCGTGCGCGCCGTGCCCGAGCGCCGCGATCGCCTGTCCACCGCGCTGACAGCCCATCAGGCTGCTCCCAGCGCCGCTAACTTCCTCTATATTTCGCCGGATCCCGCGAAGGCCCTGGAGGCTGCGGGCATGAAGGCCCGCCGCCTTCTTGGTGCCAATGCGGCCCGCGTCACCCTTCCCTCCGAAGAGGAAACTTCCCGCGTAGCCGCGGCCCTTGGAACAACCCTTCCAACGCCCCGGCCCCGGCAGCGGCGCCGGTTGCTGGTCCTGGATATCGATGGCGTGCTCATCGACGCGGACCGCAGCTTCATGGAGGCCGTGGCCCGTGCCCTGGCTGAGCTGCGACCCGCCCTGCCCTGGTCCGACGACGTCTTCAGGGCCTTGAAGCGCCTGGGCGGATTCAACAACGATTTCAGGCTCACCGCCGGTGCCCTCGCCCTGGCGGAAGCCTATGGCGACGTGGATCTCCAAGCAGCGATCGAGGGCACGAATGGCCATGGATTCCCGGACCTTGAAAACCGCATCCAGGCGCTCGAACCTGCGGCGCAGATTGTGGTGCAGAGACACTACGCTGACACCATCCAACTGGAACAGCCGCTGGTGACGCTGGGGGAACTCCGTTCGACGGGGCGAGATCTTGCGGTGCTGACGGGACGGCCGCCGGAGGAGCTCGACCTGGCCTGGCGCGTGCTGGGTTTCGAGCTTCCCGCGGTCTGTGACGCCGCGCCCCACCTCCGCAAGCCCGAGCCCGCCGGCCTCCTGCAGCTGGCGGATGCCTTCCGGGCCGAGGAGATCCTGTTCGCGGGAGACACGATCGATGACGCCCGGTGCCTCCGCGCCGCCGCGGGGCTGCGCCCCGAGCTCGAATGGAAGTTCGCGGCCCTGGGCCCGGACCGCCTTCGCTTTGCTTCGCCAGGGGATGTCCAATCCCAGAGCCTTCGCGACCTTCTGCCCATGCTGAACCAGGAGCTGCCATGAGGACTGCCACCCTCCACCGCGCCACCGCTGAAACAGAGGTGAAACTCACCCTTCATCTCGATGGGGGCGAGGCCCGCATCCACACCGGCCTCGGCTACTTCGACCACATGCTGATGCAGCTGGCGAAGCACGGCGGCTTCGGTCTCGCCATCGAGGCCAGGGGAGACCTGCCCGTGGACAGCCACCACCTCGTCGAGGATGTGGGCCTCTGCCTGGGCGACGCGCTCAAGGAGGCCCTGGGCGACCGTTCCGGCCTCGCCCGCTTCTCCCATGCCTATGTGCCCCTGGATGAAGCACTGGCAAGGGTGGTCGTGGATCTCTCCGGCCGCCCCTGGTGCGAATTCCATGCGGACCTGCCGCCCATCATCCTCGGCGACGGTTTCCAGGTGGAGATGGTCCGGGAATTCTTCGTCGCCCTGGCCATGCGCGGAGACCTCGCCATCCACGCCGACCTGTTGCGCGGCGTCAACAACCACCATAAGGTCGAGGCCCTGTTCAAGGCCCTTGCACGAGCGCTGCGCCAAGCCACGCGCGTCGAGGGCAGCGGCATCCCCTCCACAAAAGGAACCCTCTCCGCATGAGTTCCGAACCCATCACCCTCATCGATTACGACGCCGGCAACCTGGCTTCGCTGGAAGGCGCCCTGGACCGCCTAGGGTTGGTCTACCGGCGTGCTGCCACGCCCGATCAGGCTGCGCTGAGCGGACCGATCGTGCTGCCGGGCGTGGGGCATTTCGAGGCTGCGCGGAACTCACTGCGGGAACATGGCTGGTGGCGGGCTCTGCCGAGTTTCGTGGCGGAAGGTCGGTCCATCCTGGGCATCTGCCTCGGCCTCCAGTTGCTCACAGAGGGCAGCGAAGAGGCCCCCAGGGCGTCCGGCCTGGGACTCATCCCGGGCCTCGTCCGGCGCCTCGGACCTGGTGTCAAAGTTCCCCACATGGGATGGAGCCGGGTCCGCCAGCAGCATCCCCACCCGGCCCTCCCGGACCCCCTCGGTGGATGGCTTTACTTCGTCCACAGCTATGCCCTCGAACCCAACGCAGAGACCATCTATGTGGCCGATCACGGCCGTCCCTTCGCCGCCATCGAAGCCCGTGGCACCGTCCTGGGCTTCCAGCCCCATCCCGAGAAATCCGGACGCATGGGTTTGCTCCTGCTCAAGTCCGCCTTGTCCTGGATGGGTGCATCGACCCCCGAACCGGAGGCGCCATGCAACTGATTCCCAGTCTGGACCTGATGGAGGGCCGCTTGGTGCGGCTGCGGCACGGCGACCCTCAGCAGGCCACCTTCTACGACCTGGACCCGGAGGACTGGATCGGGAGCCTGGCGGAGGCGGGAGCCCGGCGCATCCACCTTGTGGATCTGGACGGTGCCTTCGGTCGCCCCCGGCAAGGACGGTTCACGACCTTCCCTTCGAAGTTCCCGGAGATCCGCTTCCAGGTGGGGGGCGGGCTGCGTGATCGCGGCGCCATCGAGGAAGTCCTGGACCTGGGCTTCGACGCGGTGGTGGGCACGCTGGCCGTGGAAGAGCCCTCGGCGCTCAAGGGGCTGTCCGGTCATCACGTCATCGCCGCCCTCGACCTCAAGGGGGATCGCATCGTCACCCATGGCTGGCAGGCCCCCAGCGCATGTGCCTCCACGGAGGTCTTCGAGGCCCTTAAGACCCTCGGCTTCGACCGCGCCCTGGTCACCGATGTGAGCCGGGACGGGACCCTGGCGGGACCGGGTATCGAGGCCGCGACCTGGGTGGCCAAGCAGGGATTCCTGGTGCAGGCCTCCGGCGGTGTCAAGGATCTCGCCGATCTGTGGCCGCTGTCGGAGATCCCGGGGATCGTGGGAGCCATCAGCGGCAAGGCCCTCATGGAAGGCTTCATCCTTCTGGACGATCCCCTCACACGCACCGCGCTGGCGGGAGTCGCCTGATGCCCGCCAAGCGCATCATCCCCTGCCTGGACGTGAAACAGGGCCGCGTCGTGAAGGGCGTCCAGTTCAAGGAACTGCGTGATCTCGGGCATCCCGCAGAGCTGGCCCGTCGCTACGACGCTGAGGGCGCGGACGAACTCGTCTTCCTGGATATCACGGCATCGCTGGAAAACCGTGGCACACGGGAAGCCTGGGTGCGGGAGGTGGCCCACGAGCTGAGCATCCCCTTTACCGTGGGGGGAGGCGTTTCCAGCGTGGCCGATGCCCGAAGCCTCCTCCGCTCGGGGGCCGACAAGGTGGGCGTGAACACCGCTGCGGCTTTGCGACCAGCCCTGGTCACCGAACTCGCGGATGCCTTCGGGCGCCAGTGCGTGGTAGCGGCCGTGGACGTGAAGCGCGATGCCAAATTGGGCTGGCGCGTGTTCCTGAAGGGGGGTACCGAGCCCACAAACCGGGCGGCCCTGGATTGGCTCTGGGAGCTGGACGAGCTGGGTGCCGGCGAGATCCTGCTCACGTCCATGGACCGTGATGGCACGGGGGACGGATTCGATGTGCAGTTGCTCGATCTGGCTTCGCAGCTTCCCATTCCCCTCATCGCCTCCGGCGGCGCGGGACTCGAGATCCACTTCCTGGAGGCCCTGGAGCATGGCGCCGACGCGGTGCTGGCCGCCACGCTCTTCCACGAGGGCATCCTTCCCATTCCCCGTCTCAAAGCCTACCTGGCCCAGAACAACATTTCCGTGCGGATCTGATATGGACATCGACAGCCTCCGATTCGGCCCAGACGGCCTCATTCCCGGCATCGTGCAGGATCGCGCCGGCGCGGTGCGCATGGTGGCATGGCTGAACCGCGACGCACTTCAACTCACCCTGGACACAGGGTTCGTCACCTTCTGGAGCCGCTCCCGCCAGTCCCTCTGGACCAAGGGCGAAACCAGCGGGAACCGGCTGAAGCTCGTGCAGATCCGCCCCGACTGCGATTCGGATGCCCTGCTCATCCTCGCGGATCCCGAAGGCCCCAGCTGCCACCGGGGCACCGAAAGCTGCTTCGACGGCGAGCCCTGGCCCTCCAACCTGCCTTGGCTGGGGCGGCTGGAGGCCCTGTTGAAGTCGCGGAAGGCCAGCGCGAACCCCGCAGGAAGCTACACCCGGAAGCTCTTCGCCCAGGGCGTGGACCGCATTGCCAAGAAGGTCGTCGAGGAAGCGGGAGAGGTGGTCATCGCCGCGAAAAACGACGACCGGGAAGCCTTCCTGGGCGAAGCCGCCGACCTGCTCTTTCACCTGGAGTTGCTCCTGCTCGAACGCGATGCGAGCCTGCTCGACGTGGTGGACGTGCTTCACCGCCGTCATGCGGACCGATCCGGAGGGACCGCCTGATGCCCGTTCGCACGCCTCACTTCCCCGATCTGCTCTTCGGCTCCGCCGCCCGGCTCCGCCGCTGGGAGGGGACCCTCATGGATCTCTTCGCGGCCCACGGCTACCGTGAACTCCACCCATCCCTCGTGCTCCGTGAAGCCGTGCCGGATGGCGCCCTGCGCTTCTTCGATGGCGACGATCTGGTGGCCCTGCGCTGGGATTTCACCATGGCCCTGGCGGGACTGTTGACCCGCACCTTCTCCGAGCCACCGGATCGCGTCGCCTATGCGGGCGCCGTGTTCCGTCGTCCGGTGCAACCCTGGGAAGCGGTGGAACGCTTCGAGGTCGGCTGCGAACGCATCCAGCCCCATGGCGAGTCCTCCGCCGAGGCCGATACGGAACTGGCCCGGCTGCTCATGGCCATTCCCGGTGTCCTGGGACTGAAGAGCGCCATTCTGCATCTGGGAAATGCCGCCCTCGTCCGCCGCCCGCTCGAAGCGGAAGGCTTGTCAGGCGATCTTGCGGATGCCGTAGTGGCGGCCCTCTCCAGGCGTGCGCCCCACCGTGTCGCGCAGGCGATGGAGGGTCACCCCGCAGCGGCCCGCATGGCCACCCATGCCGAGGCCCTGCTGTCCGAACTTGACGGTCCCGGTACCCTCGAGGCTCTCGGAGCCAGTCCCTACGCGGATCTCCTGAAGGAGGAGCGCAGCCACATGGATCGCGCATTGAAAGGCCTCCTGCCCATCCTGCCGCCTAACCTGGAGTTGCGGGTGGACCTCGCCGACGTGGCGGGCCTCGGCTTCTACACCGGCCCCACGCTGCGCCTCTGGGCCCCCGGAGCCCAGCAGGAACTGGCCGCAGGGGGACGCTACGACCGCCTCTTCCCAGATCTCGGCCGCCCCTGGCAGGCCGCGGGATTCTGCGTACGCCTGTCCCGCCTCCTCGACCTGGCCGATACCCGGCCCGACCTCTTCGAGCAGCCCCGATGAATGCCGCATCGACACTCCTGATCGCATTCCCCAAGGGCCGCCTCGGCGACGAACTGGTTCCCTTGCTGGCCGGTACACCGCTGGCGCTCGATGCCACCGCGCTCAAGTCCCGCGTGCTGCGCATCCCCACAGCCACCCCCGGCGTGGCGGCCCTGCTGCTCAAGGGCGCCGACCTGCCCCGCTACGTGGCGGCGGGTGTGGCCTCCCTGGGCATTGTCGGATCGGACACGCTGGATGAGATGGACATGGACCTGCTCGAGCTGGCGGATCTGGGCTTCGGCGCCTGCCGCCTGTCCCTATGCGCCCTGGCCGGCGTCACGTTGGAGGCGCTGCGCGCAAAACCGCACCTGCGACTGGCCACCAAGTTCCCGAAGGCCACCGAGGCCTGGCTCACCCGGGAAGGCCTAACCGCCGAACTGGTGCCCCTCAGCAGCAGCGCGGAACTGGCGCCCCTGTTGGGTCTGGCGGACGCCATCGTGGACCTGGTACAGACCGGCGGCACGCTGAAGGCCCACGGCCTGGTGGAGACCGCCGTGCTGGGACGCTCCTCGGCCCGCCTCGTCGCCGCCCGCGGCGCCTACCTCAGCGAACCTGGGCGCCTCAGGCCGCTGGCTGAAATGCTGGTCGAGGCATTTCGGATAAAAGTCTAAGTGGATTCAAACACCGCCCATGCATAGGTATTTCACTTCAATGAATTCCTCGATGCCGTACTTCGAGCCTTCACGACCGATTCCTGATTCTTTCATTCCCCCAAACGGCGCTACCTCGGTCGATACCAGACCGGTGTTGATTCCGACCATGCCGTATTCCAACGCCTCGGCCACCCGCCACACCCGGCTGATATCCCGGGTGTAGAAGTAGGAGGCCAGGCCGAACTCGGTGTCGTTGGCCATCCGGACTGCCTCTGCGTCGGTGGTGAACCTGAAAATCGGTGCCAGTGGGCCAAAGGTCTCTTCCTTGGCGACCAGCATCTGGTTAGTGACATCGCAGATGATGGTGGGCTGGAAGAAGCTGCCCCCCAACTGATGGCGTTTCCCCCCTAGGATCACACGGGCCCCCTTGGCGACCGCATCGGCGATGTGTTCCTCGACCTTTTCCACGGCGGCCATGTCGATGAGTGGCCCCTGCTGGAACTCACCTGTCAGTCCGTCCCCGACCTTCAGCTTTCCCACTGCGGCTGATAGCTTCCCGACAAAGGCGTCATACACCCCGTCCTGAACGATGAGTCGGTTGGTGCAGACACAGGTCTGGCCGGTATTGCGGTACTTGGAGGCGATGGCACCCTCCACAGCGGCGTCGAGGTCGGCATCATCAAAGACGATGAAGGGGGCATTGCCTCCCAGTTCCAGCGACACCTTCTTGACCGTCGTCGCGCAT
>Ga0209777_10005635_pt1 | contig 14336 bp, 13 predicted proteins | sample FrelakmetHBP12HB_FD_187147 | JGI IMG/M metagenome (GOLD analysis project Ga0209777, IMG submission 187147) | Freshwater lake sediment microbial communities from the University of Notre Dame, USA, for methane emissions studies -HBP12 HB (SPAdes)... | ecosystem: Environmental > Aquatic >...
CTTGGCCTTGGCCTGTCCCTCCGGGTTTCCGCCCAGGAGGATGTCCGTACCGCGCCCCGCCATATTCGTGGCGATGGTGACGGCCTTGAGCCGCCCGGCCTGGGCCACGATCTCGGCCTCCTTCTCGTGGTACTTCGCGTTCAGGACGACGTGGGGCACTCCGCGCCGCTTGAGGAGAGCGCTCATCGTCTCGCTCTTCTCGATGGAGACCGTGCCGACGAGCACGGGCTGGCCCTTCTCGTGGAGCTCTTCGATCTCGTCCGCGGCGGCCTCGAACTTCTCCCTCTCGGTTTTGTAGACCATGTCCGCATTGTCCGCGCGGACCATGGGCTTGTTCGGGGGGATGACCACAACGTCGAGCTTGTATATCTTGTCGAACTCCGCGGCCTCCGTGTCGGCGGTGCCGGTCATGCCCGCCAGTTTCTCGTAGAGGCGGAAATAGTTCTGGAAGGTGATGGTGGCCAGGGTCTGGTTCTCCTGCTGGATCTTCGCGCCTTCCTTCGCCTCGATGGCCTGGTGCAGGCCATCGCTCCAGCGCCGCCCCGGCATGACGCGGCCCGTAAACTCGTCCACGATGAGGATCTCTCCCTCCCTGTTCATGTACTCCACGTCGAGGTGGTAGAGCTTGTGGGCCACGAGGGCCTGGTTCACGCAGTGCAGGATCTCCATGTTGGCAGGGTCGTACAGGTTGGCCACGTTCAGCATCTTCTCGGCCCGGGCGATGCCCTCCTCGGTGAGCGTGGCCGTCCGCTGTTTCTCGTCCACCTGGTAGTCCCGCTCCTTCTGGAGAGACGGGATGATGCTGTTGGCGGCGTAGTACTTGTCAACGCGCTCGTCGCTGGGGCCCGAAATGATGAGCGGGGTCCGGGCCTCGTCGACGAGGATCGAGTCCACCTCGTCCACCAGGGCGAAGTGGTGCCCTCTCTGGACCATGTCCTCTATGCGGTACTTCATGTTGTCTCGCAGGTAATCGAACCCGAACTCGTTGTTCTGACCGTAGGTGATATCGGACCCGTAGGCCGCCTGCCGCTCGGAGTTGTCCATCTCCTGCTGAATGCAGCCCACGGTGAGCCCCAGGAAACGGTAGACCTGGCCCATCCACTCGGCATCGCGGCGGGCGAGGTAGTCGTTCACCGTGACCACGTGGACGCCGCGGCCCGTCAGAGCGTTCAAGTACACGGGGAGCACGGCCACGAGGGTCTTGCCCTCGCCCGTTTTCATCTCAGCGATCTTCCCCTGGTGCAGTACGACGCCGCCGATGATCTGGACGTCGAAGGGGCGCATACCGAGGGAGCGGCCGGCGCCTTCCCGCGCGACCGCGAAGGCCTCGGGCAGCAGCTCGTCAAGGGCCTCCTGCCGCGACAGGCCCTGATTCAGCCTGTTGTCGATCCGGACTTTAAAGTCGGCTGTCCTGGCCCTGAGGCTGGCATCGGACAGGGCCTTGAGCGCGGGTTCGAACTCGTTCACGGCGTACACGAGGGGCTGGATGTTCTTGATGTCCCTCGCGTGCTTGGTGCCGAAGACTTTCGCGAGCGCAGCGTCTAGGAGCATGGTCCGGCTCTCCGTGCAAGAGGGGAAGGATAGCGCGAATGGACGAGCATGAAAAGCTATTGGCTATTGGCTGTTAGCTATTGGCTCAAAAACAAAGACAGAACACCTATCGAGCTGAGGCCCGCAAGCTCTGCGCCAAGAGCCAACAGCTAAGAGCTAACAGCTAGAAGAGGATGTAGCGCCGGGGATTGACGGGGTGGGCGTCTTTCAGGATCTCGTAGTGCAGGTGGGGGCCGGTCGTTCGCCCGGAGGTGCCCACTTGGCCGATCTTCTGCCAGCGCTTGACGGTCTGCCCGGGAGTCACGAGGATCTTGGAGAGGTGGCCGAAACGGGTCATGAGCCCGCTGTTGTGGCTGATTTCGATGGTCTGCCCGTAGCCGTTTTCCCATCCGGTGTAGACGACCAGGCCCTCGGCTGGAGCGACGACGGGACTGCCGTACGGGGCTGAAATGTCGATACCCGTGTGATACTCGGCTTCGCCGACGATGGGGTCCGACCTGGAGCCGAAGGCCGAAGCGACAAAGCCCTTCACGGGCCAGATGGTGGGCATCTTGGCCATCTGTTCGAGGTGCGGCACGAGAACCTTCGAGACGTTCTCGGTCTCGCGGGCGACCTCGTCGGTCTGTTGTTTCAGTTCACCGATGCCGGCGACGATGTCGCGGATCTCGGAGTCCTGCCCGCCAACCGTGGAGGAGGCCCCCGAAGTGGCGCTCGAAGAGGGGCCGCCGAGGCCCGCGGAAGGCGTGATTTTCAGGTTCTGCTCACGGGCCAGATCTTCTATTCCCGCGAGTTTTTTCTGGCTTTGCCCGAGCCGCATTCGGGCCTCCTCGAGGCTCTTGCCCAGATCGAGGAGGGAAGCCCTCATCCGGCTCTCCTGTCTCTTGAGTTCGAGGTTGTGGGCCACGAGGTCGCCGTGCCACACGACCATGACGAAGAAAGCCAAGGTGCCGAGCGCGAGACCGCCGAGAACGCTGCCGATGAGAGTGATGCCGTTTCGGATGTGAAGCCATTCGAGGACGCCGTTGTGGACGAGCTTCCCATCCTCCCGCACAACGACAACATGAAACCGCTTGCGCCGCTTCTTTTGCATGCGTCCCCTTGTTGGGCGGTAACCCCCCCTGGTCCTAGGGCGTCCCCGCAGACACCAAAAAGTTACCATCGGTGGGGGACGCTGTCAAGCCCCCGCAATCCCTGGTGGAGTCTGCGTTCTGTGAAGAGCCTGAAAAGGGCAGGACAAACACGGCTCGGGCGCTCCGCCTCACCCACCTTGAAAGGGCACGAAAAGCCACACCATTAGGTCTTGTACTCCGCCTCTCCGCCGCTTTTGAGCTCCCGAGCTCGGTCCAGATGATCCTCGAATCTCTGTAGGGTGCGGGCGTTCTCATCGTACTTCTGGTGGGCGTTGGTGATGTGGCGGCCGAGGGTGTCGTGGGATTCGCGGAAGGCTTTGAGGTCCCTTTCCAAAGTGGAGAGCAGTTCAAGAACCTGCCTCGCGTTTTGCTCCACGGCGGCGGCCTTTAGCCCGAGGGCTACGGTCTTGATGTAAGCCGCCAGAGTCCCGGGTGACATGGGGAGGACGGACTTGGAATAGGCGTAGGTCCAGAGGTCCTCCTCGTCCTTCTCCTGGACGACGAAACATTCGTAGTACAGGGACTCGGCCGGAAGATACATGAGGGCCAAGGGGAGGGTGCCTTCCCCGGGACGGATGTATTTCTGGCTGACGGAGTCGATCTTTTTCTTCAAGTTGTCCTTGAGCGTCTTGCGCGCCCGGGCCCGCTCTTCCTGCGGGGCGTCCAGGTAACGCTGAAAGTCCTCCAAAGGGAACTTCGCGTCGACCGGAAGGAGGCCCTTGTCCAGAAGCACCATGGCGTCCACTTTGCTGCCGTCGGAAAAACCGTACTGATAAACGACCCGCTCCTTCGGGAGCATGTCCGAAAGGAGCGTCTCGAGGCCGAGCTCACCGAGCTGGCCTCGAGCTTTGGGCGACCTGAGGAGGCGCTGCAACTCCTCCATGTCACGGCCCAGTTCCGCCATGCGCGCCGTGGTTTGAGCCACCATGCCCATCTTCTCCGTGACCTGGGTCAGCGTGGCCTGTGTGCCCTCCATGTGGCGCTGCAGAATGTCCGTCTGGCCCTGCAACGACGTGGACTGCTGCGAGAGCTGCTGGCGCAGGGTCGAATCCAACCCCGATAGCTGGTCCTGCAAAAGCTTCTGGGTGGTTCCGAGCTGCTGATTCAGGAGGCCCTGAAGCTCTGAGTTTCTCTTTTCGAGGGACTCCACCCGGCCCAGAAGCTCGCCCCTCAAGACTTCCATGAAGCGGCCGGAGGCCTGGCCTTCAGAGGAGAGGCGAGAGAGGCGCCACAGAAGCACGCCGAGGGCCAGAAAGAGCAGGGCTGCGATGGCCGAAAGGACGAGAGTGGAACCCCCCGCGCTCATGCGGGGACCCCTTGCCCGGGAGGGGCCTTGGGGATCTCTGGTTTTTCGGATGGAGGCGGTTGCCGGTGCTTCTGTCGCGGCGTCGCGGGCCGCGGCAGCTGGGGGACCATTTCTTCGAGGCCCAGGGCCCATTTCGAAAGGGCGCTCACGACGGGCCCATTGGACATGCGCCCGCCGAGGCCGGGTGAGAGCCTGTCGGCCAGCCGAACGGCGACACCCGTGAGATAGACGGCCAGGACGAAGCCGAGCGCCGCACCCAGCACCCGGTTCAACAGGGAGAGCCCGACGGCCTTAGCCAGCTTGCTGGCGAGAAGGCCGGCCAGCACGAACGCGAGGAGGATGACTATGAACCCCGCGACCGTGGCCACGCCGTTGCGCGCCGCTCGCGATCCCGCCGAAATCCAGCCGGAAACGTAATCGGCGGCCCAGCCGGAATAGAGGTATCCCGCCAGGAGCCCGGCCAGACCGAAGGCGAGCCTGAGCGCGCCTTTCAAGAGCCCTTCGACGATCAGGGCCAGGCCCGCCGCGATGAAGAGGAGGTCCCAAAGCGTCAAGCGAAACTCCATGAACGAGCGAAGGCTAGCCAGAAGGCGCGAAAATCATCCCTCTTCCCGGGAACCCGCGGGATATCTCAGCGGCGGGCCGCCGCCCGCTGAGGCTCCACCTCCTCCTTGAGGAAGCGGACCACTTCGGATGTAGTGGTGCCCGGCGTGAAGAGCTTGGCCACACCGGACTCGAGAAGCCCAGGGATGTCCTCATCGGGGATGATGCCCCCTCCGAACACGATGACGTCCCCCGCACCCTTCTCCCTCATTAGACGGATGACTTTCGGAAAGAGCGTGTTGTGAGCGCCGGAGAGGATAGAGAGGCCGATGGCGTCCACGTCTTCCTGAACCGCCGTGGCCACCACCTGTTCTGGGGTCTGGTGTAGGCCCGTATAAATGACCTCGTACCCCGCGTCCCTCAGCGCGCGCGCGATGATCTTGGCCCCACGGTCGTGGCCGTCAAGCCCTACCTTCCCGATCAGGAGTCTCAGACGGTGCTCCGGCATGGCCCCTCCAGATACGTCTTATTATACACGCGCGCAGGGAGGCGCCGCCGGCCTCACCGCGGTCGGCTGTTTCCTGCGGCTCACCTGCCAGGCGAGGAAGGCCAGAGCGAGGAGGAAGAGGCCCACGAAAAGGGGAACGAGGACCGAGATTACGGCCAGGAGTACCGAGGAGAGCGCCTCGCCCGTGGAGACCACGAAGTTCGCTGCCCCCAGCGTGAAGGCGGAGGAGAGCACCCTAACCTTCACGGTAAGTAGCTGCACGAGGGCCGCCGTGCCGCCTCCGGCGATGACGGCGAGGGTCCACTTGAGCAAGGGGCTCATGTCCGAGATGCACCCCGCCGTCACGACGATGCCCGCCGCTACGGCGGAGGGTGTGGCGATGGCATCCAGTGCGTTGTCCAGCCAGGGGACGTAGTAGGCGACGATCTCGAGGAGCGTGGCGCAGGCGAAGGCGATTAGGGCGGGCCACGTCCCGATCCACTCGAAGCCCTTGGCCAGGTGTAGGTGGCCCGAGAGCGCGGCGATGCTCATGACGAGGGGTGGGACGAAAATGCGGAAGCCGCAAGCCGCGGCGAGACCGATACCCAAAAGGACGCTCAGGGCGATTTCCATGCCCGTACTCCCATCCTCTATATATTATAGGCCAGGCCGTGGCTGGGCATTGCGCGATTGACGAAAGTCGTCAGTCGAAAGAGACATAAGGTACCTCCTCGACTCACCACTCTCGATTCTCGACTCCCGTCTTTGCCTCCTCGACTCACCACTCTCAACTCTCGACCCTCACTTGGCCTCCTCGCCCCATCCCTCACTTGCTCTCCTGCTCACCCTTACCCTCACCACGCGATCCTTCCGGGGTCCAGCTTCCCTTCGCTGGGCGGCCTGCCGTAGGCAGACCTCAGCGCAGGCTCCAGCGCCCTCAGGATGACCGCTTCGCGGTCAGATCACGCTCCGCTCCCTGTACTCGCCGTAGACCTCTTTCAGGGCGCCTGACGTCTCCTCGAGCGTGCAGTAGGCCCGCACGCAGTCCAGGATGGGAGGCATGAGGTTCTCGTTGGCTCTGGCCTTCGCGGCCAGGTTCCTGAGAGACGATGCGACGGCCTTTGAGTCCCTCGTGCGCTTCACCTCGGCCAGGCGCGACCTTTGCCTCTGCTCGACCTCCGGGGGGATCCTGAGAAGAGGGGTCGGGGTCTCTTCGGGCATGACGTGCTTGTTCAGGCCCACGATGGTCTTCTCCCCCCGCTCCACCTGGCGCTGGTAGCGGTAGGAGGCGTCGGCGATCTCGCGCTGGGGGTAGCCGGCTTCGATGGCCTTGATGATGCCTCCCATGTCGTCGATCTTTTGGATGTAAGCCAGCGCCTGTCTCTCCATTTCGTTTGTGAGGGACTCTACGAAGTAGGAGCCCGCCAAAGGGTCGATGGTATTCGTGGCGCCGCTCTCCTCTGCGATGATCTGCTGCGTTCTGAGAGCCACCGTAACGGCCCGCTCGCTGGGCAGGCAGAGCGTTTCGTCCATGGAGTCCGTGTGAAGGCTCTGGCAGCCGCCGAGGACGGCGGCGAGGGCCTGGACCGCCACACGCACGATGTTGTTCATGGGCTGCTGGGCCGTGAGGGAGCATCCAGCCGTCTGGACGTGGGTCCTGAGCATCCAGGAGCGGGGATCCTTCGCGCCGAACCGCTCCTTGACCTGACGGGCCCAGATACGGCGGGCGGCGCGCAACTTGGCGATCTCTTCGAAAAAGTCATTGTGCGAGTTGAAAAAGAAGGAGAGGCGCGGGGCGAAGGCGTCCACATCCATGCCCCGCTCGATCCCGGCCTGCACGTAGCCCAGGCCATCGGCGAGCGTGAAGGCCAGCTCCTGGACGGCCGTGCTGCCCGCCTCACGGATGTGGTACCCAGAAATGGAAATCGTGTTCCACTGCGGCACCTTTTGGGCGGAGTATTCCATGGTGTCCACGATGAGCTTCACGGAGGGTTCGGGCGGATAGATCCACTCCTTCTGGGCCATGTACTCCTTGAAGATGTCGTTTTGGATGGTTCCCCTGAGATTTCGGAATGGGACCGCCTGCTTTTCCGCCACGGCGAGGTACATGGCGTAGAGGACGGCGGCGGGGGCGTTGATCGTCATGGACGTGGAAACCTCGCCGAGCGGGATACCGTCGAAGAGGATCTCCATGTCTCTGAGCGTCGAAATGGCCACGCCTTCCTTGCCTACCTCGCCCTCGGCCTCGGGGCTGTCGCTGTCGCGCCCCATGAGGGTGGGAAGGTCGAAGGCCGTGGAAAGCCCCGTCTGGCCGTGCTTCAGGAGGTACTTGAACCGCTCGTTGGTGTCCTCCGCCGTTCCCATGCCGGCGAACATGCGCATGGTCCACAGGCGGCCGCGGAACATGGTGGGCTGGACGCCCCGGGTGTACGGGTACTCGCCGGGCCACCCGATGTCCCGTTCGAAGTCCGTGCCTTCCACGTCCTCGGGCGCGTACAGGCGCTCTACGGGAAGGGAGGACACGGTGGAGAACTCCGCGTCCCGCTCGGGGGCCTTCCGCACGTGGGGTTCAAGCGTCTCGCGCTCCCAGTCGGAGCGCTTTCTCTCTCTCTTCTGTCTCTCGTCCATCGAATGACCTCCGGCCGGTTCCTGTCGGCTCAAATGCAACAGGCCGATGAATAGCAGATGGAATCATAGTCCCTTCACGGTGTCCGCGCCAAGGTGGGGTAACCCCCCTCGGAGGTCGCCAGACGCCCGTCGAACGGTGGAGTGGAACGTAGGCAAAGGGATGTGGCGGGGGCGCTTTCCTTTTGCGGCGTCCGCTGTTATTCTCGCGCCTCAGGAGGGACGCCATGAAAGTGGCCGTAGGCAGTGACCACGCGGGTTGGGAACTCAAGGAGTTCGCCAAGTCCGTCCTCTCCAAAATGGGCTGCGACGTCATGGACGTAGGGACCTACTCGGAGGCGTCCGTAGACTACCCCGACTTCGCCCAGGCCGCGTGCCGGAAGGTCCTTGACGGTGAAGTCCAAAGAGCGGTTCTCGTATGCGGCTCGGGCATCGGGATGAGCATGGCCGCCAACCGTTTCAAAGGGATCAGGGCGGCGCTCTGCAACGAACTCTACGCCGCCAAGTTCTCCAGGCTCCACAACGACGCCAACGTCCTGTGTCTGGCCGGACGCCTCATCGGCAAGGGGCTCGCCGAAGCTATCCTGACGGTCTGGATGTCCTCCGAGTTCGAGGGCGGGCGGCATGAGAGGCGGGTGAAAAAGCTGGACGGTGAAGAGTGAAAAGTGAAATGTGAAAAGTAAAAAGCAAGAAAGGAGAAGAGCCTCCCGAGGAACCGAGGCGGTTCGTTTCAGTTGCCTTTTCACTTTTTACTTTTAACTATTGACTTTCTTTAGAGGTGCCCATGTTGCCCTTGATAATCTCTCCTCCTAAGAACAAACCGGGGAGGGTCCTTGGCCTCGGGCGGGAAGCCCTCCCGGCGCTACAAGGGCTCGCGAGGGTCTCCTGGCCCCTCATCGTCCACGATCCCGAGGGAGGCAAGGGGCTGGCCTCCTTCCCCGGAGTACAGGTGGCTCGCGGCGCGCCGGACGGTGGGGCGCTGAAGCAGGCCTCTCTCGTGCTCATCACCTCCGCGTGTCCCAAGGAGTGGCGGGCCGGCGCGGAGTTGGCCCTGAAGGGGAGCGGCGTACCCGTTTGGGATTCCAAGAACCCGGCCGCTTCCACGCTAAGGTTTCCCGCGTGGTTCCCCGGCACGAGCTTCTCTCTCGCCGCGTGGGGTACCCGAAGTCTCGAGACTTGGGAATCGGCCCTTTCAGAAGATCTAGCCCGTTCCTGCGAGTCTCTGTTCTCCCTCTTCCTCAAGCTTGCGGGCGAGCTGAGGACACTCGTTTTTTCGGGCCTCACCGAAGAGGCCTTCAGGCAGAAAGTAGTGGGGCAAATCACCAGGCCCGAGATTCTGTCCCAGCTCCTGAAGGGAGACTACGAGGCCGCGAAAGTGATGGCGCTCAAGATCGTGGGGAGCACCACGAGGGCGTTGGAATAAGAAAAGCTGACAGCCAACAGCTTGCCGCCGAAAGGAGGACCATGGCCGTCACAGAAAAGGGTATCCTCGATGCTCTGCGGGTCGTCATCGACCCCGATTTCAACAAGGACATCGTGTCCCTGGGTTTCGTAAAGGATGTGAAAGTGCAAAAGGACGCGGTCTCCCTGCGCCTCGTTCTCACTACGCCCGCCTGTCCCGTGCGGGAGAAGTTCAAGGCGCAGGCTGAAGAGGCCATCCGGCGATCTTTTGCGGAAGTGGCGACGGTGGAAGTCACTTTGGACGCTATGGTGCCGGAGGGCGCCAAGACACCGCTCTTTGAGAACCTCATCCCGCAGGTGCGGAACATCATCGCCGTGGCCTCGGGAAAGGGTGGCGTGGGTAAATCAACGGTGGCGGCCAACCTGGCCGTCGCATTGGCCGCGTCGGGGGCGAGCGTGGGGCTCCTGGACGCCGACATCTACGGGCCCTCCATGGGGATCATGCTTGGCGTGAAAAAGCCCCCCGTGATCGATCAGGAGAGGAAGAAGATGCTGCCCGTGGAGGCCCACGGCCTTCTCGTCATGTCGCTCGGCTTCCTCCTGGATCCCGACACGCCGGTGATCTGGAGGGGCCCCATGGTCATGAAGGCCGTCGAGCAACTGCTCAAAGACGTGGAGTGGCCCAGCTTGGACTACATGATCGTGGACCTGCCGCCGGGGACCGGGGACGCCCAGCTCACTCTCACGCAGAAAGTCCCGCTCTCTGGGGTGGTCATCGTGACGACCCCCAACGAGGTGGCCCTCATCGACGCCAGAAAGGGCCTGGCCATGTTCCGGAAGGTGGGTGTGCCCGTCTTGGGCATCGTGGAGAACATGAGCTGGTTCGTCTGTCCGCACTGTCAGGGTGTGTCGGACATCTTCTCGCGGGGCGGCGGCGAAAGGACGGCCCGGGAGATGGGAGTGCCCTTCCTCGGGGAGATTCCCCTGGATCCTTCCGTGCGTCGGTCGGGCGACTGTGGCACGCCGGTCGTCCTTGCCGCGCCCGATTCACCCGTGGCGGCGGCCTTCCGGGACCTCGCGGGCCGCACCGCCCAGCAGGCCTCCATCGCCGCATTGACCGCGAAGCGGTCATCCTGAGGACTCCTTCGAAGTTGTGCCTACGAAGGATCTCAGGCTCTAATGCTGCAGGGCCAGCGCCTGAGGTCCTTCAAGGGCATTGCTTCGAAGAGTGCTTCAGGATTGTCTCAAGGGCACGGGCGCTACACGCGGGACTTTAGGCTAATTCATGGCGAAGAAAACGAAAATCGACGACCTGGAAAAAACCACGCCCGAAATCCCCGTGCGGTTTTCAGATCTGTTTGGGCATGAGGCCCAAGTGCGCTTCCTTTCGAAGGCAATCGCGAGGGGAGCCCTTCCGCAGACCATCTTGGTGACTGGACCCGACGGTGTGGGCAAGAGCCTGCTCGCCAGGATGTCGGCCGCGGCCCTCGAGTGCGAGAGGCCAGCGAGCGGCGCATGCGGGGAGTGCGGCCCGTGCCGGAAGGTGGCCCGGGGCATCCACCCGGACGTGCGGTACGTGAGGCCCGAGGGGCTTACCGAGTCGGGGAAGGAAAGGTCCCAAATCCGGATCGAGCAGGTGAGGGATGAAATCCTGGCGCCCATGGAGCTGCCGCCTTACGAAGGGAAAAAGCTGGTGGTCGTCGTGGACCCAGCGGAGGCCTTGAACGAGAGCGCCCAGAACGCCTTGCTCAAGTCTCTCGAGGAGCCGCCCGCCTACGTCCAGTTTGTCCTCGTGAGCGGAAACGCCTCCGGCCTTCTGCCCACGATCCGTTCGCGGTGTCACGAGGTAGCCCTGGCGCCCGTTTCCGAAAAGGCCATGAGACAGGCGCTCGCTTTATCGGGCATTCCAGTCGAGGAGTGGGATCTCGCCATGGCCATGGCCGCAGGAGCGCCCGGGCGCCTCCTGGCTTACGACAAGAAGGAGAGCGAATTCAGGCGCGCCACGCTCCTAGCGCTCCTGAAAGACGGGCTGGAGGCGTCCGCCTATCCGGACCTCGCCCCCACCCTGGAGAAGCTTGCCAAGGAGAATCCCCGAGACGTCTTTGCACTTGCCACCGGGCTCGTGCGGGACGCCCTGAGGCTCCAGCGCGGCGCGGCGCCCAGGTTCCACGCCGACCTCGGTCAAGACCTTGTCGAAGCGGCGCGCCGGCGCGGCCTACAAGGGCTCCAGCGCGTTTCCGAGCGGTTGTGCGAATCGGCTTCCCATCTCGCCTACAACGTCAATCCGCGCCTGCTTTGGGAGTGGATATTTTTGGTACCGTGAGGAGTGAAGAGTGAGAGAGTAAGGAGTAAGGAGTAAGGAGAAACTGATTTGCAGGAGCGGAGTCTCGCCGCGAAAATAAAGAGTCAAGAGTCAAAAGCAAGATGTGAGAAACGCAAAGGCCTGCCTGCCAAGCGCCCACTCACCCCCTCCCCCGCTCACCCCCTCGCTACATCACACCCGTCCCTTGACCCTCAGCGCCAGGAAGTTGTTGAGGGCCAGTTGGGCCTGAGAGAGTTTGAGGATTTTCTGGTTGCGCTTGTTGAGTGAGACGGTGTCGTTCTGGTCGGGGACGATGGACCGCTGATCCCTCAGCAGCTTTTCGATCTCAAAGAGCAGCTCCCGCATCTCCTCCAGCGTGAGCCGCTTCAGGTTGGGTGGCGACGGCAAGGTGTAACCCTCCATGAGAGAGTTGGCCATCGCGAATGACGAACCGCCCATGTAAGGCATGTCAAACCTCCTAAAAGCCTATCTCAGGGATGGGCTTTAGCCCGCAGCGCGGGCCACCTTCCTAAGATACCAGACTCGTACCGCTTCCATAAAGGCCAGGGTCCCCGCCTCCCGGTAGTCCGGGTAGGTCCACGGCAGTGGCTGGAAAGCTCCGTTGCGGTAGAGGAGCGTCACCTCCCCGTAGATGCCCCTTCCCAGAAAAATGCGATGGGCGTGATCTTTGGTGGAGGCCAGGACGACCCTCGCGGCGTCAAGGTAGCCGGGGTCCAGGTTGACGCGCCGGCAGCCGCCGATAGAGAGATCCGACTCGATGAAATTCGTGATGAGCTTGTTGGGCGCCAGTTCGTCTGGGAGAAAAAGGCGCTCGAAGGCCAGCAGGTGCTTGAAGAGAGGGGCGCCCATTTCCTTCGCATAGTAGTCCGTGTGGGTGAACGGACAAGGGCTCTGAGCGAGAACCGTCGCGCCGAAACAGGCCGTGAGGCGGGCGAATGCCAGATCGTCGTCGCTCTCCTCCCGGTACGTCACGGCGCAGATTAGAACCGCGGGGCAGGCGGGCTTCACGGAGCCCACGGTGAACTCCTGCGGACGAGACCGCTTGCCGGATTAGCTCCTATGTGAAGGAAGGCGAAGAATCGGATGTCAAGCCGATTCATTCACATCTCGTACCGGCCCAACTCCTCGGGAGAGATCTCCTCGAGCCACTTCCGGAGCTGGTCGGTGTTGTCCTCGTCCACGTCACCCGGCATCTCGAATATGGCCTCTTCGACGAAGATGGGCACGTCCAGCCGAACGGCCAGGGCAACCGCATCGGAGGGCCGGGCGTCTACGTGCACGTCCCCCCCGCCGCACGAAAGAACGATGTCGGCGAAGTAGGTGTTGTCCTTCAAGTTGGTGATGCGGACCTCCTTCATCGGGACCGACATTTTGTCCAGGATCCCGCACATGAGGTCGTGGGTCATGGGCCTGGGCACTTTGATGTTCTCGAGCTGGAGGGCGATGGCGTTGGCTTCCGAGCTGCCGATCCAGATGGGGAGGATACGGTTGTCCTCCAGGTTCTTCAGGATGAGGATGGGTCGCTCCGTGATGGGATCCAGAAGCAGCCCTTGGATGCGTACGCGCTGAAACATGACCCGTCCTCCTCCCCCTCAGGGGTGAATATAGGGAGGTGGCACGAGCCCGTCAAGGGCGCTTGAAAGAGGGCGTCCTTCGCCGCCTTGATCGGGTGCTGCATATCTCTACAAGCGGTGCAATCGGCGCCTTGACAGAACTCTCCTGAAGGCGTATCATCATTGGACGCCGGCAGAGGTTGTAGGGTCCCCGGCCGGACCAGCCGATCCTCCTTAATAAGCGCGCGAGGGTTGACAAAAGAACCAAAAGGCCCTATGATTAGTAATTGCCGCCCCCAAAAAATCGGGGACCGCGGCGGAGGCTCTTTGAAAACTAGGTGGCGCACTATGAGCCAAGTCGTGCGGGACTTTTAGGAGTCCGCGACCGAATCCGAACGTTTCAAAAACTCTCAGAACTAACTGGAGAGTTTGATCCTGGCTCAGAACGAACGCTGGCGGCGTGCTTAACACATGCAAGTCGAACGCGAAAGGGAGCAATCCCGAGTAGAGTGGCGCACGGGTGAGTAACACGTGGGTAATCTGCCCTCGAGTGGGGGACAACGTTCCGAAAGGAACGCTAATACCGCATAATCCGGCGGGGACCCAGGTTCCTGTCGGCAAAGATGGCCTCTGCTTGCAAGCTATCACTTGAGGAGGAGCCCGCGCCCCATTAGGTAGTTGGTGAGGTAACGGCTCACCAAGCCCGCGATGGGTAGCCGGCCTGAGAGGGTGGCCGGCCACACTGGCACTGAGACACGGGCCAGACTCCTACGGGAGGCAGCAGTGAGGAATTTTGGGCAATGGGCGCAAGCCTGACCCAGCGACGCCGCGTGGGCGATGAAGGCCTTCGGGTCGTAAAGCCCTGTGAGTTGGGAAGAAGCCGTGCCGTGCTAATATCGCGGCGTGGTGACAGTACCAGCAGAGGAAGCCCCGGCCAACTACGTGCCAGCAGCCGCGGTAAAACGTAGGGGGCAAGCGTTGTTCGGAATTACTGGGCGTAAAGCGCGTGTAGGCGGCTTGGCAAGTCGGAAGTGAAAGCCCTCGGCTCAACCGGGGAACTGCTTTCGAAACTGCCAGGCTTGAGTGCGGGAGGGGAGAGCGGAATTCCCGGTGTAGCGGTGAAATGCGTAGATATCGGGAAGAACACCGGTGGCGAAGGCGGCTCTCTGGACCGTGACTGACGCTGAGACGCGAAAGCGTGGGGAGCAAACAGGATTAGATACCCTGGTAGTCCACGCCCTAAACGATGGGTACTTGGCGTGGGGAGTTCAAATCTTTCCGTGCCGGAGCAAACGCATTAAGTACCCCGCCTGGGGAGTACGGTCGCAAGGCTGAAACTCAAAGGAATTGACGGGGGCCCGCACAAGCGGTGGAGCATGTGGTTCAATTCGACGCAACGCGAAGAACCTTACCTGGG
>Ga0209777_10005636_pt1 | contig 14336 bp, 11 predicted proteins | sample FrelakmetHBP12HB_FD_187147 | JGI IMG/M metagenome (GOLD analysis project Ga0209777, IMG submission 187147) | Freshwater lake sediment microbial communities from the University of Notre Dame, USA, for methane emissions studies -HBP12 HB (SPAdes)... | ecosystem: Environmental > Aquatic >...
GGAGCCCCTTTTCATGCCCGTGGAGCAGACCCGCGTGCGGGCCCTTCGCGACCGCCTCGAAAAGGGGCTCCTTGCGACCGCCCCCGCTGCCATCCTCAACGGACACCCCACCCAGCGCCTCCCGAACACCACGAACATCAGCTTCGAGTACGTCGAGGGCGAGGCCATCCTCCTGATGCTCGACCAGCACGGCGTCTGCGCCTCCAGCGGCTCCGCCTGCACAAGCGGCAGCCTCGAGCCCAGCCACGTCCTGCGGGCGATGGGCGTCCCCTTCACGGCGGCCCACGGCTCGATCCGCTTCAGCCTCAGCGTCTACAACACCGAGGACGAGATCGACACCGTGCTGAAAGTGCTGCCACCGATCATCCGGCGCCTGCGTGAGATTTCGCCCTTCGGCCGCGAAAAACTCGCCGCTGCAAGGTAGCCTCAATACAAAGGAGGGACCCATGTCGCAGATGTTCTTCAACGAAATCGAGGCCGCCAGGATCGCGCAGGACATGGAGAAGAACGGCCTGGCCTTCTACCAGCACGCCGCCGCAAAGACCTCCGACCCCAAGGTCCGCGAGGTCTTCCAGGGGCTCATCGAGGACGAGAAGAACCACCTCAAGGCGTTCGAGGACCTCGAAACCACCCTCAAGGCCCGCAGCACCGCCGGCGAAGAACTCGAGAACGACGTCGAGTTCGGCGCCTACATCGAGCAACTCCTCGCCACCCAGGTCTTCTGCCAGAAGTGCGCCGCCACCGATTTGCTCAAGCTCGCCAAGGACGACTGCACGGCCCTCTCCGTCAGCCTCCAGGCCGAACGCGACGCCATCGCCTTCTACCTGGAGATGCTCAACTTCGTCGACTCCAAGGAGGCCAAAGAAGCTTTCGAGTGGATCCTCAAGGAAGAACGCCGGCACCTCGTGACCATCGGCCAGCGCGGCACGGCGTGCGGATTCAAGCTCTGAAGCGGGAGGAGACGATCATGGGCGCGATGCGCCGCCGTGAGTTTATCGAGCGGGCCGTGGCCGCGGGCGTTGCCGTGGCCGCGATGGGCGGGGGCCGCTTGCCGGCCGAGGAGCCACAGCCGAAGTCGCTCGTCGTCAAGGCCGTCCGCGACGACGCCACGACGGACAAAAAGATCAACGCGGCCGTCGTCCGCGAAATGGTCCACGCCGCCGTCTGCCGCCTGGCAGGCAAGCAGAAACCCGAGGATGCCTGGCCCGTCTACATCAAGAAGGACGACGTCGTCGGCATAAAGGTCTCAAGCAAGTTCGGTGTCGGCGCCGCCACGCACCCCGAGGTCACGGCGGCCATCGTCGAGGGCTGCCGCATGGCGGGCGTCCCGGACGATAAAATCATCGTCTGGGACTTCGAGGACAAGCACCTTTCGATCAGCGGCTACACGATCAACGTGGGGCCGGGCGTCAAGTATCGTGGCGTCAACGCCGACGGGTGGGAAGACCAGCCGACCGCCATCCACACCTGCCAGGGGAAGCTCGCGAAGATTCTCACGCGCGAGATCACGGCCCTCATCAACGCCCCGATCCTCAAGAGCCACCCCATCGCCGGCTACACCAACTGCTTGAAGAACCACTACGGGAGTTTCCACAACCCGCAGGATGCCCACGGCGTCGGCTGCGACCCGTTCATGGCCCACCTCAATAACCTGCCCGTCATCCGCCAGAAGTCGCGTCTCATGCTGAGCGACGTCCTGCTGCCCGTGGCCGATCGCGGCCCGCAGCCCGCGCCGCAGTTCGTCTGGGAATACAAGGCCGTCCTGGCCGCGACCGACCCGGTGGCGATAGATGCCGTGGCCCTGAAGATCCTGGACGAGCAGCGCGCCAAGATCCAGAAGCCGCCGGCCTCCGCCAAGGCCAAGTGCCTCCTGACCGCCGCCCAGATGGGCCTCGGCGTCGCCGACCTGGCGAGAATCGATCTCGTGACGGTGTAGTGCGACAGCGCCAGGTCGCTGGCTCGTCAGTCCACCAGGCGCAGGCCGAGGCGGCGGGCGTGCTCGCGGACCTCGGCGACCTCTTGAAGCGTGACCGTGCGGGCAATCTCGGAATAGTTGCGGCGGCCCTCGGGCCGAAGAACGTCGGCGGCCGGGCGATACTGGCCCATCACGTTCACGCACGTCCGGGGCGAGACGGAGGCGAGAAAATCGAGGACCCCGCGGCCCTCCTGGACGCCGCCGGGCATCACGAGGTGCCGCACCAGCAGGCCCCGCCGCGCCACGCCCCCGTCAATCACAAGGTCGCCGACCTGGCGGTGCATCTCGCCGACGGCCGCACACGCGCGGGCGGGGTAGTCGGACGCCCGGGCGTATCGCTCGCCGCTGGCGGAGAGGCTGAACTTGAAGTCCGGCATGTAGATTTCTACGAGCCCGTCCGCCAGGCGCAGCGCCTCGAGCGACTCGTATCCGCCGCAATTCCACACGACGGGCACGCCGAGACCCCGGCCGCGGGCCTCGACGACGGCCTCAAGCAAGGCCGGCATGAAGTGCGTGGGCGTGACGAAGTTGATGTTCTCGCAGCCGCGCGATTCCATGCCGAGCATGAGGCCCGCGATTTCCGCCGCCTCCACTTCCCGGCCGCCTGTCGCGCGACTGATATCCTCGTTCTGGCAGAAGACGCAGCCGAGGTTGCAGCCGGCCAAGAAGATCGTGCCGCTGCCGCCGGAGCCGACCAGGCACGGCTCCTCGCCGAAGTGCGGGCCGGCGCTGGCGACGACCGGCCTCTCACCCGCGCCGCAGAAACCGCGCTCGCCCGCCGCGCGGTCAACGCCGCAGGCGCGCGGACAAAGCCGGCACGGCTTCATCAACGCGTAAGCGGCCGCTACGCGCTTCTCAGCTTCCTTCTCGTCAAGCATTGTTACAACCTGAACTTCCCGTCCTCCTGCAGCACCTTCCCATCCGCCTCGATCCGCCCTCCCTGCCGCAGGTCGCAGATCATGTCCCAGTGCAGGGCCGACCGGTTGCGGCCGCCGGTCTCGGCGTAGCTGCGCCCGAGGGCCAGGTGCACCGAGCCGCCGATCTTCTCGTCGAAAAGGATGTTCTTGATGAAGCGCGCGATGCCGTAGTTGGTGCCGATGCCCAGTTCGCCCAGCCGCCGCGCCCCGGGGTCCATGTCGATCATCTGCGCCAGGAACGCCTCGTTCTTGGCGGCCGTCGCCTTCACGACCTTGCCCTTCTCGAACTCCAGCCGCACGTCGGTCACTTCCTTGCCGCGGTAGCACACCGGGTAGGTGTAGCGGATGCGGCCCTCGGCGCTGGACTCGACAGGGCCGGTGAAGACCTCGCCGTCGGGCATGTTGTGCGTGCCGTAGGCCCCGAGGAATTTTCGCCCCTTGACGCTCATCGTCAAGTCCGTGTCGGGCGCGACGATGCGGATGCGGTCGGCCCCCTTGAGGCGGGCGATGATCCTCTCCTGCATCGCGCGGGCCTTCCGCCACTCGGCCACGGGGTCCTTGCGGTCCGTCAGCGCGGCGGCGTAGACGAACGCCTCGAACTCCTCCAGGCCCATGCCGGCGTCCTGGGCGTAAGCGGGCGTCGGAAAGAGCGACAGCACCCACTCGTTCTTACGCAGCATCAGGTCCATGAGGGGGCGGCGGGCGGTTTCGGTCAGCCGCTGCCTGGCCGGCTCGACGCCCGCGAGGGCCTGCGTGTTGATCTCGGCGAGGATGTTGACGTAGTGGTCGGCCTCGCGCGCCGCCACGAGGGCCGACTTCGGAAGGAACGCCAGTTGCTCCCGACCGGCCTCGGCGTAGAAGACCTCCGACGCGGCATTGGGGGCCATGCGGTACATCGGATGGCCCCCCGCGCGAAGGACGCAGCGGCCGACCTCCAGGATGAGCGGCTCGGCCGCCGTCGGCCCGGCGATCATCACCACCTGGCCGCGTTTTACTTTCCGGGAATACCCGACCAGGACCTCCGCCAGGCGACTTACGCGCGCATCTATCATCGGCGATTCTCCTTTGGACCGTGGCCCCTCGTGCCTTCAATGGTAACGGTTTGCGTGGCGGGTGTGCAACAATGCGCCTTATTTAGCCCCGGGTGAATACACGGGGGGCCGAACGGCGCGTGCGCCTGCGAACGTTGGGGGGCGGCGGGGGGCGGGCGCGTGCTGACGTGCGGCCACCGGTGCATTCACCGGGGGCTAAATATGGCAGGCGCCACCCGGCGATGCAACTACCGCCTCATGCGGTCGCCCGCCAAGAGCGCCAGCGCCTCGGCCCGCGTCGCGGGCTTCGAGCGGAATATGCCGCGCACCACGCTCGTCACCGTCACCGTGCCGGGCTTGTGGACGCCGCGGATTGTCATGCAGAGGTGTTCGGCCTCGATGACCACCATGACGCCGCGCGGCCGGAGGGTGCTCATGATGTCGTCGGCGATGGCCGAGGTCAGGCGCTCCTGGACCTGAAGCTTGCGGGCCTCGAGCTCCACGATCCGCGCCAGCTTCGAGAGGCCCGTCACCCGCTTGGCGTGCGGCAGGTAGGCGACGTGGGCCCGGCCGATGAACGGCACGAGGTGGTGCTCGCACATGCTCACCAGCGGGATGTCGCGCACCAGGACGATCTCGTCGTGCTCCTCGACCGGCAGGAAGGTCATGATGTCCCTGGCCTTCTTGTCCATGCCGGCGACGAGTTCCTGCCACATGTGGGCCACGCGATCCGGCGTATCGCGCAGGCCCGGCCGCTTGGGGTCCTCGCCGATGCCTTCCAGCAGCAGGCGCGTCGCGTGCGCGACTTTCTTGAGGTCAACCATTGTGATACCTCCTTCGTCAAGTCACGTAGGGTGGGTGCTATGCACCCACCATGTTCGTGCGTCGCCGGCAAAGCTGGTGGGTGCAGAGCACCCACCCTACATCATGCGTAAAAGCCATATTCGTACGCCGCATCGAAAAGCGCGACGACGTTCTCCGGCGGCACGCCCGCCTGGATGTTGTGGACGTTGTTGAAGACGTATCCGCCGCCAGGTTTCCAGATGTCCAGGTTGCGGCGGACGTGCTCGCGGACGGCCTCGGGCGTTTCGGACGGCAGGACGTGCTGGGCGTCGATCGCCCCGCCCCAGAACGCCAGGCGTTTGCCGAACCGCTCTTTGAGGTCCTTCGGATCCATCCGGGCGGCGCTTATCTGCACGGGGTTCAGGATGTCGATGCCGTTGTCCATCAGGTCCGGAATATACTCGATGCACGAGCCGCACGTGTGGTACCAGATCTTCGCCTTCGTGCGAGAGCGGATGTACTGGACGAGCCGCTTCTGGCGCGGCTTGACGACGCGCCGGTAGAAGTCTGGCCGAAAGAGCGGGCCGCCCTGCCCCGCAAGGTCGTCGCCGATCATGATGACGTCCACGACATCGGCCACCTCGTCGAGAAACGCGCGGAACCAGTCCATCCAGAACGCCAGCGTCCGGTCCAGCAGGGCCTCGCAGAACTCCGGCTGCGTCAGCGTGTCGATGAACCACTGCTCCAGGCCGCGCATGTACCAGCAGATTTCGTACACGACGCCCGAGATGCCGCTTACGACGGCGTACGGCGTGTCGCGGCGGATCGCCAGCGCCCGGTCGCGCAGGCCCGCGAAACGGCCCGGGTCGTCGCCTTTGGGGAACGGATAGCGCCGCACGTCCTCAATCGTGGCGCTTGCGAGCGGATGGTGACTAATATCCATGTATAGCGGCGAGTCGCCGGGCATCGACCACGTAACGCCGAACTCGTCCGTCAGGTCGTGCCACGTGCGGCCCTGGCGCTCGCGGACGACGATGCCGCCCTTCCAGTCCGCCGCAGCCCCGGCCGCAATGTAGCGCGTGTCGACGTGGAACCGCTCGAGCACCTCCTCGCACGGCCGCGCGAGTTGCTGCACCGCGTCCATGATGACCAGATCGTCCTTGATGCCCAGGTGCGCCGCGAGCGCCTGGTACGCGACCTTGTGGATGCCGGTCTGGTTGCCGCCCAGGTCTATCGGCACGCGGTCGGGCGTCTCGTGGTTGAGGGCCGCCAGCAACCGCTCGCGCGAGGTCATGGTTTCGCGTCGCATGGTCACTGCCCCGCCGTCTCGAACGACTTCAGGTGGTTGCCGTACCCGATGACAAACGTGGATGCGGCCAGAATGAGGATGCCGGCCCAGACAAGGGCGTGCGTCCGGCGGCTGGTGCCCTTCCACTCCTTGAAGTAAATGCCCCACAGATTGCTGAACACGATAATAAAGGACATGTGGATGGGCCAACTTGAGAATTTGTACGCGCCCAGCCTCGTGGACCCCATCGTGTAGAAGAAGAACTGGAAGTACCAGATGACGCCCGCCAGGCCCGACAAGAGGTAGTTCAGAGGCAGCCCCTTGCCGCCGGAGACGTAATCGCGCGTCGTCTTGTTCTTCAGGTTCAGGATGAGGCACCAGACGAAGTTGACCGTGAACCCGCCCGCCATGATGACCACCAGGCCCGGCAGCCCCTGGAAGATGTCGTTGGAGCAGTAGTCCTGGGCCACCTTGTCGATCTCGCCGCTTGCCGCAATGGCAAAGGCCATGAACGAACTCATCACGCCCGCGAAGATCGCCACCGCAAAGCCCTTCAGGAGCGCGAACTCCTTGATGGTCGCCCGCGCCTGCTCCGCCGTCAACTCGCGCTCCTTGCGGATGCCCGCCATGCCGCAGACGACGATACCGAGCATCGAGATCGCCGCCCCGCCCACGATCGTCAGGCCCGAGGCGCTCGTCACAAGCGCCATGGCCTTGCCCTCGAAGATCGGCGGCACGGTGAACCCCGCCGCGGCGCAGAACCCCAGGGCCACCGCATAGCCCAGCGACAGGCCAAGGTACCGCATCGAGAGGCCGAACGTCAGCCCCCCGACGCCCCAGACCGCACCGAACAAGTACGCCAGCAGGATGCTCTGCCAGGGGCTCGCCCTGAGGACATCCACGAACTTCGGGCACGTGATATACGCCATCAGCGCCGGCATGAGGACCCACGCGGCCACGCCCTGGATGAGCCAGTAACTCTCCCACGCCCACTGGCGGACCTTGCGGAACGGGACGTAGAAACTCCCCGCCGCCAGCCCGCCGACCGAGTGCAGAAAGACGCCCAAGAAAGGATTGGCTGCCATCGAATAGGAGTCCTTTCCCGCGGGCGCGCGGCCCGCCAAAGTCCGCTCAGGATAGGGTCTTGTCGGGAAGTTGTAAAGCGTTTCGCTCGGGCAATGTAACAACCAAACGTTGAACCCCGCCGCGCAAAACGGTAATCTAGGAGGCCGTGGCTCCAATGAAAGGCCTGACATGAACCCCGAACGCATCCCCGTCAAAATCTATCCCGACGACCGCGCCGCCAGCCGCGAGGTCGCCCGACGCATCTCCGACCTCGTGCGCCGCCGCAACGCCGAGGGCCGCCCAACCGTCCTGGGCCTGGCGACCGGCCACACGCCCATCAACGTGTACCGGGAACTTGCGCGCCTGCGCCGCGACGAGGGCCTGGACTTCTCGCGCGTCGTCACATTCAACCTCGACGAGTACTGGCCCATCAAGCCGGCGGCCCTCCAGTCGTACCACGCATGGATGCACGAGAACCTCTTCAAGCACGTGAACGTGCGGGCCGAGAACATCCACATTCCCTCCGGCACGCTTCCCGAGGCCGACCTGGCGGCCCACTGCCGCGCGTACGAAAAGGCGATCGCGGAGGCCGGCGGCATCGACCTCCAGGTCCTCGGCGTCGGCCGCGTCGGCCACATCGGCTTCAACGAGCCCGGCTCCGACCGCGCCACCCGCACCCGCCGCATACGCCTCGACAAGGTCACCCGCAAAGACGCCGCCGCCGATTTCTTCGGCGAGGAGCACGTGCCGGAGATGGCGATCACGATGGGCGTCGGCACGATCCTGGAGGCCCGCGAAATCTGCCTCCTGGCCTTCGGCGAGCACAAGGCACCCATCCTCCGCCGCGCCGTCGAGGGCGAAATCTCCGCCGCCGTCGCCGCTTCATTCCTTCAGGAGCACCGCGGCGCGACGTTCTTCCTGGACGAGGCCGCCGCGGCCGACCTGACGCGCCTGGCCGCCCCGTGGCTCCTCGGCCCGTGCGAGTGGGACGACCTCCTGGCCCGCCAGGCGGTAATCTGGCTTGCCCGAAAGCTCGCCAAGCCCATCCTCAAGCTCACCGACGAGGACTACGGCGAAAATAACCTCGGCGACCTCGCCGGCGAAAAAGGCGGCGCGTACCACGTCAACATCGACGTCTTCCGACGACTCATGGGCACCATCACCGGCTGGCCGGGCGGCAAGAAGGGCCCCAAGCGCGTCCTCGTCCTCAGTCCGCACCCCGACGACGACGTAATCTCGATGGGCGGCACGCTCATGCGCTTCGCCGAGCAGGGGCACGAGGTCCACACCGGCTACATGGTCAGCGGATACCTGAGCGTCTTCGACCACGACGTGGCCCGCTACGCCGACTTTGTGGCCGAGTTCAACCGCATCTTCGGCCTCACGCCGCGCGAAACGGCCACCATCGAGAAGCACATCGACCAGTTCCTGCGCCAGAAGAAGCCCGGCGACGTCGACACGCGCGAGGTCCAGGCCGTCAAGGCCCTCATCCGCAAGGCCGAGGCCCTCGATGCCGCACGCTACACGGGGGTCCCCAAGACGCGCGTCCACTTCCTCGAGATGCCGTTCTACGACACCGGCATGGTCGAGAAGCGGCCGCTCGAAGCCAAGGACATCGCCTGCGTCCGCAAGCTCCTGAAAAAGGTCAAGCCGGAGATCGTCTTTGCCGCCGGCGACCTCTCGGACCCGCACGGCACGCACCGGCTGTGCCTCGATGCCGCGCGGCAGGCCCTGGATGCGTACGTGGCCGCGGGCGGCGCGCCGCCTCAACTCTGGCTCTACCGCGGCGCGTGGGAGGAATGGCCCGCCGACCGCATCGACATGGCCGTGCCCCTGTCGCCCGATGAACTGAGGCGCAAACGCTTCGCCATCTTCCGCCACCAGAGCCAGAAAGACCGGGCGATGTTCCCCGGCCCGTACGACAGCCGCGAGTTCTGGCAGCGGGCCGAAGAACGCAACATGGCCACGGCGAAACTGTACGATACCCTCGGCCTGCCGGAATACCACGCCATCGAGGCGTTCGCGAAATGGCCCCTCGGCCGCTCGGCCCACGCTGCGGCACAGCTCGAAAAGGCGTAGGCGCGCCCCGCGCGTACAAATTGTAGGGGCGGCCCTGCGTGGCCGCCCTGACGTTGGCGGGCGAGGCGTGCCCTTCCCCCGCTGGAACACCGGCGGCATCAGCCTTGCAGAGCCTCTAAGGCCAAGTCCGCGAGGGCGCCGCGTTTCTGCGTGCCGTATGGAACCCGTATGCCCGTCAGCCATCCTGCTCTGCCCTGGTAGTTAAGGCGCGGTTTGACTTCAAACCCAAGCCGCCTTACCTAGCCGGCCCGGTCGGCCGGAAGCCGGATATCAATCACCAAGCACTGCCTCTGCAGGTACAAGTAGAGCACGTCATTCCGGCCTTTTGTCGCATAGCCCAAGTAGCGGCTGCGGGGGTTGAACTTCTCCTGGAGACCTTGGCACTTCGCGACCAGCCTCTTGCGGAGCCACAGGATAAGCTCGGGAGGGCGCCCCCCCCAATCCCGCCGCCAGGACTTCGTCCGAAAGCAGGCCATCCGATGGAATCACCAACTCCCTCCGCGCGCCCCGCTTCCTTTGCGTCCGCAATCCTGGCGCTGGATTAAAGACGCCGTAGCCGACCAAGAGGATGTCTTCCACGGCAAGCGGGGCTACTTGGACCACCAATCGGCTCAACCGCGTCAGGTATTCGTAGGACGATTCCCTGCCGCCGCCCGTGATGTGCCGCGCCACTACGTTATCCGTCGGCACGATGAAGGCACCGAAGCATCGGACGGCCGGGCGCTCTGACTTGCACCTGGTGGCAAAAGCCTGCATTTTCAGGATGTCCAGCTCAAACCGGGACAACTTCCCCTTCTCTATCTCGACGCAGACAGCCGTGTCCGCCGTTCTGAGAACCAGGTCGCTGTTGAACCTGCCAGGCGGAGATACAGGCTCGTTCTTCGCCATCGCCAGCGACGGGGCCAGTTCGCGGATGTTCTGTTCGATCCGGGCGTCGAAGTTGGCCGGGTCAGCCTCATGCTTTGCCAGCAGCCCTGAGAGTTCCTCCGGCGATACGCGCCCAACGGCTTGGGACAGAACCTCGCGGAGCCGGGGCGGAAACCTGCTGCCGATCCCCGCCGCTTCTCGCATGCTCACGCTGACGACAGATAAGGACACCAACGCCTCCCCGCCATAAGGCCGTAAGGGCACCCTGGGCTTTCGCACGCTCACCGAGTCCGGGACCTGATTGAGCGTTATGCTCATCCCCACTCAGGGAGTGACTTGACTACGAAGATACAGACCACGAGATGATCTGTCCAGTAGTGAAGGGGCCGGGTGCCACGGTTGCGCCGTTCAGCAACCGTGCCCCCCGTTCGACGCAGCACACGGCTGCAAACAGCGCAGCCGTGGCACCCGGCTCCTTTGCACCGGTCTATGCCGCGCCAGCCTACTTCCCGCTCACCGTCAGATCATCAAAATGCGTCGCTGCGTCGGCCTTGGTCCACAGGCCCACCTTGCCGGCGTCCTTGAACGTATCGTCCCTGGCCTCGGCGACCTTCTTGCCGTCGAGGTAGCACTCGATTTGCTCGCCCTTCATTGTCACGCGGATCGTGCGCCAGCCCGGCTCGGCCTTGAGGTCCGCGTTGGCCAGTTGCGTGCGTTTGCCGTCGACGACCTTATAGAGGCGGAAGTTGTCTTCCAGCGGGTTCCAGCGGCAGACGTAGTAATTCTTCGCGTCCTTGGCGCGCCAAACCGGGCCGCCGCCCTGGTCGGTCTTCCCCGCGACGGCTTTCATGCGGACCGTAAGGTCAAGGTCCTTGAAGGCGGTGTCGCCGGCGAGGGCGATGTTGAACTGCGAGCCCGGCCCCTCGGCGGACTGCGCGATGACGTTCGGCTTGGAGGGCGCCGACTCGTCGGCCGCGACCTTCCACGTGCCGACAGCCGCCTCCCACCCCTTGGGCGTCTCGCCCGCCTTGTCGGCATCGAAATTGAAGACCGCCGGCTTCGCGGCCTCCTCCGCCGGCGCCGCCGCCACAAGGCACGCGGCAAGAACGACCATCGCAAGGATATGAGATTTGCCCGGCATGCCCGCTCCTCCTCCAATGTGCGCGATGTGAGGTTAGCCGGATACCAGCCTACCGTATCGCGGCCCGCGCGACAAGAACTTGCAGCCCCCGGCCGCACGGCCTATAATCGCCACCTCGGCGACAACGTTTAGCCGTCGCCGGTACGGCGACGATGCCGTGTTTAGCCGTCGCCGGTACGGCGACGATGCCGTGTTTAGCCGTCGCCGCAAACGGCGACGATGCCTGTTTAGCCGTCGCCGCAAACGGCGACGATCAACGAAAGAACCGCCATGAACATAAGTTACAAGTGGCTGAAGGAATACGTCCCGACGGACCTGCCTGTCCGCGAGGTCGCCGAGGCCCTGACGCGCGTGGGCCTGAACGTCGATAACATCACCGACCTTCCGGGCGGCGACGCGTGCCTGCTGGTGGAGGTCACCAGCAACCGCCCCGACTGCCTGGGCCACCTCGGCGTGGCGAGGGAACTGGCGGCGGCCCTGGGCGTAAAGGTCAGGATGCCGGACGCCGCGTACGAGGAGTCCGCCGAGGCGGCCGAGAGCCTCACGAAAGTCGAGATCGAGGACCTCGACCTCTGCCCGCTCTACACCGCACGCATCATCAAGGGCGTCCGCGTGGGGCCGAGCCCGGCGTGGATGGCCCAGCGGCTGGAGGCCGTCGGCGTGCGGCCGGTCAACAACATCGTGGACATAACTAACTACGTGATGATGGAGTGCGGCCAGCCGCTGCACTCGTTCGATTACGCCCCCCTGGCCGAGCACCGCATCGTCGTCCGCCGCGCGCGGCCGGGAGAGCGGTTCGTCGCTATCGACCACTCGGAGCACACGCTGGCGCGGGAGCGCCTTGTGATCGCCGACGCGCGGCGTGCGGTCGCGCTGGCGGGCGTCATGGGCGGCGTGGATACGGAGATTTCCGCGAGCACCAGGGACGTGCTCTTGGAGGCCGCCGTCTTCGACCCGATGAACATCCGCACCACCGCCCGTACGCTCGGCTTGATGAGCGAGTCCAGCTACCGCTTCGAGCGCCGCGTGGACCCGTGCACCACCGATTGGGCCAGCCGCAGGGCCTGCCAACTGATTTTGCAGATCGCGGGCGGCCGGGCGGCACGCGGCGTGGTGGCGGTCGGAAAGCCGCAGCCGACGCCGCGCGAAGTGGCGATGCGCGTCGCGCGGATCAAGACGCTCCTGGGCCTTGCGATTCCGGCCCAGACGGCCGCGGACATCCTCAGGCGGCTGGAATGCGAGGTGCTCGAGGCCACCGCCGAGCGCATCCGCGTCCGCATCCCGTCGTGGCGGCCAGACCTGGAGCGCGAGGCCGACCTCATCGAGGAAGTCGCGCGCCATCACGGGTACGAAAAAATCCCGGAGAGCAAGGAAGTGCGCCTGGCCTACGCCCCGCGCACCAAAGCCGAGCAGGTCCGCGAGATGGTTTCGCAGGTCCTCACGGGCGCCGGGTACTTCGAGGCCGTGACGTTCACCTTCACCAGCCGCGACCACGCCGTGCGGATGCGTCCGCGCGAAATCACGGCCGAGCCGCTCGTATGCCGCGGGGCGCCGCTGGCCCTGCGCGAGTCGCTGCTGCCGGGCGTGCTGGAATCGCTCCGCGTCAACCAGAGCGCCGGCGAGCCGCACGCGCGCCTCTTCGAGATCGCCAAGCGGTTCGTGCCCGTCGAGGGCCGCGAACTGCCGCAGGAAACCGCGTGCCTGGCAATCGCGGGCCACGACGATTTCGAGGGCCTGCGCGGCGTGGTGGAGGCCGTGTTCGACGCTCTGCGGCTTGCCGGCCGCGTGAAATTCGTCGCCACGGATCGCTATCCGGACCTCGACGCCGGCGCCGCCGCCGAAATCCTGCTCGACGGCCGGCCCGTCGGCATGATCGGCCGCACGACGGCCGACGCCGCCAAGGCGTTCGATCTGGATGACCCGCCGCTTGTCGCGGAACTCGACTACGCGCAGCTGATTGAGGCGGCGGACCTGAGGCCGCAGTTCAGGCCCCTGCCCCAGTTCCCCGCGATTTTGCGGGACCTGGCGATCGTCGTGGACGAGGCCGCCGCGTGGGAAGCGGTCGAGAAGGCCGTCGCGGCCGCGGGCGTCAAGGAACTGGAATCGGTCCAGCCGCTGAGCGTCTATCGCGGCAAGCAGGTTCCCGAGGGCAAAAAGAGCGTCGCTCTGCGGTTGACCCTTCGGAGCCCCGGCGGCACGCTCACCCACGAACAGGCCGACCAGATGCAGGCCGCAGTGCTGGCGGCCCTGAAAGACTCGCTCGGGGCCGAGTTGCGGGCATAACCCGCCTCATCTTTCCTTGCCGCCATTGCGTTTTTGCCGCCCCGCCGCGCTCTTTGTCGCCCAATCCTCCTCAGCGCTCTCGGCGTTCTCTGCGGTTAAGGCCCTGCCGTTTTGGCCGTTGCCGTTTCGTTGTCCGGTTCCCGGTTCCCCGTTCCCCGTTCCCGTCTTTGTCCTGCCGTTTGGGATGTTGCTTTTTCGCAACACTGTTCCCAGTTCCCCGTTCCCTGTTCCCGTTCTTTGCCGTTGACGTAAGTCGCGCTTGCCTAAATTACCAAAGTGAATTATTAGAGCGGCGCGCCGCGTTTTTGCCCCTTTTGGAGGGTCAAAACGGCCCTGGCGCTAGCGCCAGAGGGGGTGGAGGGCCGAAATGTTAAGATGGGTAAGGCAAAAAGTGTACCAAATTTAACACTTTTGAGCCCTGTTTTGATGGAACTTGATAGTGTTTTGCTCTTTTTTCGCCTTTTTGGCGCTCTGGTCATATACATACCTCGTGGTATTCCGAAAACACTTACAGCGTTACTTTTTTCACAGCGATGCCGCGCGCCTTCGAATGTTGCGAAAAAGCAACACTTTCCGGCGGGGGTATGTTGCCAAAAAACAACACGGATGTTGCCGAAAAGCAACACGGATGTTGCCAACAAGCAACACCTTGTCGATGGCGGCGGTCGGGGTTCTCGTAGTGCAGAATGCAGAGTGAAGAGTGCAGAGTGAAAAACGACCGCGGAATTCGGGATGCCTCCAAGGTGTGAACTTGAAACCCGCCATTAGGCCTGGCGGGCAGGCTCGGCACCAGGCAACGCGGGAACCGGGAACGGGGAACGGGAAAACGGAAACAAACCCGCGGCACTGCCGCGGGATGGAGCGGCGGGGCAGTTCGAGCCCCGACCGTAAGGTCGGGGTCACGCCT
>Ga0209777_10005637_pt1 | contig 14335 bp, 14 predicted proteins | sample FrelakmetHBP12HB_FD_187147 | JGI IMG/M metagenome (GOLD analysis project Ga0209777, IMG submission 187147) | Freshwater lake sediment microbial communities from the University of Notre Dame, USA, for methane emissions studies -HBP12 HB (SPAdes)... | ecosystem: Environmental > Aquatic >...
CTTGAAAAAATAGAACCTGCACAACAGTGTGAAAAATAAAAGGCACGTTTCGTAATGCACGTGCCTTTTATTTTATCCATTATTTCATCTATATAAGGAATGTTTATCTCATACTGTAAATACAGCCGCAATAATTCTGACGATAGATACCGAATCGCTTTGCGAATTCGTTGGCACGCAGGAACCCGCCCTGTTTCTTAAAATTTCTGACTAGAAATTTGTCTCCCCCGATTTCCCGCCCGATACGATTAATTACTTCCGCTGATTTTTGGGGACCGATTGTTAATGTGGTGGTAAAAGCATCAAAGTCATGCTCCTGCATATAAAGAAAAGTCTTCTTCAATCTCATACGGAAGCAAACTTCACACCTTTTACCACCCTCAGGCTCTTCCGCAAGGTTAGCAGTTTGCTCCAACCATTCTTTGGGGGCATAAGATGCATCTTCGAGAGAGCAGTTCATCAATTTAGTAATGATATTGACAGTTTTTAGCCGTCTCTCATACTCTTCGAAGGGGTGAATGTTAGGATTGTAGAAATAGCCCGTTATCTGATGTCCTTCATCATGCAATCTTTCAATTGTCCCAACTCCACAGACTCCGCAACAGATATGCAAAACTACTTTCATTGCACTACCATAACTTCAATAAATTAGTAACCTCGGTGAAGTCAGTAAAGGGAGTACAGGTTATGCCATGTTGTTGGCAATTCCGGAGGAGGCTTTCGGTGGCAAAAATGTGGTGGCTGAGCATGGCAGCGGGTAGGTCCGAAGTTCCGTTACCAATATATACTATGTAATAACCTTCGTCAAAATATAATTTCGCGTATTTGTCTTTGAATGCTCTATCTACTACATTGCCATCGGGCCCAATATATTGCACTCTCAATCCGCGAGGTTGAAAACGTGTTTCCGCCGCATGAAATTCAATACCGGACAGGTCGTTATCCTTCAAAATTTGTTTGATATAAAAATCCAGGCCGTTGCTGACAATCACTAGTCTGAAGTCTTTGTTAGCGCAAAAATTTACAAAATCCTTGAAGCCGTTACGCAGACTGGCTTTCGTTTTTATGTATTCCAGCATAATCTTCTTACCGGCTTTAACCATACCGAATGCCTGTTCATTAAACTGCCCTACGGTGATTTTCCCGTCTGTATATTGTTTGTTCACGGTACGCCAATCACCGTTAGCAAAAGCATCGAGCAACATAAAACTGATGTCTTTTTCGGTCACTGTGCCATCGAAATCACATTGAACTAAAACCTTCCCTATCTTTTCCAAATCAGTAATTACCCCCAAGAACTATTTTACAGTATTAGCATCGCATCGCCAAAACTATAAAAACGGTATTTTTCAGCGATAGCTGTCTGATACGCTTTATCGATAAGTTCTTTGCCAGCAAAAGCCGAAACCAGCATCAGCAATGTAGATTTCGGCAGGTGAAAATTGGTTATCATCGTATCCGTTATTTTAAATCCATACCCTGGCAGGATGAACAAATCTACCCAGCCCTCATAGGGTTTTATCAGAGAATTACCGCCGGCTTTAGCGGCCGCTTCGACCAATCGTACACTGGTCGTGCCTACACAAATCACACGCCTGCCTTCTTTTTTAGCCCGTGATATTTCCTCGGCGACCTCTTGACTCACAACTCCGTATTCCCGATGAATGTGATGTTCCTGCGGATTTTCTACCTGAACAGGTCGGAAGGTATCCAGTCCCACATGAAGCGTCACGAACAGACACTTCACTCCCCGCTCTCTGATTTTAGCGAGTAGCTCCAGAGTAAAATGCAAACCGGCAGTCGGCGCTGCAACACTACCCTCCTGGTCAGCATAAACAGTCTGGTATCGGTTCGGATTTTGCAATGGCTCGTGAATATAAGGTGGTAAGGCAACCGCACCGAAATCATATAGTGCTGATTCATCGGAAAATTTGATAACGCGGATACCGTTTTCGCTGGATTCAATCACTTCAGCAGTAATAGTTATTTTCTTTCGGCTACCGGTTAATTCAAGTATTGTGCCGGGTTTCACCCGCCTCCCCGGTTTAACCAGTGTCTCCCAGACATTCGGACTGAGCCGACGGAGCAAAAGAATCTCCGCTACACCGCCAGTACCTGACTTTGTCCCTGAAAGTCGAGCTGGGATGACACGACTATCATTGAAAACTATTACATCGCCGGAATGTAGGAAGTCCAAAAGCTCAGAGAAACGGTGATGGTCGATTGCCCCGCTTTTACGGTCTATCAGCATCAAACGAGATGTATCCCTGGGTTCTATTGGTCTTTGTGCAATCAGTTCCTGAGGGAGTTGGTAATCAAAATCAATGGTACGCATCAAAATTTATTATACGGCTCGCATGCCCTTTATAACAAAGAGACTACTTCAGAATTCACGAGGATTCTGATTACTTGAAGAAATTCCGTATGGCATCGAATTCACTTGGGAGTAGTCCCATAATCATCGGGAACTTATCCAGGAAGAAACCCGCCAGCGATGAGCCGGTAATCAAGCTGGAATCACTAAATTTCACAATTATTGCCAGTAAAGCACTGACAGACAATGCTCCCATTATCAAACCGAAGACACCGCCGCCGAGTCTATCTACCCAACCCAGCATAATTGCTTTGATGAACGACCTTAACAGGAACGCAATCAGTGCTGCAATTGCCATCACTGCCAACAGAATAATAACAAAGGCGGCGATATTAGCGATATCTGTATTATGGATGAAAGTGAGCACACCACCGAATTGCTGGTAAAAGTTACTTGCTAATATGATACCGACAATGAGACCGATTACGGAAAGTAGAGACCTGATGAGACCTTGAGCTATCCCACCGAGGACTGAGATAATTAGATAAATAATAATTACAATATCAAGTCCGTTCATTTCTCTCCCCCTTATCTGTGATGAATACTAAATAGAATGTTAAACGGGACTGAATGTAGCAGAATATTTGCCAAACAGGTATTTCAGATTGTATCATACTCATACCTCTTGGTAAACTATAATCACATCAAACAACTATACATCCTGTGAAACGGGAAGGAAAGATGACTGAATATAAAGTTACCTTCTTACCGAACAATAAAGCGGTTGAAGTAAAAGCCGGTTCGACTCTTCTGCAAGCCGCAGAAAAAGCCGGGATTATTATCAATAGTCTCTGCGGCGGTGATGGTCTTTGCGGCGAATGCCGGTTACAGGTAGTCCACGGGAAGGCAATGGCTGATAAGGATGCTATTGCTTTCTTTTCCAAGGATGAAATCGAAGACGGCCATGTTCTCGCCTGCCGGACCAAAGTCGAGAGTAATCTCACCGTAAAGGTGCCTGTGAAGTCACGAGCGGAGCAGGAAAAGATTATGATGGAGGGCACCACTATCACTTACAGCGAGCCGGAAAAGGTTGCCCTACACAGGGAATCCAATGAATCAGCCGTGTCTTTCGACCCGCTGGTAAAGAAGGTTTATCTTGAGTTACCCGAACCGACGCTTGAGGACAACGCCTCGGATATCGACCGTATCACACGGGAGCTCAGCAAAGTTTCTGATTATCAGACCTTTGAAATCTCCTTAGCCTGTTTGCAAAATCTGACGGAGAAACTACGTGCTCACAAATGGAAAGTTACCGTTATTTTTGCCCGACACAATGGTGTAGGACGTATATTGGAAATCGAAGGCGGTAACACCTCGGACAAACACTATGGATTGGCAGTAGATGTCGGCACAACGACCGTCGTTGCCCAACTGGTGAATCTTAAGACCGGAGAGGTTCTCGGAGTCAAGGGCAGTCATAATCTGCAGGCTCATTACGGTGAGGATGTCATCTCGCGTATGGTATTTGCATGCGTCCGCGGCTCACTTGAGCCTCTTCATAAAGCCATCATCACAAATATCAATCATCTGGCTCAAACCCTGGCACAAGAAAATCATATCACCACCGGAGACATTGATTCGATTGTTGCGGCAGGTAATACCACGATGAGTCATTTCCTATTGAATTTAACACCATGCTCTATCAGATTAGAGCCATACGTTCCGACTACGGCAGTTTATCCTCAAATTTTTGCCCACGAAGTCGGTATCGAGATTAATCCGCAGGGTATCCTGGAAGTAGCACCCAGTATTGCCAGTTATGTCGGCGGAGATATCGTAGCAGGTGTGTTGGCTTGCGGAATCTCCGATCAGCCGGAAATCAGATGCTTGATTGACATCGGTACCAATGGAGAAATCGTTATCGGCAACAACGAATGGTTAGTATGTTGTTCTGCTTCAGCCGGACCGGCTTTCGAAGGTGGCGGTGCTCGTAATGGTATGAGAGCTACTAAAGGTGCCATCGAGAAATTAGAAATAAAGGACGGCAAAGTTACTTACGAAACTATCGGTAAAACCAAACCGAGAGGGATTTGCGGCTCCGGATTGATAGATGCCATCTACGAACTGGTACGAAACGGCATTATCGAACAGCACGGAAAATTCAATGTGCTTCACGGCAACCCCCGGTTGATTACGGAGGATAGTGAAATACGTTACATTATCGCCTATCCTGAGGAAGCAGAAACAGGCGAAGCTATCTCGATATCGGAGTCGGAGATTGCCAACCTTATCAAGTCGAAGGGTGCGATATTCGCCGCAATAAAATCGCTGGTGGACTATGTCGGGCTTACTTTTGACCAACTGAATGCCATTTACGTTGCCGGCGGTTTCGGTAGTTCATTGAATATACCCAAGGCGATTGCTATCGGACTTATCCCTGATATCGATGTAAAGAGGGTTCAATTTATCGGAAACAGTTCACTCACCGGAGCACGGATGGCACTGACATCCGTTAAGGCTTTCGAAAAATCGCTGAGTATTGCTCGGAAGATGACTAACCTCGAATTATCAAACTATGCGCCGTTTATGCATGAATTCGTTGCGGCTCTTTTTTTACCGCACACCGATAGTAAGCTCTTTCCGTCGGTTCGCTATTCGCACTAAATAGATTTACTTGCCATCTGAATCATCAGGAGCTCTTTTGATGAGTAAAGCCGGTATATCCGTGCCGCGAAAAACCATCTCTGCTACACTACCCATTGCCCAACGATTGAATCCTGACCGTCCGTGACTTGCCATTACAATCTAGTCGGCAAGCCTCCCAATGAGCACTGTTAATCTGGTCTTAATGCCATTTTTATTCAACCGCTCTGCGATTCTGACAGAATACCGTTGACCTTGTTTCAGCATCTTACCGAGGACTACTGGTATCTTGAGAGACGGGTCAGGTTCAAAGGACGTCCAGTGCAAAATCGGTCCGAAAAAAGCGACCGAAGGCAATTTTCCTTAGAGTGCAAACGAAATGAGGATGTTTTCTGTTGTGTCGCTAAAGACTTATACCATTGCTCGGCAATCTGTTTCGCGTGTTGGCCACATGCATCCATTAACCTGTCAGCAAATGCTTTCTGCGCCATCATCACACCTCCAGATTAAAATTAAGGGGACCTGTTACCTTGAACAGGCTCCCTTAATCGCTATTTTGCTTTGTATTGCGGAGGTCGTTTCTCAGCAAAAGCCCGGGCACCTTCCATGAAATCTTCGGTAGTTCTGACTCTATTGGCTAACTCTTGCTCTAATATCAATCCTTCTTCCAAGCTCATCTCATAACTACGAAGCATAGATTCTTTTGTAGCCCGAACGCCTAACGGACCACGAGAAATAATGGTATTTGCAATTTCCTTAGCGGTGTCCATCAGCTTATCTCGTGGCACTACACGGCTTACCAAACCCCAGCGTAAGGCATCTTGTGCATTAATACGATTACCGGTCAACAGAATCTCTGCTGCTACTGCTCTTGGAATGAAACGGGGCATTCTGACAGTCGCACCTAAACCAGGCATAAAACCGATATTTACTTCAGGCTGACCGAACTGTGCATTATCAGCGGCAATTCTAATATCACAGGACATTGCTAATTCACAACCGCCACCCAGACAGTAACCATGTACGGCAGCAATAAAAGGTTTCCAAATAGTATCGGCACGTACAGTTTTTTCACTCTTTTGCGCTTTCAATTCCTCATCAGTGAGAGGCTTGAATTCTTTGATATCGGCGCCGGCGCAAAAAGCTCTATCCCCTGCTCCAGTGACAATTGCTACCCACAGATCATTATTGTCGCGAAAATCAATCATCGCATCACGCAATCCGCGCATAACATCACTACTGAGTGCATTCATTGCCTCAGGACGATTGATTATTATATTAGCAATCTTACCTTCTTTTACATATTCAACAGCAGCCATAATTCCTCCTATACATTTTGATTAGTTCGATAGTCCTAGAATTTTAACAAACAGTTTTACTTACGTCAAATGTTACCCAACATCATTGCGTAGGTCAATAAATTACGACAAAGAATGATAGAATAGAACCAGTCGTTCGAGAATAAAATGGATAAAATTACTCATACAAAATCCATCAGGTGTAAATACTGTGGAGCTTCCGATACTGTCAAATACGGCACTTTCGAAGGTATGCAAAGACATTTCTGCAAGAGTTGCCACCGTAAATTTGCCGATAATGATGCTTTACCCGGAATGAAAACCCCGATATGGGTAATATCTTCAGTGCTATATCATTATTATAATGGGCTGTCCATCGGAGCTATTCAGAAGCAAGTCAACCAACAATATGGCGCCTATTATGCACAATCAAGTATCTATAATTGGGTAATACGTTTCTCAAGACAGGCAATAGAACAGGTGAAATCGTTTCATCCTCGAGTAGGTAATTCATGGCTGGTTTGCGAGACGATTCTTAATATCGGAAACCGTCGATTGTGGTTCTGGGATATATTCGATATCGACAGCAAATACCTGTTGGTTTCCCACCTTTCCGAATCCGGAACAGCGAAAGAAATATATGCGCTGATAGAATCTGCATACCAGAAAGCGGAGAAATTACCTGAACAAGTAATTATTACTATGCCAATTGAAAAAAATAGGTCAACTATCATGAAACGCTTCCATAGCATAGTGAAAAAACGCAATCGCATCATGCATGGGCTAAAGAATATTGTCACAATGAAAATACTGACGGAAACATGGCTCATACATTACAACTTCATTATGGGAAATAATAAAACTTGGACTGATTTAATTAAGCGAAATCCTGCTCAGTAAAATCACATAACAAATAATGCTATCAACCAGGATTGTAATTACTACGCTCGCAAATTCCTTGACATTATATAGTGTTGATGTTACAATACCACGCAATCTAGGTATAATTGACTCAACATCAATTCGGTATTAAGATAAAGGAGGTAAAACTCGAGGACAAAAATCCTACGGCAGAGAATTCCTAAAATTCAGATGATGCCGGCTGATAGAATCCCGAGTTTGCTCTAAGGAGATGGCGACGGTAGTACAAGACGAAAAAATCCTGGAAATTAAAAACCTGAAAACCTATTTCTACACGCAGGAAGGTGAACTCAAGGCTGTTGACGGTCTTTCTTATTATGTCAGAAAAGGAGAAAGCGTCGGGTTAGTAGGTGAGAGTGCCTGCGGCAAAAGCGTCGGTGCGCTTTCGATATTAAGACTTATCCCCTATCCACCCGGCATAATCGTCGGCGGAGAAATCATCTTTCAAGGGAAAGACCTCTTGAAAGCCACTGAAGAAGAAATGCGTAATATTCGTGGTAACAGCATCGCTATGGTCTTTCAGGAACCGACTACCTCTCTGAACCCGGTACTTACCGTCAGAAGACAAATTTCAGAGACTCTGGAATTACATCGAGGTATGAATAAGAATGAATCTCTTCAGGAAACAATCAGATTACTGAAGCTTGTAGGTATTCCCGATCCCGAGAAAAGAGCTAATGATTATCCATTCCAGTTCAGTGGCGGTATGCAACAGAGAATTATGATTGCCATGGGATTGAGTTGTAATCCGGCATTACTCATCTGTGATGAGCCAACAACTGCCCTGGATGTCACCGTGCAAGCGCAACTGCTGGAAATTATCGACGACTTAAGAGCCAAATTCGGCACCGCTGTTATTATCATTACTCATAACCTTGGTATCGTTGCCCGCTATGTCGACCGTGTTAATGTCATGTATGCAGGTAGACTGGTCGAAACAGCACCGACGGAAGAGCTTTATGCTAATCCAGTTCATCCTTATACTATTGGTTTACTGTCATCAGTGCCTCGTTTGGATATCAGTAAGAAAAAATCATTAAGAATTATCAAGGGTTTACCACCGAACCTTACCCGTCTACCACCTGGCTGTGCATTCGCACCGCGTTGCGATTATGCCATGCCTATATGTAAGAAAGAATATCCTCCACTGGAAAAGGTCGGAGAAGAGCATTATCGGGCATGTTTTGCCGAAATCAGTAAGTTGCAGAAACAGGAAAAATAAGAGAGGGTTTTCGGATAATGGAAGAGAATCATATTATTGAAGTGGAAAACCTGTATATGTATTTCCCAGTCACGGCCGGGGTTATGCAGAAAAAAGTTGCTGATGTCAAAGCAGTGGATGGGGTATCCTTCTATATCAAGAAAGGAGAGACTCTCGGGCTGGTAGGAGAAAGTGGTTGTGGTAAAACAACTACCGGACGATGTATTCTCCAACTTTATGAAGGGACAAAAGGCAAAGTTTCTTTCGAGGGTGTCGACCTTACCAAACTCAAAAAAGAACAGATGCGAAAAATGCGACGGAATATGCAATTGATATTCCAGGACCCATTTGCTTCGCTCGACCCACGTATGACTGCCGGCGAGATTATCGGTGAACCGCTAAAAGTGCACAATTTGGCAAAAGGCAAAGAATATAAAGAGCAAGTCGAAGAGTTGTTCCGTATGGTAGAGCTCGAACCTTATATGGCAAATCGTTATCCTCATGAGTTCAGCGGCGGACAGCGTCAACGTATCGGTATTGCTCGCGCTTTGGCAGTAAGACCGAAATTTGTGGTTTGTGATGAACCCGTTTCAGCTCTCGATGTTTCTATTCAAGCACAAATTATTCTTCTTCTTGAAAAGCTTCGTGAAGAGATGGGGTTAACTTATCTCTTTATTGCTCATGACCTCTCTGTGGTACGGAATATCAGCGACCGTGTGGCAGTGATGTACCTGGGTAAGATTGTAGAGATTACCCATAGCGATGAGCTCTATGCTAATCCATTACACCCGTATACGATTGCTCTGCTATCGGCAGTGCCTATCCCCGACCCGAAAATCGACCGCACCCGCCAACGCATTATATTGAAAGGAGATGTACCCAGCCCAATTAATCCTCCGGCTGGTTGCCGTTTCAATCCGCGGTGCCAGATGGCCATCGATATCTGCAGAGAGAAAGAGCCCGAACTGAAATTGGTGGGTGAAGAACATTGGGTTTCATGTCATCTGGTGAAATCTTCTGCCGGTATTGGTAATCCACCAGCTAACCAGTGATATTCTGAAAATATTATCACAAGAAAGTTTAGATAGTAGAGTTATCTTTTCTTAATCTTTTCTTAATATTTTTAATATAGTATATAATGTGATACCATAGATTATTAAGTATCGACACATCTGAAGAGAGGATATATCGCAATTGGCAAAAAAGCTTTCAGATAATAAACTTATCGAGAAAAAACAGGAAACCGAAGAAGTTAAACGTCGGAAGAGAAAAACCAATACTATTATTACCGTTACGGCGATATTGGTTGTCATCGCCATAGTGGTAAGTGTGGGTTATTATCTGATTTATGCGATGCCTATGCAGCGCACTATTATCCGTGTCAATGATGAAAATATTAAGATCAATTACTTCCTGAAAAGATGTCTCCTCAATTCTACCGACGATGTTTATAGTATGATAACTAACATCGTCTATGAACTTATGATTAAACAAGCAGCGCCGGAATACGGGATTGTAATCTCCGAAACTGAAATTGATGAAGCATTAATGACAGAAGCTAAGGGTTCAAACGACAGCATCTCAGATGCTGAATATCAAGAGTGGTACCGTCAGCAACTCTATACGAGTATGCTTTCCGATAAAGAATTCAGGGATGTAATACGCAATTCTCTAATCGCCCAGAAACTTCAGACGTATCTTCAGGATAACTTACCAACAACAGCTGATCAGGTTCATCTTCATTATATCTATCTTGCAGACTATGCTACAGCTACGGCAATAAAGGAAAGACTGGATAACGGCGAAGATTTTGCTACGATTGCTCGCGAAGTGTCTCTGGATAGCGCAGCTCAGGATGACAACGGGGACAAAGGTTGGATGCCGATACACGCTCTTAGTGCCGACCTCGAATACGCAGTAACAAATCTTACTATTGGACAAGTCAGTGACCCAATACTATTAAATAGTTCATCAGACACTTCCAGTACATCTTCTTCCTCTTCTACTACTGATGGACCGTATGCTCTCATAATGATTTCCGAGAGAGCAACCGCAATGGAAGTCTCAGATACATATATGGCAGTACTTAAAGGACGCGCTCTGGATGACTGGCTCAGTGCACGTTCAGCCACTCAGACGATAAAATTCTTTGGTAAAGGTTCTTCTGGTGGCTACGATTCTGAGACAAATGCATGGTTACAATACCAGTTGGCAAAAATGAAGAAAGCTGCCGGTATTACAGAAACGACGACTACAACGAATACTACAACGACACAATAAGGAAAGCTTAATTGATTAAAGTTCGGAATCTAACCAAATATTATGGTGAACGTCTGGCAGTAGACAATATCAGCTTTGATGTCGGCAAAGGGGAAATCGTCGGACTTCTGGGACCCAATGCTGCTGGCAAGACAACAACAATGCGTATTCTCACCGGTTTTTTAACACCAACTCGTGGCGACACCTGGATAGCCGATTGTAATATGGTCACCAATTCGCTCGAAGGCAGAAAGCATATCGGTTACATGCCTGAATCGGTTCCGTTATATACCGACATGACCGTCCGTGAATATCTCGCGTTTTTCGGACGACTGAGAGGTCTGGATGCCAAGCGTACTAATCACCGAATTAATGACGTAATCGGTCTCTGTAACTTGGAGGAGTATGTCGATTCTATTATCGGTAAGTTATCGAAGGGTTTCAGACAGAGAGTAGGGTTAGCTCAGGCTATCATCCATGAACCGGAAGTTTTGATTTTGGACGAGCCTACGGTTGGCATTGACCCTCTTCAGGTTTCTCAAACAAGAAGTCTCATAAAAGAATTGGGCAAAGAACATACGATACTCCTTTCTACTCATATTCTCCCTGAAGTCAGTGCTACCTGCGGTCGGGTTATCATTATTAATCGTGGCAGAATCATTGCCCAAGATAGCATTGAAAACCTCTCCGCCATAGTAAAAGGAGCGAGACGTCTGCGGATAGAAGTCAAAGGACCTCACGACCAGATTACCAAACGATTACAAAGAATTGACGGGGTTAAAAAAGTTTCCCGAGAAGGTAATTATCTGATTGTCGAGAGTCCTATTCAAATCGACCCGCGGGCTCAGGTTACCGAAATAATTGTTAAAAGTGGTTGGACATTGTTATCGATAGAAACAGTAGAGATGAGTTTGGAAGATATCTTCCTGCAACTCACTGCTAAAGATAAAGAGGAATCCGATAGTGAATAAAGTCATGCTTATTGCCGGTAAAGAATTGCGATCGTATTTGACTTCACCGATGGCATATATCATAACCTGTATATTCCTTCTGATTAGCGGCGTCTTTTTCGTTTTGTATTTGACAGCCACTAAATATGCCGACACCAGCATTCAGGGATTTATTGAACCGCTGAGTGTTTTCGGACTATCTAATATCGGCAATGTTTTTCTCCCCTTGTTCGCTTCCATATTGACGATGCGTTTATTATCGGAAGAGAAAAAAATTGGTACTTGGGAACTGCTTCTTACATCTCCGGTTAAAGATACAGAAGTAATCCTGGGCAAATTCCTGGGAAGTCTGGGGATTCTGGTTTGCATGCTTGTCTTAACGATGTATTTCCCTCTTATGCTGGCTATTTTCGGACAACCTGATATGGGACCTATCTGGACAAGTTATCTCGGTCTTTTCTTAATCGGAAGCTCAGCATTAGCAGTAGGTACTTTTACTTCTTCCATAACTACGAATCAGATTATCGCCGCTGTTGTTTCAGGTGGTATACTTTTTGCACTCTGGTTCGTCGGAATGGTATCTAATGTATTGCCTACCGCCATTGCAAATGTCTTCAGTTATATTTCTTTATCTTCTCATTTCTCGAATTTTTCCGTTGGGATTATCGATACCAAGGATATCATTTATTACTTGAGTGTGACAGCATTGTTTCTTTATGCGGCGATTAGGTCGCTTGAAACTAGCAGGTGGAACTAGATATGCAAACAACTGTTTTTGCGATACTCGGATTAGTTTGCTTGATTGTTGGCTTACTCCTTATACTGATTCTCCCCGAACTCAGGTATATCGGCTGGGGACTTATCGGGTTTGGTATCCTACTCATTAGCTCTACTGTAATTATCGATTTCCGTAAAATACGCAGTGCCGTCACCAGTCGGCGAGGTAAATTTGGTGTCGGTACAACGATTATGGTTTCGGTGTTTGTAGGTATCATAATATTTGTCAATGCTATCAGTATCGGGGGAGTCAATAAACGCTTTTATTTTAACCAATTGGCGCAATTCTCACTGACATCGCAAACTCAAGGCGTTTTAAAAGATTTAAAAATGCCTGTTACGGCGCTCTGTTTCTTTACTCCTAACGATACGACAGGTGTGAATAATTACGCTTTAACTTTGTTATTTGAATATATATACTATTCCAACAAATTAACAATCAAAAAAATCGATCCTGACGCACATCCTGAAGAAGCACGGAAATATGGAATCACGAGTACGGATTATTACCAATCGATTATTTTTGAAACCTCATTAGGCACCTATATGGTATCATCTGCTGAAGTACAAGCCGAAGCTGAACATGCATTTACTAATGCAATTCTCCAGGTTACAGGCACCCTTCAGAAAAGAGTGTATTTTCTCACCGGTCACGGAGAAGCCGACCCATCTTCTACTATGAGTGATGTCGTTGATGCCTTGAAGACTAATCTTTTACAAGTAGTATTACTGGACCTCCAGCTTACACCCAGTATCCCTAGTGATTGTGCAACATTAATAGTTGCAGGTCCTACGAAAGCGATGACCGACGATGAACGCCAAATCATTGCCGCTTATCTAGCAAATAATGGTAGCGTCCTTTTTATGACTAATCCGGGTGCACCTGACGATATTGCTAAATTAGTAGCTCCTTGGGGCGTAGATATAAAAAGCGGAACTATCGTCGACCCATCCTCTTATGCTACTCCTAATTTGACTACTCCTATCATAACGCGAACCCAAAACCTTCTGGGATTAACAACCATCTATTTCCCGGATGCAACCGCTGTTATTCCACAGGCTACAGCACCGGACGGTATGGAACTACGGCCAGTTGCCTGGACAACTGCAAATAGTTGGCTTGAAACCGACTCTAGCCAGTTATCTAAACCGGTTTATGATGCGGGAAAAGATATAAAGGGCGGACTTGCCATCGGAGTTCTAATCGACCCGAAAGTAGAAACTGATAGTAGCGGTAATGTCACCAAAGTTAATACGGGACCTTTAATCGTTGTATTTGGTGATTCAGATTTTGTCAACAACACCAATTTCTACAACGGCAATAATGGTGACTTATTTATAACTATGATTAACATCCTGACATCGAGTTCCGATGTGATGACTATCGACCATAAAGTACTGCAAACACGTCGACTTCTCCTGAGTTCAGAGAAAGCGACTTTCCTTAATATTTCCAGCATTGCCCTATTACCTTTACTGGTATTAATTATCGGGGGCATCTTATGGTGGCAGAGGAAATAACCGGTACCACTCAACCGCAGGAGAAAAACCCTTGAAAATGAAAATTATCCTCATCATGGTTGCCTTTCTAGCTATTCTCGGAGGAACATATTACTTTGTTAATCTCTCCAAATCAACGACAACGACAACGACAACTGTAAAACAGTTTGTTTGGGATTTCGATATGGATTACCTTCAACATATCACTCTCTCGTTACCTAAAGATAACCTGAGCGAGTCTTTCCTCAAGCATGATGATAAATATTTCTACTTCGATGTAACGGACGGTACCAAAGTAGATATGCAAAGATGGGGTGGTGGTATCCCATTACTTTTGAGCGGACCGGGAGCCGAAAGACTCATTTCCCAGGATACTACGGATGACCAATTGAAAGAGTACGGTTTCGATAACCCGAACCTTACCGCAATATTAACTCTGGACGATGGGACTGTTTACGAAGTTCAGGTTAAT
>Ga0209777_10005638_pt1 | contig 14334 bp, 2 predicted proteins | sample FrelakmetHBP12HB_FD_187147 | JGI IMG/M metagenome (GOLD analysis project Ga0209777, IMG submission 187147) | Freshwater lake sediment microbial communities from the University of Notre Dame, USA, for methane emissions studies -HBP12 HB (SPAdes)... | ecosystem: Environmental > Aquatic >...
CCGGCATGACGCCCGACCTCGTGGCCGCCCTCATCCAGTACCGGGGCGGGACGGGCGATGCCCAGTCGCAAGGGGCGGGCCAGGACTACTACAGCCAGTTGCCCCAGCCCTATCTCATGCGCAACGCCCCCCTGGCCACCGTCGACGAACTGCTGCTCGTCAAGGGCTTCAGCGGCCCGATCGTCTACGGCGAGGACGCCAACCTCAACGGCATCCTCGACCCCAACGAGGACGACGGCGACAAGACCTTCCCGCCCGACGACGCCGATGGCAAGCTCAACACGGGCGTGCGCGGCGTGGCCACGACTTTGTCGAAGGATCCGAAGCCCGACCCCGCCGACGCGTCGCGGATCGACCTCAACGGCGACGTGACGGCCCTCCAGAACCTCGGCCTGCCCGATGAAACGGTCGAATATATCACGGTATATCGGGCCGAAGGGAACTCCTTCAAGCATCCGAGCGAGCTCCTGGAAGCCAAGTACGTCCTCAAGCAGGTGCACGCGGAAGCCACGGACAAGAAGGCCGGCGACACCATCGAGTCGACCGTCGGGGCCGCCGAGTTGCCCCTCGTCATGGAGAAGCTGACCGTGAAGTCGACCGGCGCCAAGACGTCGGCGGCGAGCACCGGCACAGGGGCTGGGACGGGTACCGGCGCGGGTACAGGCACGGGAACCGGCGCGAGGACGGGTACAGGCACGGGCACGGGGACCGGCACGTCGACGCGGCCGAGCGGCAGCGGCTCCGGCCGGACCTCCACGGGCGGCGCCGGAACGGGCGCTGCGACGCCCGGCACGGGCGCCAACGGAACGCCGGGCAAGACGGGCTCGGCTGGGGCCTCCTCGGGCTCTTCGACCGGCACGAAGGCGGCGACGCAGAGCGGGTCGGCGACGAAGAGCGGGTCTGCGACGAAAAGCGGGTCCGCGACGAAGAGCGGATCGGGCACGACGCGCGCCAGCGGGACGACCGGAACCGGGACGAGCGTCGGCGCGGCCGATCCCCTGACGGCCGCCGATACTTCCGCCGCGGATGCGGCCGCGGCCCTGAACGCCTCCGACGCCTCCACGGGGGCCGACGCTTCGACTGGCACGGGCAGCGGGGCCTCGGCGAGTGCCGCCTCGACGGCCACGCCCGCCCACATCAACATCAACACCGCCCCGGCAGAGGTGCTGGCGCTCCTGCCCGGGATCGACGCAGGGATGGCGAGCCAGATCATCGGCGTCCGTAAGGGGCTGGACGCCGACGCCAAAACCAACACGGCCTGGCTATACACCCGGAACCTCGTGGACGCTGATACGTTTAAGTTACTAGCGCCGAAACTGACGACCCGCGGGTATCAGTACCACGTCATGAGCGTCGGCTTCGGCATGCCCAGCGGGCGGTTCCGGGTGCTCGAGGCGGTGGTGGACTTTTCGGGGCAAGACCCCAAGGTGATTTACTTGCGGGACCTGACGCGTCTGGGCCTGCCTTTCGCCCTGAGCGTCGCTCAATAGGTGGTGCGGATGGCATCGATTTTCGACAGGATGAGGAGCCTGGCGCGGCGCGGCGGCAGCCGCCGCTTTGTCGCCATCGACTTCGACAGCCGGCGCCTCCGATTGGTGCAGGCCGAGCGAGGCGGCGACCGCCTCAAGATTCTCCAGCTCGCCGGCTTCGCCATGCCCGCGGACATCGACTTAAGCGACGTCGAGGTGCTCGGCGGCTTCATCGGTCAGTGCCTCCAGTCGTGCGGCTGGCGCGGCGCAAATCTCCTGATGAGCGTGCCGCGCGGTCAGGCCGTCCTGAAGCCCGTGTCCTTGCCGCCGAACGTCCAGGACGCCGAGATCGCGGGCATGGTCCAGTACCAGATGGAGACGGAGCTTCCGTTCTCGCCGGACGACGCCGTGATCGACTTTACGCGCGAGAGCCATTACGGCGTGTCCGCGTTGCCCGAAGAGTCCGCGGCGCCCGGCGTCGACGTGCTGGTGGCGGCGGTCCAGCGGCCCGTGGTCGAGCATTTCAGCCGCCTGGCCCAGATCGCGGGCGGCCGGCTCCTGCGCCTGGGCCTGCGGCCGTACGCCGACGGCAAGTGCCTGGAGGCCTGCACCGTGCGCCGGCCCCAGGAATGCACCGCCATCGTCCACATGACGGCCGACGAGACGGAGATCGATATCCTCGCGGGCGGCGCCACGGTCTTCAGCCGGTCGGCCGTCGTCAAGGTGCCGACGGGCAGCCCGGACGAGCCCGAGGCCGACCTGGCAGGCGACGGAATCGTCGTGGAAGTGTCCCGGAGCCTCCGCAGTTTCCAGGCCGTCCAGGGGAGTCGCCGCATCGACTCCCTGGTGGTGGCCGGCGGCACGGGCCTGGAGCCGCGCGTCGTCGCCGAGCTCGGCAAGCGCCTCGACACGCCGTGCCGGATGTTCAGCCCGGTCCAGGCCCTCGGCCTCGGTTCGACCGACGAGGACGCCTCGGCGTTCATGTCGGCCCTGGGCCTCGTGATCGGCCACGCGGGCCTGGCGGAGCTTCCGTTCGACTTCCTGCACCCGAAGCGCCCGAGGGTCCAGCGCAACCGCAAGAAGGTCATCGCGGTCTGCGTCGGCGCCGGCGCCGCCGTGCTCCTCGTGGCGGGCGTGGCCGCCGGGACCGTGTACCTCCAGGCCAAGCAGTCACGCATCAACATACTGACCCAGGAGCTCAAGGGCCTCGAAGTGAAGAACAAAGAGGTGGCGGCCGTCGGCAAGCCCGTCAACGCCATCGACGGCTGGCTCCACGCGGGCCGGCCGTGGCTCGACCACTGGGCCATGCTGAGCGGCGTGTTCCCCTCCTGCACCGACGCGTACGTCACGGGCCTGAGCGCCACGCAGGACGGCGTCCTGAACTTCAACGTGAAGGCCCGCTCGAGCGAGGCGGTCACCGACCTGGGGCGCCGCCTGGCCGACGCCGGCTACGGCTTCAAGCCCGGCCAGGTCGCCACGCGAGGCGACCCGCTCGGCTACACGTTCAACGTCGGCATGAAAGTATTCGTCAAGCCGGACGCGAAGGTGGACCTGGCGGGCGTAAAGTTCGAGCCGCGCCCCGCCGACGATTCCTCGAGCACGGCCGGCGCGTCGGAGCGGCCTCGCCCGTTCGGCGCCACGGGCCGGCCTCCGCGGCCGTCCGCGGCGGAATCGACGGCGCCCGCGGCCGCGCCCGCAACGGCGCCTGCGGCCGAGACGCCGGCCGAGGCGCCGGCCGAAAAACCAGCGCGGCCGAGGCGGTTCGGCTCGACGGAACAGCCTGCCGCCGAGACGCCAGCCGAGGCGCCGGCCGAGAAGCCGGCGCGGCCGAGGCGGTTCGGTCGGACGGAACAGCCCGCCGGCGAAGCGCCGGCGAAAGCGCCCGACGCCGCGGAGGCGCCGGCGGCCGAGGCGCCGGCGAAGCCGCCGCTGCTGGTGGCGCCTGACGGAGAGAAGCCGGCCGAGACGACGCCGCCCAAGTATTGGGGCACGCGCCCTCCCGCCGGGAAAGGCACGAGTTCCGGCGAGGCCGGAAAGGAGGCGCCGTGAACAACCGCGAACGCCTCCTGGCCATCGTCATCGGCTCGCTCATCGTCGGCACGCTCATCTTCCTGGGCGTGAACAAACTCGTTATCCAGAAAGCGAGCGAGTTGGACACCCAGATCAACAGCCTCACGCAGGACATCAGCCGCGTGCAGGCCGAGAACGCCAAGGAAGGCAAGTATCGCGCCCGGATGAAGGACCTGGCCATCGCGGCCTTCGGCATCGACGAGCTGCGCGCGAGCGAAGAGGTCCGCTCGCACATGGCCGAGATGCTGAAGCAAAGCGGCCTCGGCATGGAGACGCTTTCGCTCCAGCCGGTCGTCGGGCGCCGCCTCACCGGCGTGTACAAGGAGATCGGCTGGGTCGTCCGCAGCCACGGCAAGCTCGAGCAGGTCGTCAACTTCGTCTTCCTGCTCCAGGCCGACCCGTACCTGCACCGCCTGGAGAACCTGATCCTGACGCCGATCGCCCGCACCGCCGACGTCGACATCCAAGTCAAGTACTCGACGCTCGTCCTGGAAGTGCCGGACATGAAAAAGATGTTCGCCGAGCGCCCCGCCGACGCGCTGGCTTTCCTTGAGGTGGATGCGCCGCAGCGGCGCCCCTACGATGTCATTACCGCACGCGATCTCTTCCGGCCCTACATGAAGAAGGTGGCGTCCGGCGATTCGGGCAGCCGGCCGCGCGGGCCGTCCCAGGCGTCGGAGAACACGCCCGAAGGCAGGATTCGCGTCGTCGGCCTCCCGTCCTGGGGGAACCAGCAGGAGGTGCTCGTGAAGGACGCGTCGACCGGCGAGACGCACGGCTACAAGCCGGGCGATTCGTTCGGCGGCGGCAGCATCGTCATGGTCGACTACCGCACGATGCCGCTGCCGGACAAGCCGGAGATCTACTCGCAGAGCCGGGTGATCATCCAGGTCGGCGCGGAATTCTGGGCCGTCGAGCTCGGCCACAGCCTGGCCCAGAAGCGGCGCCTCAGCCGCGAGGAGCTGCCGCCGCAACTCCGGCCGCTCGTGCCGGAGACGCCGGACCTCCCGCCGGCCGCGCGGGCGACCACGGCCGTGACGGAAAGCACGAGCACCAGCGCGCCGTCGAGCCCGAGCCCGAAGCCGAAGTCGTCGCACGCCCTGCGGCATGCGAAGGGGCCGCAGGCGGGCACGCCAGAGGAATGACGCACGTTGGTTATGGCGGTGGACGCAGGATCGCAGTATGCTGACGCCCGCGAAAAGGCGGCGCCTTGTCCGTGATGCAGGGACCGGAGACTATCCTATGCGACGGTTGCTTGTCGTTCCATTCCTGATGGTGATCGGCCTGGTGTCGGGGCTGGTTGCCGCAGAGTCGCTGGTGCTGAAGGAAAGCGCCGGCGGCAGCACCATCCGGGTCCTTCCGGGCCAGGAATTTCAGGTGGTGCTCGCGCCCGAGCTCAAGGGCGCCACGACCGTGACTGTTGCGCCGTTGGAGGCCGGCTGCGTCGAAGCGCTGGGCCGCGAGGGCGGAGAAGCAGGCCAGCCGTACGTCTTCAAGTACCGGGCAAGCAAGGTCGGAACGACTGCCCTCACGATTACGTTTGCCGAAGCCGATGCCGCGGCCAAACCGGTGCGTTTCAGCCTGACGGTGAAGGTGCGCGCCGACGCCCCGGAGGGGGGCCTCGTGACGACCCCCTCAGCCTCCCCGGGCACACAGCCTCCCGAGCCTCCCGCGAAGGCGCCGGAAACGCCGGCTCCCGCGAAGCCGGCTGAGACGCCTGCGAAGGCGCCGGAGACCCCGACGCCCGCCACGCCGGCCGAGAAGCCCGCGAAAGCGCCGGAAACCCCCGCCCCCGTAACGCCGGCGGAGAAGCCGGTGAAAGCTCTCGAGACGGCGACCCCGGCGAAGACGTCCGAGAAGCCGGCGGAAGCCGAGGCGCCCGCGAAGACCCCGGCGGTTCCGCCCATCAAGATGGCCGAAGTCCCGGTCATCAAGCCGGCCGAGCTCATGGCCAACAAGGAACCGACCATCCGGTTCCAGTTCGACGGCGTCGCGTATTCCGAGGTCGTGCGCCGGTTCTGCCAGATGACCGGCAAGCCCCTCCTGGGCGAGGTCACCATTCCGGGAACGCTCACGTTCTTCGACAGCGAGCCCTACACGTATGGCGAGGCGCTCGACACGCTGAACACGCTCCTGGCGATGCGCAACTTCATGCTCGTGGAGAACGGCCGCTTCCTCCAGGTCATCCCGCTGACCGACATCATGAAGCAGTCCCTGAAGCTCATCCACGGCGCCGACAAGACCGATGAGCTGCGGCCGGGCGAGATCGTCACGGTCGTTCTGCCGCTGAAGTACATGGACGCGACGGCCGCGGTCACCGCGATCCAGAAGATGATCTCGACCTTCGGGTCGCTCTCGCCGCTTACGAAGGGCAAGGGCATCGTCATCACGGACCGCGTCAAGACGATCCAGCGCGTCCGCGACCTTCTCGAACAACTCGACGTCGAAAAGATGGTCGAGAAGCAGGTCAAGACCTGCGTCCTCAAGCATGCGTCCGCCCAGGCGGTCGCCCAGATCCTCACGAGCGTGTTCGGCAAAGGCTCCGGCCAGCCGGCCTACATCCGTAATCCGCAAACCGGCGAGCTTGTGCAGACCCAGGGCGCCGGCGCGCAACTGACCGCCACGGCCGACGAGCGCAGCCACACCGTCGTCCTCATGGGTTCCGGCGACATGATCGCCCAGGCTGAGGCCCTGATCGACAAGCTCGACATCGAGATCGCAACGGCCACCGGCGGCGTGCCGGGGTCCCCGGCCGCCGAGATCCGCATCTTCGCGTTGAAGAGCGCCCGGGCCGAGGACGTGGCCACCACAGTCCGCCAGACGCTCACCCCGACCGCGGGCACCACCAGCTACGACGCCTACGGCCGGCCGATCGCGGCCCCGCCGCCGGCGACCCGCATCGTCGCCGACGCCGCCACCAATCGCCTGATCGTGGCCGCGACGCTCGACCAGATGCCCGCCATCGAGAAGCTCATCAAGGACCTCGACCAGGCGACGACCGACGTGGGCGGCACGCGCATCTTCCGCCTCAAGACGGCCGACGCCCAGCAGCTTTCCCAGGTCATCGCCATGACCGTCGCCCGACGCGATCCCCGTGCCCGCACGGGGCTCCCCCTGTCGGTCACCGCCGACTCGCGGCTCAACGCCCTGATCGTCTCGGGCACCGCCGGCGACATGCAGATGGCGGCCACGATGATCGAGGAGCTCGACAAGGAGGAAGCCGCCGGCGGCGAATCCCGCGACTTCCACGTTGTCCAGCTTAAGACCGGCAACGCCGCCCAGCTCGCCCCGGCCCTCGTGCGCCTCTTCACCGAGCAGGCCACCGCGTTCGGCCGCCCGCAGGCCGCGACCAAGCTGCGTGTCGAGCCCATGGGCGACGTCCTGCTCGTCTCGGCCGCCCCCGGGGACTGGGCCATCATCACGAAGATCCTCGACGAACTCAACAAGGCCGCCGTCATCCCGGGCACGGAAGGCGGCGTGCAGGTCACCGTCGGGACGGCCACGACGCGGATGATTCCTCTGAAGTACGCCCGGCCGTCGGAGCTCGCCGAGACACTGCGTCAGATTTTCGCGCGGCCGCGGACGTTCTTCAGCAGCGCGACGCCGCCCGCGGGCACGCCGCCCCAGGTCCCCGTCGTCATTGCGGCCTCGGACCAGACCAACAGCCTCCTCGTCTCGGCCGGCGCCGAAGACCAGCAGGCCATCTCCACGCTCATCAAGGCGCTCGACGTGCCCGTGTCGGAAAAGGCCTCGACCGTACGGATCGTGCGCCTCAAGGCGGCCGATGCCACGAAGCTGGCGGCCACGCTGAAAGGCATGATGCCGCCCGCCGCGAGCGGCCGCGCGCAGCCCGTCCTCATCGAGGCCGACCAGGGCACCAATTCCGTCCTCCTCCGCGCCTCCGAGGCGGACGAGAAAATGCTCGAGGACATGGTCTCCAAGCTCGACGAGGGCACCAGGCAACTCGCCCGCGAAACGCGCCTCTTCGACCTCAAGCACGTCTCCGCCAACGGCGTGGCAATGATGCTGCGGCAGCTTTACCCGATGACCATGACCATGAGCGGCAGCGCGGTCTCCATGCGCACCGGCTCGGCCCTCAGCCAGGTGGAGAACGTCGTGATCGCGACGGCGCCGGGCGATCGGGCCCTCATCATCGAGGCGCCGCGCGCTACCCTCGAGCAGATCGCCACGCTCATCATGACGATCGACACGCCCGACTCGCCCACGCAGGCGCAGATCCGCACCTACGCCCTGACGAACGCGCGGGCGACGGACCTCGCGCGGTCCCTCGGCACGCTCTTCGCGCAACAGGCGCGCGGCAGCGCCGGCGCCGCCGAACCGGCGCCGCGCTTCGAGGCCGATGCCGCCACCAACAACCTCCTGGTCTCCGCCACCGCGCCGCAGTTCGAAGTGATCGAAGCCCTCATCAAGAAGCTCGAGGCCGTCGCCGTCCTGGCGGGGCAGACCAAGACGTTCAAGCTCCAGTTCGCCAAGGCCGCCGAAGTCGCCACGGTCCTCCAGTCGATGATCGGCGAAGGCGGCAGTTTCGGCGGGATGCGGTCGCGCGCGGAAGCCGCCTCCACCGTCCGCGTCGCCTCCGTGGCCGACTCCAACACGCTGATCGTCCAGGCGCCGCCCGACCGGATGGCCATGGTCGAGCAACTCATCAAGACCCTCGATACGCAGGAGGCGTCGCCGCCGTCGGTCATCGAGATCGTTCAGCTCAAGAACGCCCAGGCCGCCACGCTCGCGCCGGCCGTCTCGAAGTCCCTGGCCGAAGGCCCCGGCGCCACGCGCTCCTCGCGCGGCAGCGAAGGCGCCGACGCCGTGACGGTCACCCCCGAGCCGAACTCCAACAGCGTCCTCGTGCGAGGGCCCGCCGACAAGGTCAAGGAAGCCGTCGCGATGATCAAGCGCCTCGACGACGGCGGCACGACCGCCGGCGCCCAGGTCCACGTGTACCCGCTCAAGAACGGCAAGGCCGTCGACGTGGCCAAGATGCTCGGCACGCTCTTCCTCGGCATGGGCCGCCAGGCGTCCTCGGGGCGAGGCGCCGACGCGGTGCCGCCCAACGTCACCGCCGACGAGCGCACGAACAGCCTCGTCGTCTCCGCGTCGCCGGCGCATTTCGCCATGGTCGAGGACATCCTCAAGACGCTCGACAAGGCCGACGAGACGCCCGACCACGATGTGCAATATGTCGTTCTGAAGAACGCCAACGCCTCCGACGTCGTCGACAAGCTCAAGTCGCTCTACGCCGACCGCAAAGGCGCCGAAAAGCCCGTCATCGAGGCCGACTCCTACGCCAACGCGCTGACGATCATCGCCAAGGACGCCGACGTGAAGGCGATGGAGCCGATCATCGCGAAGCTCGACGACGTCGCCAAGGACAACACGATCCAGGTCCGCGTGATTCCGCTCTCGCGCGTCCGGGCCGAGAAGATGGCCGAGGTCCTCCGGCGCGTCTACGGCCAGGTCACCGGCACGGAGTTGGTGGTCACCGAGAAGCTGCCCGGCCTGGAGGGCGACGCGCCCGCGCCGTCGGACGAGACGCCCGCGCCGGACTCCAAGGCCCCGGAGCCCAAGGCGCCGAAGCACGGCGTGATTCTTCACGCACCCAAGGACACGCCGTCCCCGCCGGACGCCCCCGCCAAGGCGGGCGAGAAGGCGGCCGCCGACGGCCCCGCGCCACGCGTCACGATTGCCGTCGAAAAGTCCTCCAACTCGCTCATCGTTTCCGGCACGCGCCAGGAGATCGCCAACCTCGAAGCCCTGATCGACCAGCTCCTGCCCTCCGGCTCCAGCGAGGAGGCCGAGGTCCGCATCTACAAGATCGAGAGGGGCGACCCGGTCACCGTCGCCCGGACGCTCGACGACCTGTTCAACGGGCGCGCGAATCAGGCGGCCCGTATGCCGGCCATGATGGGCATGCCCTTTGGCGGCGCCACCGGCGGCGGTGGCGGCGGCCGAGGCGGCAGAGGCGGCGGAGGGCAGGGCGCCCCGGCCGTCCCGGCGGCCGCGCAGCCTACGGCCGTCTTTATTCCCGACGTCCACACCAAGAGCCTCCTCGTGCGCGCCAAGCCGCTGGACTTCGAGGCGATCGAGCCGCTCATCAAGCACCTCGACCAGATGTCGACCGTGATCAACGAGCTGCGCGTCTTCTCGCTGAAGAACACCGATGCGACCGAAGTCGCCTCCAACCTAAACGAGTTGTTCCGTCCCCAGGTTCAGCCGCAGCAGCCCGTCACGAATCCGGCGTTCCCGCAGCAGATGTTTCCGCAGCAGGGCGGCCGCGGCGGCGGCGCGCAATTTGCCCGCGCCGAGCAGATCCGCCAGATGTTCGAGATGCAGGGCATGAACGGCGCCGCCCCGACCCCGGTCGACGCCAGCACCATGGTCAAGATCTCCGCCAACCGCGTCACGAACTCCGTCGTCGTGGCCGCGCCCGGCGACGCCATGGACCTCATCGGCCGCATCATCCAGGAACTCGACCAGTCGGCCGCGCCGATCACGATTCCTGTCATCAAAATGTATCCGCTCAAGACGGCCGAAGTCTCCACGACCGTCCGTGCCCTCCAGGACCTGTTCCCGGCCAACCAGCGCGGGGGTGCTGGCGGCGGCGGCTTCGGCCGCCAGGGCGGGGGGTTCGGCATGGGCATGATGTCCGTCTCGACCGGCACGGCCTTTGCCGCGCCCGTGATCGTCACGGGCGACGAAGCCGGCCGCCTCGTCATCGTCTCCGCCCCGGCCGAGAAGCAGGAACTGATCGCCAAGGTCGTCAAGGAGATCGATCAGGCCCAGGGCGCCGACGCCCTCGCCATCAAGATCTACAAGGTCCAGTACGCCGACGTGACCATCGTCGCCCAGGCGCTGACGACCACGTTTACCTCGGCCACGGGCGCCGGGGGCGGCGGCCCGCGAGGGCCCCGCGCCGCCGGCGGCGGCACGAGCGGCCTCCGCATCACCGCCGACTCCAGCACGAACTCGCTCGTGGTCCGTGCATCGACCGAAGAACATGAAAAAATCGCCAAGCTCCTCACGGAGCTCGACGTCGCGCCGGCCCTCCAGTTCGCCGTCCAGACCATCCCGCTGAAGAACGCCGATGCGACGCTCGTCGCCGCCAGCCTCAACCGCATCTTTGCGTCGGCCGGCCCGACCGGCGCCGGCGCCCAGGGCGGCGGGCCGGGGCGGGGCGGGCGCGGCTTGGCCTCCGTGCGGCAAGGCGACGTCGTCATCGAAGGCGACCGCAACGCCAAGATGCTCCTCGTCCGCGCCGACAAGGAAACCTTTGCGAAGATCCAGGAACTCGTGGCCAAGATGGACACGGCCACCGCGTCGACCGAGTTGGCGCCGACCGTCATCGCCCTCAAGCACGCCGAGGCGACCGGCGTGGCTTCCGCCATCACGCAGGTCTTCACGCCCTTCCGCACCGGCCGCGGCATGGTCAACCCGGAAGACGTCGTGACGGCCATCGGCGAGCCGCTCTCCAACAGCCTCATCGTCACGGCCAGCGCCGCGAACATGGTGAAGGTCCAGGCCCTCATCGACAAGCTCGACACCGAGACCGCCGGCGGCCTGCGGACGGAACTGATCGTCCTGAAGAACGCGAAGGCGGTCGACCTGGCCGCCGTCCTATCCCGCATCGTCACGACGGGTACGCCCGGCCAGGGCGGCCAGCGAGGCGCTCGCGGGGCCGCGGGCTTCACAGGCATGTCCGCCCCGACGCCCCTCAACGGCACGACCGTTGCGGGCGACCCGGCCTCCAACACGCTCATCATCAGCGGCCCCGGCACCGACGTCGATCGCCTCAAGATCATGGCCCTTCAGCTCGACGAAGGGGCCGGCAAGTTCGAGATGGCCGTCGTCAAGCTCTATCCGCTCAAGACGGCCGAGGTCCAGCCCACCGTGACCGCGCTCCAGGCCATCTTCAGCCAACCCGGGGCGGGCGGCGCGGCCCGGGCCGGCCCGCGCGCCGGGCCCGCCGCGGCGGGCTCATCGGACCAGCCGGTCGTCATCACGGGCGACGATGCCGCGCGGCTCATCATCGTCTCCGCGCCGACCGACAAGCACGAGCTCATCGCCAAGGTCATCAAGGAGATGGACCAGGCCCAGGGCGCGGACCAGGTCACGATGAAGGTCTACAAGGTCCAGTACGCCGACGCCACGAGCCTCGCCACAGCCCTCACGAGCACGCTTTCCGGGGCGACGGCCGGCGGCGCGGGCGGACGGTCCGGCCCCGGCGTCCGCGGCTCGGGCGCCGTCCGGATCAGCGCCGACGCCAGCGCCAATACCCTCCTCGTGCGAGCTTCCGCCGAAGAGCACGAGAAGATCGCCAAGCTCCTCCTCGAGATGGACGCCCCGCCGTCCCAGCAGTACACCGTCCAGACGATCACCCTGAAGAATGCCGATGCTTCGTTCGTCGCGCAGTCCCTGAGCCGCGTGTTCAACGCGGCGACGACCGGCGGCCGCGGCGGGCCGGCCGGCGCCGCCAGCCGCCAGCAGATCGTCATCGAGGGCGACCACGATTCCCGCACTCTCATGGTCCGCGCCGACACGCAGACGTTCGAGAAGATCCAGAAGCTCGCCCTCCAGCTTGATACCGCGAGCGGCGCAGGGCAGATCGCCCCGAGCATCCTTCCGCTCAAGTTCGCCCAGGCCACCGCCGTCGCCGCCGCGGTCAACCAGGCCTTCGCGCCGCCGCGCGGCACGACGGTCAGCCCGGACAACCAGGTGACTGCCGTGGCCGAGCCGTTCTCCAACGGCCTCATCATAACGGCCAGCCCGACCAACATGCCGAAGGTCATGGAGTTGGTGTCCAAGCTGGACAACGAGAACGTCGCCGGCGTCAAGCGGGAGTTCATGATCCTCACGAAGGCCAAGGCCACGGACCTGGCCGCGGTGCTCACGAAGATCTACACGTCGGTCCGGGCGGGCGCGGTCAACCAGCCGCCCGTCGTCGTGGCCGCCGACGCCGGTTCCAACGCCCTGGTCATGACCGGCCCCTCGGCCGACATCGAGAAGCTGAAGCAGATGGCCAAGGAACTCGACCAGGTCACCACGCCGTCCGTGCCGGGCGTCTACATCATCCCCCTGAAGAACGGCGACGCCGTCACCGTGTCGGCCATGGTCAAGGACCTCTACAACCAGCAGGTCCTGGCCGCCGCCAAGGCCGGCCGCACCGTCGAGCCGCTGGCCGTCTCCCCCGACGACCGGGCCAACGCCATCGTCCTGGCGACCAATGAGGAGATGTACAAGCAGGTCGAGGAATGGGTCGGCAAGGTCGAGGAGATGAAGCCGTCGCGCGGCACGCTGCGGCTCATCACGATCCAGAACGCCGACCCGACCGAGGTCCAGAACGCCATCAACCAGCTCTTCGGGAATCCCCCGGCCGCGGGGACGGGGACGGGCACGACCACGCCCCGGCGTCCGGCCACGCCCACGTCGACCACGCCGCCTCCCAGGCCGCGCGGCGCCCCGGGCGCGCCGGGGCCGGCGGGGGCCGCCGCCCCGCGCAACAGCCGCGTCGAGACGACCGTCCTGCCTTCGCAGAAGGCCATCATGATCGACGCCTCCGACGAAGACTACGAAGCCATCATGAAGCTCGTTAAGACCATGGAAGAAGCCGCCGTCGCCACCAAGCGGCTGGTCCAGGTCTTCACGCTGAAGAACGCGACCAACACGCAGGTCGCCACGTCGCTGACGGCGATGTACGCGCAGGTGATCCGCGCGAACGCCCCCGACCAGGAGCGCGTCTCCATCCAGGCGTTGCCGGCGACCCGGGCGGTGGTCGTGGCGGCCGCCAAGGACAAGATGGAGGAGATCTCCCATCTGATCGAACAACTGGATAAGGAAGAGGTCGCGCCGCAACTGGAGTTCCGCATCTATCCCTTGACCAACGCGACGCCGACCAAGATTCTTCCGGCCCTCCAGCAAATGCTCCTCCAGATCAAGGCCGCGAAGCCCACGGAAACCGTCAACGCCCAGGCCGACGAGCGGACGCGGTCGGTCATCGTGACGGCGCACGGCAATATCTTCGACCAGATCGGCAAGATCATCGAGGACCTCGACAAGCCGTCCCCTCATGCCCAAAGCGAGGTCCTGGTGATGAAGCTCAAGAAGGGCGACGCCACCCGCATGGCGGCCGTCCTCAACGAGATGCTGCGCCCCTCGGCCGCCGGGCAGGCCACCCCCGAGGCCCTCGCCCTCCAGGATCAGATCCGCCTGATCAGGGTCCGCTCGCCGGGCCATGAGAACCTGCCCGACCTCGACCTCACGAAGCCGATCAAGATTTCGGCCGACCCGAACCTGCCGAACCTCCAGGGCGCCAACGCCCTCATGATCACTTCTACACCCGAAAATCTGAAGGCCATGGAAGCGCTCGTCGAACTCCTCGACACCGTGCCCCTCACGGAGGGCGTGAAGGTCCGCCTCGTCCACCTGGCCAATGCCGACGCCGAGTCCGTCACCACGATCCTCCGCGAAATCTTCACGCAGGGCGTGCGCCTCGCCGGCAAGACCGGCACCAGCGTCGCCGGCAAGGCCGAGCCGGACACGCTCACCGGCAAGGCCCTCGTGAACAACTTCAACGTGTCGGCCGACACGCGGACGAACTCGCTCGTGATGAGCGGCCTCGATGAGTCCCTGGCCCTCGCCGAACTGGTGGTCAAGGACCTCGACCGCGATGCAGGGAAGCTCACCACCGAAGTGCGCCTCTTCAAGCTGAGGAACGCGGACGTCGCGCGGCTGCTGCCTGTGCTCCAGGCGGTCTTTGCCGAGACGGCGACGACGTCGCCCG